>Ga0207951_100597_pt1 | contig 17027 bp, 13 predicted proteins | sample Subbio12Aug_8Bad_FD_184830 | JGI IMG/M metagenome (GOLD analysis project Ga0207951, IMG submission 184830) | Serpentinite rock and fluid subsurface biosphere microbial communities from McLaughlin Reserve, California, USA - CR12Aug_8Bad (SPAdes) | ecosystem: Environmental > Terrestrial > Deep... | reverse complement strand
TTATGCCAGGGCGCTTGATGTCGTGGCCGACAATGTCGCGAACGCGGCCACGCCGGGCCATGTCCGCCGGACGACCACATTATCGCCGGCCACCATGGGCGGCGGACAACCGCCACTCGAACTGGATCCAACGGGCGGCAGCGGCGTGCGCCTGACAGGCGTTTCGCGCGCCATCGATCTGCTTCGGGCCGAAACCGTCCGCCGCGCCGAAGGCGGCGTCGCTGCGCTCGATGCCACGGATCGCTGGCTGACGGCCATCCAGTCGGCGCTGACCGGCCCCAACGCCATCGAAACGCCGATGTCGGAACTGTTCGCCAGCCTCTCCGACCTTGCCAATGATCCCGCTAATCCAGCCGTTCGGCAGACATTTCTGGCAAATGCGCAAACGCTTGCAGACCGCTTCAACACAAGCGCGGCCGACCTTGCCCGGATCGGGCAGGACCTGGCGCTGGAAAGCAGAACCGAAGCCGGCCGCCTGAACGGCCTTGGTCAGGCCCTGGCCGATGTGAACAGCCAGTTGCGCCGCGCCACCTCGGGCAGCGGCGCGAGCGTCGCGCTGGCCGACCAGCGCGATCGCATCCTGGCGCAGATGTCGACCATCGTCAGCTTCGATGTCCGCTTCGATGCAAGAGGCCAGGCCAGCATCCGGATTCCCGATGCCGGAGGCCCGCTGTTCGTGAATGGCCAGACCGCGCAATCCGCACGGGTCGTGCAGGCCGGCTTCGGCCTCACGCTGCGGATCGGGCCTGCGGGGAATGATGAAGCGGCGACGCTGACAGGCGGAACCCTTGCCGGCCTTTCAGCGGCACGCGCCGTTCTCGGCCAGGCCCGTGCCCGGCTCGACGCCCTGGCGGACCGAACCGCCGCCGATTTCAATCATGTCCATCAGCAGGGTGTCGACTTCAACGGCAATGACGGCGGCCTGCTGTTCAGCACGGGCAAGCCGGTGATCACGGCGGCGGGGGCCAATGGCGGCAACGCGCGGATCGACGCCGAACTCGCCCAGGGCGCCAATCCCGCGCCGATGACCCTTTCGTTCGACGGAACGGCATGGACCCTCGCCATCGATGGCGGCGGCGCATCCGTTACGGGAACATTGCCGCTGCTTCTCGACGGGCTGACGGTGGATGCTGCGGGGCCGAGCCGCAATGGCGACATGTACCGCATCCGGACAGGCGAAGGCGCGGCCGGGATCGGCCTGCGACCGATTGCGCCGGCGGAAATCGCAGCGGCTGCCAGATGGGGCGCCGATCCGTTTCCGGGCAACACGGGCAGCGGCAGGGTGGAATTGCGCATCGAAAGCCCGTTGCCGGTTCCAGCGACGCCGCCCTTCACCATCACCGCGCTGCCCGGCGGAATCCTCGAACTGGCCGACGATACGGGAACGCCGCTGGCAAGCGGAATCGCCGGAGACTGGCTGGCAGGTGACGGCTTCGCTGTCAGGATCGGCGGCAATCCGGCCGAGGGGGACCGCTTTGTCATCCAGCGCACCGGCCATTCGGACGGCGGCAACCGCAATGCCCTTGCCCTGCTTGCGCTGCGGGATTCCGGCGGCCCGGCCGGCACTTTCGGAGAAGGGCAGGACCAATTGATCACCAGCGTATCCGTTCCGCTTGCCGAAATCCGGACGCGGGCGGATCTGGCGCGCACCAGCCGGGATGCGGCCGCCGCAGCGCTCGATGAATCCTCCGGCGTCGATCTCAACACCGAGGCGGCGGAAATGCTGCGCCTGCAACAGGCGTTCCAGGCCAACGCAAGAATCATCCAGACCGCCCGTGACACGTTCGATTCCATTCTGGCCGCGACCCGCTAGGACCAAGTTCATGCCATCCCCCGTCTATGTGAACAGCCGCAGCCCGATCCCTGTCCAAGCCGAGCGGATGGGCCGTCTTGAAGACCGGCTGGCCCAGCTCGACAGGCAGATTTCGACCGGCACGCGCCTGACCGAACCCGCCGAGGACCCGGCGGCCGCGAACCGGGCCGCAATGCTCGCGCGCCTCGACAGCCGGCTGATCGCCGAAGAACGCAGCCTGCAGCGCGCCGCGAGCCGGCTCGCCCTGTCGGAAACGGCGATCGGAACCGCCGGGGAAGCGCTGCTGCGCGCCCGCGAACTGGCGCTGACGGCGGCGAACGGCACATTTTCAGCGGATGACCGACAGGCAATCACGCGCGAGGTGCAGGTTCTGCGGGCCCAGCTGCTCGACAGCGCGAACGCAAGGGATGAAAGCGGGCGCTACCTGTTTGCCGGCAGCCGCAACGCCGGGGCGCCTTTTGCGCCAGATGGCGACGATGTCGTTCAGTGGCGCGGCTTTTCGCAGGCGCCCGGCGCCGAGGCTGCCGGAATCGGCACGGCAATGCCTCCGCGCGGCCCGGAAGCCTTCGGAGATGCAGCGACCGGGGCCTTTGCCCAGCTGAAAGCACTGGAAGCAGCGCTGGCCGAGCCGGACGCCGAATTGCGCAATGCCGCTCTCGCCGGCGTGCTCGAGGGACTGGAGAGCGGCCATAATCGCCTGACAACTGCACAGGCCGGTATCGGCGCTGGCCTCGCCCGCCTGGAAAACGAAGGTGTCCGGATTTCCGCCGCCCGCCTCGATGCAGCAGCCGCCCTTGCTGCCGTTACCGGGCTGGATCTCACGGCAGCCTTTGCCGAATTGCAGGCCCTGCAGCTTACCCTGTCGGCCGCCCAGACAAGCTTTTCGCGCATTCATGGCAACAGCCTGTTCGATCGCCTTGGCTGAAGCGGGAACGGCAGACCGAATGGCGGCCTGAAACTAAATCCGCGCCCCGACAACCCGTTCTCAGAAGCCGGGAGTATGATCCTCCCAGCCCATGAGGAGCCAAGCCAGCATGATGGCCATCGTCGGAGTCGTCGTGCTGCTTGTGATGGTGTTCGGCGGTTTCGCGCTCGCTGGCGGCAGCCTTATGCCTGTGCTTGTCGCCCTCCCCTATGAAATGATCATCATCGGCGGCGCGGCCCTCGGCGCGATGATCATATCCAACGACTGGCAATCGCTGAAGCAGATCGGCGGAGGGGTTGTTCGGATCTTCAGGGGCCCGCGATTCAGGAAGCAGGATTATCTGTCGGCCATCTTCCTGACCGTCCGGCTCATGCGGTTGCTGAAAGCGGAAGGAGCCGTCGCAGTCGAGCCGCATGTGGAACAGCCCGAATCCTCGGCTGTCTGGGCCGAATATCCGGCGCTGAAGGCCGATCCCTTTTTCGTGCATTTCGTGTGTGATACCTTGCGGCTGCTGGTTGTCAGCACGGGCACGGTCAGTTCGGTCGCCATCGAGGACGTGCTCGATACCGCGATCGAAACGCATCACAATGATGCAATGCGGCCGGCCAACCAGTTGCAGACACTGGGCGACGCCCTTCCCGCCCTTGGCATCGTGGCAGCCGTGCTTGGCATCGTGAAGACCATGGGGTCCATCGACCAGCCGCCGGCCGTGCTGGGGGGCATGATCGGCGCCGCCCTTGTCGGGACATTCCTTGGCGTGTTCCTCGCCTACGGCATCGTCAGCCCGATGGCGGGCCGCCTGAAGGCCATCGTCGAGGCCGACGCGGAAATCTACCAGGTGGTTCGCCGGGTGATCCTTGCCTCCATGCGCAACCAGCCCCAGCCGATCATCCTGGAGGCGGCGCGAACGGCGATCAGCCCGGCCAACCAGCCCCGGTTCACCGAAGTGTTCGAAGGCGTTCGGGCGAGGTGAAAGCAGGCAAGTGAAAGCAGGCAAGTGAAATGGAGTGCATGACATGACGGCGCCGATACCGCTTCCCGAACCCGAGATACTGATCAAGAAGATCAGAGCCAAGGGACATGGCGGGCACCATGGCGGCGCCTGGAAGGTGGCCTATGCCGATTTCGTGACCGCCATGATGGCCTTCTTCCTGATGATGTGGCTGCTGGGCGCCACGAACGAGGAACAGCGCCGGGGAATTGCCGACTATTTCACCGCCTCCATCATTCAGACCGATTCGTCGGGTGGTTCAAACGGCGTGCTGGCGGGCCGGTCGATCGAGGCGCCGGATGGCGCGGCGCCCTTTTCAAGGCAATCGGCCGGGCCGCCGGCAGCGCCCTTCCGGCCTGCCAGCGAGGCGGGCGCCGCCGAAGCCCGGTTGCTCCAGGTGGAGGGTGCAGTCCGTGCGCGCCTTGAGCGCAACCCGGAACTCAGGTCGCTGCAGGGGCAGATCCGCTTCTCGAACACCCCCGAAGGGCTCAGGATCGAGCTTGTCGACGAGGCCGACTATTCCATGTTCACCAGCGGAACCGCCCTCATGGATCCGCGCGCGAACCAGCTTCTGGCAGTTGTCGCCGGCGTGATCAGCGATGTTCCCAACAGGCTGGCGATCCGCGGACACACCGATTCGATGCCGTTTGCAACACGCAGGCCGGGGCAACCAAACAACAACTGGACCCTCTCGTCCGCCCGGGCCGAGGCAACTCGACAGTCGCTGGCTGCAGCGGGAATCCCGGCAGACCGCTTCTCCAGGCTCGAAGGCGTGGCGGATACCGATCCGATCAATCCCGCCGACCCGTTCGACCCGCGCAACCGCCGGATGAGCGTGACCCTGCTGCGCGGATGAAGCTGTTGCGGGAACGCCAGGAGACCCATATTCGATGCACCATGCCAGGAACAGAGAATCCGTTTCCCGGATCGCCGGACCGCTTCGCCGAAGATGCCGCTGCCCGCGCGGTAAATGCCACTCTTCCAGATCTGGAAATTGGTTTAAATAACATTCGCAACATATTGAATACGCTTAAATCACAACCGGGTGTCTATCGCATGATCGACGCCGAAGAGCGGGTTCTCTATGTCGGGAAGGCAAAATCTCTGAAGGCGCGGGTTGCGAGCTACACACAGGTCGCGCGGCTGCCGCAGCGCCTGCAGCGGATGGTGGCGCAGACCCGCAGCATGACAATCGTCGTGACCCGGTCGGAAGCCGAGGCGCTGCTTCTGGAAGCCCAGCTGATCAAGCGGTTCCGGCCGCCGTATAATATCCTGCTGCGCGACGACAAGAGCTTCCCCTTCATCGCGCTGGACGCGGACCATCGCTTCCCCCGCCTGTCGAAACACCGCGGCGCCCGCAAACCGAAAACCCTTTATTATGGGCCCTTTGCCAGCGCCGGTGCCGTCAACACGACGCTGAACGCCCTGCAGAAACTGTTTCTGCTGCGCTCCTGCACAGACAGTTACATGATCAACCGCTCACGGCCTTGCCTGCTGCACCAGATCCGGCGTTGCTCGGCCCCGTGCACCGGGGTCATCGACGAAGCAGGCTATGCCGAACTGGTGACGGACGCGATGGCGTTTCTGTCCGGCCAGAGCCGGCAGGTGCAGAAGAAGCTGGGGCAGAAGATGTCGGAAGCAGCCGCCAGCCAGGATTATGAACTGGCGGGCCTGTTCCGGGATCGGATGAAGGCCCTTGCCGCCGTCCAGGGGGCACAGGCCGTCAACGCGCAGACAGGCGCAGTCGATGCCGACGTGATCGCGATGGCCACGGGCGGAGGCGCGGCGTGCATACAGATTTTCTTCATACGAAACGGGCAGAACTGGGGGCATCATGCTGTATTTCCATCCCAGATATCGGGAACATCGGATGATGAAATTCTGAAGGCCTTCCTTGGCCAATTCTATGCGGACATCGTGCCCGCCAGGCTTCTGTTGCTGGATCGGATACCGGGCGAAGCCGGCCTGATTGCCGAAGCCCTGACGACGCGCGCAGGCCACAAGGTCGAACTGCGGGTTCCGCAGCGCGGCCACATGAAACGTCTTGTCGAGCAGGCAAGCCGGAACGCGCGGGACGCGGTTGACCGGCGGCTCGCTGAATCTGCATCGCAGAATCGCAATCTGCTTGCGCTCGCAGGGTTTTTTTCGCTTCCCGCTCAGCCGCAGCGGATCGAAATCTACGACAACAGCCATGTGATGGGAACCAATGCGCTGGGCGCCATGGTTGTCGCCGGGCCGGATGGGTTCAGGAAGTCCCATTATCGCAAGTTCAACATGAAAAGCGCAGGCAACGACAGGCCCGGGATCACGCCGGGCGACGATTTCGGCATGATGAGGGCCATGCTTACGCGCCGCTTCTCCCGGCTGCAGGCAGAAGACGGTGATGGCAAAAGCCCGGGTTGGCCCGACCTGCTGCTGATCGACGGCGGCAAGGGGCAGGTTTCGGCCGCAGCGGCGGTGCTGGCCGAACTGGGTGTGGAGGATGTGCCGATCATCGGCATCTCCAAGGGGCCGGACCGCAATGCCGGCCGTGAAACCTTCCACACCCCCGACGGCCGCGAACTGACACTGCCGGCCAACGATCCGCTGCTGTTTTTCCTGCAGCGCCTGCGCGACGAAGCCCATCGCTTCGCCATTGGCGCGCACCGACAAAAGCGCGCAAAGGCCATGACATTTTCAACGCTTGACGAAGTGCCGGGCATCGGACCGAAGCGCAAGAAAGCCCTTTTGATGCACTTCGGAGCGGCTCGGGCCGTGAAGGGTGCGGCGGTCGACGATCTTCTCAAGGCGCCCGGGATCAGCCGGGCTACCGCCGAGGCGCTCTACTCCCACTTCCACCCGAAGGCCTGACCGGCGCAGGTGCAGGATTTGTGTGCGGCCCGGTCGGCCCCGTTGCGCTGCCGCCTGTTGCGCTGTTGCATTGGCAAGGCCGCAGGGTCACTAAGGCGCCATGGGACGCAGACCGAACAAACGCCACGGCACAGCCAACCGCCCGGATCCGGGCCGCCCGAGGCTCTACGGCCGCCACGCCGTCTATGCCGCGCTCGACAACCCCGACCGCCGTTTCCGCAAGCTGTTCGGCACGCACGAGGAACTGGCGAAGATCGCCATCCCCGAAGGCCTGCAGGTGCAATATGGCGACGCGCAGGATCTCGGCCGCCTGGTGCCGATCGACGCACCCCATCAGGGCCTGGTCCTCGAAGTGGAGCCGCTCGAAACCCCCTGGCTCGATGAAGTCCTGTCCGATCCAGACCCGCGCGCGCCGCTCGTCCTCCTCGATCAGGTGACCGATCCGCACAATGTCGGCGCCATCATCCGCTCGGCCGCCGCGTTCGGCGCCCGCGCCATCATCACCCAGGATCGCCACAGCCCGCCCGAATCCGGTGCGCTTGCCCGCGCGGCCTCGGGCGCGCTCGAGGCCCTGCCTTGGGTGCGCGTCGTCAATCTCGCCCGCGCGCTCGAGGAAATCGCCCAGGCCGGCTACTGGCGCACCGGTCTTGCCGGAGAGGCGGAACTGACCCTCTCCGAAGCCCTCTCCCCTGCCCCCATAGCGCTGGTGCTCGGCGCGGAAGGCGAAGGCCTGCGCCACAACACCCGCGAACATTGCGACGTGCTGGCAAGGCTTCCCATCACCCGCGCTGTCGAAAGCCTCAACGTCTCCAACGCGGCTGCCATCGCGCTCTATGCCATCGCATCACGATAGTTTTCCCGGGCAACGCAGGCAACGCAGGCGCCGGGATCGGCCGGAAAGCAAAAAATCAGAACAGGGCCTCTTCCCAGATCGGGTCGATCTTGCCACCCCAAGCCCCATGAAACGCCTCGAGATGGCGCTCGGCCAGCGTCTTGCCGGTCTCTGCCATCTCGAACATCGGGGCGAGGAATCCGGCCTCGCTGTCGCCGATGCCGTTTTCCCGCGCGCGCCGGTCCAGCCCGCCGGCTGCAATCGCCAGAACCTCTTTGGCCAGCGCCTGCATGGTGCCGCCGCCGGGCACGGTCGCCTTCAGCGCAAGGCGCGGAACCTCGTCGCGCAGGCGCTGCTGCTCGGTGATGCTCCAGCCCTTGACCAGATCCCAGGCGGCATCCAGCGCGGTCTGATCATACAGCAGGCCGACCCACAGCGCCGGCAGTGCGCAGATCCGGTTCTGCGGGCCGCTGTCGCTGCCCCGCATCTCCAGATAGCCCTTCAGCCGCACTTCGGGAAAAGCGGTGGAAAGATGGTCCTTCCAGTCGCCAAGGGTCGCCCGCTCTCCGGGCAGAACGGAAAGCCGCCCGTCCAGGAAATCCCGGAAGCTCAGGCCGGCCGCATCGATGTATTTTCCGTCGCGATAGACGAAGTACATCGGCACATCGAGCGCATAATCGGTGTAGCGCTCATACCCGAAACCCTCCTCGAACACGAATGGCAGCATACCGGTGCGCGCCGGATCGGTATCGGTCCAGATATGGCTGCGATAGCTGAGGTAGCCATTGGGCCTGCCCTCGGCAAAGGGCGAGTTGGCGAAAAGCGCCGTGCCCAGCGGCTGCAGCGCCAGCGAAACGCGGAACTTCTTCACCATATCCGCCTCGCTTGCATAATCGAGGTTGGTCTGGACCGTGCAGGTCCGCAACATCATGTCGAGCCCCAGCTTCCCCACCCGCGGCATGTGCCGGCTCATGATCCCGTAGCGCCCCTTGGGCATCATGGGCAGGTCCTCGCGCCGGGCAACAGGGTTGAAGCCGAGGCCCAGGAAGCCGAGGCCCAGTTCCGCGCCGATCTCCCGGCACTGCTGGCGGTGACGCCCGGTTTCCGCACAGGTCTGGTGCAGGTTTTCAAGCGGAGCGCCCGACAGTTCGAACTGCCCCGCAGGCTCCAGGCTGAGGCCGCCATCGGCTCCGGTGGCGGCAATCACCTTGCCATCCTCGAACACCGGCTCCCAGCCGAACCGCCCGAACGCCATCAGCAGGTCACGGATGCCGTTTGGCTCCTCCCAACCCGGCTGACCCCATTTCGGCCCGGAAGCATCCGACAGCCGGAACACGAATTTTTCATGCTCGGTGCCGATCCGCCAGGCCGGCTTCGGTTTTTCCCCATTGGCGAACAGCGCTATCATGTCGGCCTTGGCCCCAATCGGCGCAGCATCGCCAACAGCTTCATTCCGGTTGCTCATGATCTGCCCCTTACCTGTGCCCCAAACCCCGCGCCAGCCGGATTCAAGCGGCGCTCAGCTACCCTGATCAGGGGCCCGCAACCAGCTGGAACTGGGCGATCGCGGCAACGGCTGCGGTATCGGCCCGCAGGATCCGCGGCCCCAGCGTCAGTCGCCGCGCCGATGGCAGCGCCAGGATCATGGTGCGTTCCGCGGGCGAGAATCCGCCCTCCGGCCCGATAAGGATCGCCGCCGGCATCGAAAGCGCCAGCGCTGCCATGGGCGCCCCGCTTTCCTCATCGGCAAAGATCAGCAATCTCCCGGCCGGCCAGTCGGCCAGCAATGCTTTCAGTTCCACCGCTTCGCACAGCTCCGGCAGCGCCGTCCGCTCGCACTGTTCGGCGGCCTCCACCATATGCGCCCGCAGGCGCTCGGGCCTTGTCCGTTCCCGGTTGCTGCGTTCGGTCAGCACCGGCTGAATCCGCGCTATTCCCAGTTCTGTCGCCTTCTCGACAATCCAGGCGAAGCGCTCCCGACGGATCGGCGCCGCCAGCAGCCAGAGATCCGGCACAGTCTCGCGCGGTCGCAGCCTTGCCGCCACGCGCAGCACAAGCGCCCGCTTGGTGATGCTCTCGATTCCGGCCGCCCATTCGCCCGTCCGGTCGTCGAGCAGCTGAACCTGCGCGCCCACGCCCAGCCGCAGCACAACGGCAAGATAATGCGCCTGCCCGCCCTCCAAAGGCAGGGCACACCCTGCCGAAAGGGGGAAATCCACGAACAGGCGGGGAATCTGGCGCATGGAAAGCCGCTAGCATGTTGGCTATGGGCGGGAAATGCCGCGCACTCTGGCCATCACGGGGGGAACCGGATTCGTCGGCGGCCATACGCTCGCCGAAGCCCTGTCGCGCGGCCACGCAGTCCGCGCCCTCACCCGAAAGCCCCAGCCCGCGCGCGAAGGCGTGGAGTGGATCGAGGGCGACCTCACCGATTCAGCGTCGCTCGCCCGCCTCACCCAAGGCGCAGATGCCGTCATCCACATCGCCGGCGTCACCAACGCAAAAGATCGGGCCGGTTTTGAACGCGGCAATGTGCTGGGCACCGCCCATATCCGGGAGGCCGCCCGCGATCTTCCCTTCGTCCATGTCTCATCCCTCTCCGCACGCGAACCCAGGCTCAGCATTTACGGCGCGAGCAAACTGCAGGCCGAACATATGGCACGCGGTGCTGCGGGCCCGTTCGCCATCGTCCGACCGCCGGCCGTCTATGGCCCGGGCGACACCGAATTTCTCAGCCTGTTCAAGGCTGTGCGCGCCGGGATTGTCCCGTTTCCGGCGGGCTCCCGGGCCGGGATGATCTATGGCCCCGATCTCGCAAGGGCCCTCATCGCGCTGGCGGAAGATCTGCACGGGCCCGCCAGCTCATCGGGCGAAATCTTCGAGATCGACGACGGCAGCGGCGGCTACGCCCAGGCCGAAATCGCCCGCGCAATCGCAACCGCGCTCGGCACCCGCATGGCGAGCTTTCCGGTGCCGGGCCCGGCGCTCGCCATCGGGGCGGCTGTCGACACCGCCATTTCGCGCTCGCTCGGCCGCCTCCCCAAGCTCAGCTTCGACCGCGCCCGCTACCTCGCCCACCGGGACTGGACGGCAGACAGCAGCCCCTTGCGCGAGCTCGACATCTGGCACCCTGCCATCGGCCTCGCCGAAGGCATGGCCGAAACCGCGCGCTGGTACCGGGAAGCCGGCTGGATCAGATGAACATCGGGCGGCGCGCCGGTCCTGGCTGTCCCGCTTTCCGCCACAATCACATGACATGCGCCCCAGTCACGATATTATGGAGCCCAAGATGGATCGCACCGAGACTTTCGCCCGCCTCGTCGAACTGATCGAACCATTCAACAAAAAGGGCGTCACGCTCGCCGAAGCCACCAGCTTTGCCGACGACCTCGAACTGGATTCATTGACCGTGATGGATCTTGTCGCCAATATCGAGGACGAGTGGGACATCAACATGCCGCTCAACATCCTCCCCGATCTCGAAACGATCGGCCAGCTCGCCGATGCGGTCCAGAAGCTGAAAGGCTGACCAGGGATGACCGATCTCCTGTCCAGGTTCGATTCCATCATCGCTGAACATTCCGGCCTGCTCGCAACCGGCGTGCGCGATCCCTTCGGCGTGGTGATGGAAAAGGTTCTCTCGCCCACCCGCGCGGTCATCAACGGCCGGGAGACCATCCTCGTCGGCACCTACAATTACATGGCAATGACCTTCGACGAAGACGTCATCGCCGCGGGCCAAAAGGCGCTCAGCGAATTCGGCGCCGGCTCCACCGGCAGCCGGGTGCTGAACGGCACCTTCGCGCCGCACATTGGCGTCGAACAGGCGCTGAAGGATTTCTACGGCACCAGTTCGGCCATCGTGTTCAGCACGGGCTATCAGGCCAATCTCGGCCTGGTCTCCACGCTTGCCGGCAAGGGCGATTACATAATCCTCGATGCCGACAGCCATGCCTCCATCTACGATGGCTGCAAACTCGGCAATGCCGAGGTGGTTCGTTTCCGTCACAACAACATCGACGATCTGGACAAGCGCCTGGGCCGGCTGCCCGCGCAGGCCGGCAAGCTCGTGATCCTTGAAGGCGTCTATTCGATGCTCGGCGATATCGCCCCGCTTGCCGGGCTGGTTGCCGTCGCCAAGAAGCACGGTGCGATGACCCTGGTGGACGAAGCCCATGCCATGGGCTTCTTCGGCCCCAACGGCCGCGGCGTCTATGAAGAGCAGGGCCTCGAAAAGGAAATCGATTTCGTCGTCGGCACCTTTTCCAAATCGGTCGGCACGGTCGGCGGCTTTGCCGTCTCCAACCACCCCAAGTTCGAGATACTCCGGCTGGTGTGCAACCCCTACCGCTTCACGGCCTCGCTGCCGCCTGCTGTCGCTGCAACCGCCGAAGCCAGCATCCGCAAGCTGATGGGAGCGAAAACCAAGCGTGAAAATCTGTGGGCTGTTTCAAGGAAGCTCCACGCCGGCCTGAAGGCCGCAGGTTTCCGCATGGCCACCGAACGCTGCGAAAGCGCGATCATTGCAGTCCTCCTCCCCGATCAGATCAGCACCGTCTCCATGTGGCACCAGCTCATCGAACATGGTATCTACTGCAACATGAGCCGCCCGCCCGCCACACCGACCGGCATCTACCTGCTGCGCTGCTCGCTGTCGGCCGCCCACACCCTTGCCGACGTGGACGAAATCATCACCCGCTTCATCGCTGCGCGCGAAAGTCTCCCCGCCGCAAAGGCCGCCTGACCGGAATCCGGCAAGAAAAACAAAAGGAAACCACATGGATTTTGCCTACCCCTTCGCCGCGCTTGCAACCGGCCTCATCATCCTGCTTTACATATGGACCGGCATCGTCGTCGGGAAGGCGCGCAAGCCGCACGGCGTCGATTATCCCGACACGTCCGGCCCCGCTGCCTTCAACCGCATCTGGCGCGCCCACCAGAACACGCTGGAAGCGCTGCCCCAGATCCTGCCCTCGCTCTGGCTGTTCGCAATCATCGTGTCCGACATGTGGGCCGGCATCCTCGGCATCGTCTGGACCATCGGCCGCATACTCTATGTGCGGGGCTATGCAGAGGCCGCCGAAAAGCGCGGAACGGGCTTCCTGATCAGCCTTCTGGCTACCGCCGTCGCCCTGTTTGGCGCGCTGGGCGCCGTGATCGCCCAACTCCTCTCCTGAACCGCGGGTCCGCTTGCGGCCCGCCGCCCCAGCCACTAGGAGGGCGAGGGGGACAAAGGGGGGGCGATGCACGTGACAGACGCCGAAGAACCGCCGATCAACATCAGGCGCGACCGGCTCGTCATCACAGCCTCGGCGCTCGGCACCGTGTTCGAATGGTATGATTTCTTCCTCTACGGCATCCTCGCAGCCCTCATCGGCAAGCTGTTCTTCCCGATCGACAATCCCACCGCTGCAACGCTTGCCAGCCTCGCGGCCTTTGGCGCCGGCTTCGGGGTCCGCCCGCTCGGCGCCATGATCTTCGGCCATTATGGCGACCGTATCGGCCGCAAATACACCTTCCTCGTCACCATCACCCTGATGGGCGGGGCAACTGCTGCGATCGGCATGCTCCCCACCTATGCGCAGGTCGGCCTCTGGGCCCCTGCCCTTCTTGTCATTCTCAGGCTCCTCCAGGGCCTGGCGCTGGGCGGCGAATATGGCGGCGCGGCAATCTATGTAGGCGAACATGCGCCCCGCCACCGGCGCGGCGAATATACCAGCTGGATCCAGATTTCCGTCGTGGGCGGCTTCCTCCTGTGTCTCATCGTGGTTCTCGCAGTCCGCGGCGTCATGACAGAGGAGCAGTTCGAAGCCTGGGGCTGGCGCATACCCTTCCTGCTGTCCATCCTGATGCTTGCCATCAGCATCTACATCCGCATGAAACTGTCCGAGAGCCCAGTGTTTCAGGCCATGAAAGAGGCCGGCACCACCTCCAGGAACCCCATCGTCGACGCCTTTTCCGACAGGAAGAACATCGGCAACGTGCTGGTCGCCCTGTTCGGCGTCGCGGCCGGCCTCACAGTCATCTACTATACCTCCCAGTTCGGAACACTGTATTTCCTCACCGGAACAGCAGGCGTCAGCGAACGCGAGGCGCTCATGTATCTTGCCGCCGGCGCGCTCGTCGCTGCGCCCCTTTATGTCGGATTCGGCATGCTGTCCGACAGGATCGGCCGCAAGAAGCTGCTGCTCGCCGGTTATGCGCTGTCCCTGATCTTCATCTTTCCGCTGTTCCATCTGATGGCCAGCGGCGCGAACCCGGCGCTTGCCCGCGCCACGGCGCAGAACCCCGTCGTCCTCGAGCTGCCGGAATGCGATTTCTCGGTCTTCGCCCGCACGCAGACCGAGCCCTGCGCCAAGGCGCTCGGCTATCTCACCAAGCGCGGCATCGCCTACTCGAAGGTCGCGGCGCCCGATCTTGCCCTTGTCGTCGGCGGCATCCGCGTAGAGGGGTTCGACAGGCAGGCCTTCACCGACGCGCTGAAAGCAGCCGGCTACCCCGAAAGGGCGAACCCGGACGAAAAGCAGCACTGGAAGATCATCCTCGCCATCTTCGCCATGGTCACTCTCAGCGCCATGACCTACGGCCAGGTCGCAGCCATCCTTGTCGAGCTGTTCCCCTCGCGGGTCCGCTACACGTCGATGTCGGTCCCCTACCATATCGGCACAGGCTATTTCGGCGGCTTCCTGCCTTTCATCCAGCAACTCATCGTGGTGAACACCGGCAATCCCTTTGCAGGCCTCTGGTACACGGTCGTCGTGGTCGCCATGGCCCTGGTCGTCACCGCCATCTGGCTTCCCGAAACCCGTGGCCGGGACATCAGGTTCTGAACCACCGGCTTCCCGGGCCTCGTGCGCGGCGCGCCAGAGCCCGGCCGATCATTTCATCCACAGGAATGAAGGTTACCAGAAGCCGTTTCGGCCCTGTTTGCCCGGGAATGAAGGTCGGAACGGCGCCGGGGAATTGCATGACGGGCAAGCGCGCCCCATATTGGCCAGCAATATGAGCAACACTGAAATCCTCACCCGCCCGGTTCTGCCGCTCCGCGATATCGTCGTGTTCCCGCAGATGATCGTTCCGCTGTTTGTCGGCCGGGACAAGTCGGTAAAGGCGCTGGAAGCGGTCATGCAGACCGACAAGTCCGTCTTTCTCCTGTCGCAGAAGAATCCGGCAGATGAAGACCCTGCGCTCGATGCGCTCTACGATGTCGGCACTCTGGCGACCATATTGCAACTGCTGAAACTGCCCGACGGAACGGTTAAAGTGCTGGTGGAAGGCCAGCAGCGCGCAAAGCTCCTGAAACTGGACGAGTCGGGAGACTATCTCGTCGCAGACGTGACGCAGCTGTCCGACGAGGAGCCCGACGGTCCCGAGGGCGAGGCCCTGATGCGCTCGGCCCAGAGGCAGTTCGAAACCTATGTGAAAAGCACAAGGCGCACATCGCCCGAAGTCGCCCTGCAGATCGGCCAGATCGAGGAGTCCGGGCGTTTTGCGGATTCGGTTGCAGCCAATCTCAACCTGAAGATAGCCGACAAGCAGGCACTTCTGGCGGAAACCAATGTCGCCAAGCGGCTGGAATTGATTTTCGGCTTCATGGAGGGCGAAATCGGCCTGCAGCAGGTCGAGAAGAAGATAAAGAGCCGGGTCAAGCGCCAGATGGAAAAGACCCAGCGCGAATACTATCTGAACGAACAGCTTAAGGCGATCCAGCGCGAGCTGGGAGACAGCGACGAAGGTGCCGATGAAGTCGCCGAATATGAGGCGCGAATCAGCAAGACGAAGCTCTCCAAGGAGGCGCGCGAGAAAGCGCTGGTGGAACTGAAGAAGCTGCGCGCCATGTCGCCGATGTCGGCTGAAGCCGCGGTTGTTCGCAACTGGCTCGATGTTCTGCTGTCATTGCCGTGGGGCAAGTCCTCGAAGGTCAAGAAAGACATTGTCGCAGCCCAGAAGGTGCTCGACGATGATCATTACGGGCTCGAAAAGGTGAAGGACCGGATCATCGAATATCTCGCCGTTCAGGCCCGCACCAACAAGTTGAAGGGCCCGATTCTCTGCCTCGTCGGCCCTCCGGGCGTCGGGAAGACCTCGCTCGGCCGCTCCATCGCCAAGGCGACAGGCCGCGAGTTCATTCGCCAGTCGCTCGGCGGCGTGCGCGACGAAGCCGAGATCCGCGGTCACCGCCGCACCTATATCGGCTCGCTGCCCGGCAAGGTCGTCCAGAACCTGCGGAAGGCGGGCACCAACAACCCGCTGATGCTGCTTGATGAAATCGACAAGCTGGGTCAGGATTTCCGGGGCGACCCGGCGTCGGCCCTGCTCGAGGTGCTGGATCCCGAACAGAACAACAAGTTCAACGACCATTATCTGGAGGTCGATTTCGATCTTTCCAACGTGATGTTCGTTACCACCGCCAACAGCTACAACATGCCCCAGGCCCTGCTGGATCGCATGGAGATCATCAATCTGTCGGGTTACACCGAGGACGAAAAGATCGAGATCGCCAGACGTCACCTGTTGCCCAAGCAATATGAAGCACATGGCCTGAAGCCCGACGAATTCACCGTGGCGGACGAGGCGCTGCGCGATCTCATACGCTATTACACCCGCGAGGCCGGCGTCCGCACGCTTGAACGCGAGCTGGCGAAGCTCGCCAGAAAGTCGCTCCGGCAGATCCTCGAGAAAAAGGTCCAGAGCGTCACCATCACGAGCGAGAATCTGACCGATTTCTCCGGCACCCGGAAGTTCCGTTTCGGCATCAGCGAAACGGAAGACCAGGTCGGCATGGTCACAGGCCTTGCCTGGACATCAGTCGGCGGCGATCTTCTCACCATCGAAAGCGTGACGGTTCCCGGCAAAGGCAACATCAGCACGACCGGCAAGCTCGGCGACGTGATGAAGGAATCCATCACGGCGGCCTACAGCTTCGTGAAGGCCCGCAGCCACGCCTACGGCATCCCCCCGCCGACCTTCGCCAAAAAGGACATTCACGTCCATGTGCCCGAAGGAGCAACGCCCAAGGATGGCCCTTCGGCCGGTATCGCGATGGTCACCTCCATCGTTTCCACGCTAACCGGCATCCCGGTGAAGCGCGACGTGGCGATGACAGGCGAAGTCACGCTGCGCGGCCGCGTGCTGCCGATCGGCGGCCTCAAGGAAAAGCTGCTGGCAGCGCTCCGGGGTGGAATCTCCACCGTGCTGATCCCGGCCGAAAACGAGAAGGATCTGGCCGATATTCCGGCCAATGTCCGCGAAGGGCTCACGATCATCCCCGTGGCCCATGTGGACGAGGTGCTGAAGCTGGCCTTCTCGCGTCCGCTGGTGCCCATCGAGTGGACCGAGGCCGACGAGCAGGCCGTAGCGCCGCCCAGCACGCCCGCCTCGAACGCGCCGACAACGCACTGAACCATGAAACCCGCCCCGGCCGCCCTCCCGCCCCGGCCGCCTTCCCGCTCGGAGGGCAGAAGCGGTTGACAGCCCGGAGGGCAGGGGTGGTTGACAGGTAGCGGGCCATCCCCTACCCGCCGCCTTCGTCGAGAGATTCCCCCTCCCCACGCAACCGGGTCGGGCGCGTAGCTCAGTGGTAGAGCACACCCTTCACACGGGTGGGGTCGCAGGT
>Ga0207951_100596_pt1 | contig 17031 bp, 13 predicted proteins | sample Subbio12Aug_8Bad_FD_184830 | JGI IMG/M metagenome (GOLD analysis project Ga0207951, IMG submission 184830) | Serpentinite rock and fluid subsurface biosphere microbial communities from McLaughlin Reserve, California, USA - CR12Aug_8Bad (SPAdes) | ecosystem: Environmental > Terrestrial > Deep... | reverse complement strand
CGACGCCTTGGTGCTGCCGACGTCGGTGACGATCGCACCCGCCGGCGCCGCCGCCGCGACCTCGCGCAGCACGGAGCGCATCGCGCCCACCGGCACCGCCAGCAGAATCAGGTCGGCGCCGGCCACCGCTTGCGCGGTGCCGGCGGCGGCGCGGTCGAGTACGCCGAGCGCCAGCCCGTGCGCAGCCGCGCGTTGGTCGCGATCGAATCCGGTCACCTGCGACACGCACCCGGCGGCACGCAGCGCCGCCGCCGCCGAGCCGCCGATCAGACCGACGCCGATCAGTGCCATGCGCATCGCGGTGCCTACGCGCGCGCCGCCGCCAGCGCCGGCGGCAGGGCCTGCAGGAAGCGCTCGTTGTCGTGCGCCAGACCAACGCTCACGCGCAGCCACTCGGGCAGGCCGTAGTTGGCCACCGGCCGCACGATCACGCCGCGCGCAAGCAGCTCCTGGTACACGCGCAAGGCCGCACCGACCTGCACCAGCACGAAGTTGGCCTGGCTCGGCAGATGCTCGAGGCCGAGCCGGTCGAACCCCGCCTGCAGCTCGCCCAGACCGCTGCGGTTCAGCAGGTAGCTGCGGCGCAGGAACTCCTCGTCGCCGAGCGCCGCCTGCGCCGCCGCCAGCGCCAGCGAGTTGACGTTGAACGGCTGGCGCACGCGGTTCAGCAGGTCGGTGAGCTCCGGCTGCGCGATGCCGTAGCCGACGCGCAGTCCGGCCAGGCCATAGGCCTTGGAGAAGGTGCGCGACAGCAGCAGGTTGCGATGGCGGCGCACCCAGACCGTGCTGTCGCAGCGGCTCGCCGGCGGCAGGTACTCGTTGTAGGCCTCGTCGAGCACCACCACCACGTCGCCCGGCACCCGCGCCAGGAAGCGCTCGATCTCGGCGGCGCCGACGAAGCTGCCGGTCGGATTGTTCGGGTTGGCGAGGTAGACGAGGCGCGTGTCGTCGTTCACCGCCGCCAGCATCGCCTGCAGGTCATGGCCGAAGTCGGCCGCCGGCACCACGATCGCGCGCGCGCCGCGCGCCTGCGTGGCGAGCGCATAGACGGCGAACGAGTACTGGGCATAGATGCAACTGCGTCCGGGCGCGAGAAAGGCGGCGGCGGCCAGTTCCAGGATGTCGTTGCTGCCGTTGCCGAGCGTGATCCAGTCGGCCGGCACGCCGAGCTTCGCCGACAGCGCCGCCTTCAGGGCAAAGCCGTTGGCGTCCGGGTAGCGTCCCAGCTCGGCCGTGGCCGCCGCGATCGCCGCGCGCGCCGACTGCGGAATGCCGAGCGGATTCTCGTTCGAGGCGAGCTTGACGATGTCCTGCGCCACCAGACCGTACTCGCGCGCCAGCTCCTCGATCGGCTTGCCGGCCTGATACGGCGCGATTCGGCGCACGTAGTCGAGCGCCGGCAGCGGCTGGCCGACGGTCGCGCTCATCGCGTCGGCGCCCACGGCCGCCGGGCGGCGAGCGACGGCAGCCGCGCGGGCGCGAGGCCGGGCGCAGGCAGGGGATGTCGGTTCACGACGCGGCTCACTCGGCGGCGGGATAGGCGCCCAGGCTCTTGTAGAACGCGCATACCTGGCGCAGCGCCGCCAGCGCCGCCGCCACCTTCGGGTCGCGCTCGTGACCCTCGATGTCGACGTAGAAGTAGTACTCCCAGGCGCCGCTGCGCGCCGGCCGCGACTCCAGCCGCGTCATCGACACACCGTGCGCCTCGAGCGGCGCGAGCATGTGGAACACCGCGCCCGCCTTGTTCGGCACCGCCAGGATGAGCGAGGTCTTGTCGCGTCCGGGCGGTTTCTGCGGCTGCGTCTGCTGGCGCCCGAGGACGACGAAGCGGGTGCGGTTGTTGGCATCGTCCTGGATGTGCCGGGCGACCGCGAGCAACCCGTAGCGCTGCTCGGCAACGTCGCCGGCGATCGCGGCCACGGTCGGGTCGGTCGAGGCCAGGCGCGCGGCCTCGGCGTTGCTCGCCACCGGCTGGCGCTCGAGTTGCGGATGATGGCTGCCGAGCCAGGTCGTGCACTGCGCCAGCGCCTGCGCGTGGGCGCAGACGCGGTTGACTGCGCGCATCGTGCCGTCGAGCGTGAGCAGGTTGTGGTGCACCGGCAGCGCCACCTCGGCGATGATCCGCAGCGGCGTCGCCAGCAGCAGGTCGAGCGTGCGCGTGACCGATCCCTCGGTCGAGTTTTCCACCGGCACGATCCCGTACTCGGCGCCACCGGCCTCGACCGTGCGGAACACGTCATCGATCGATGCGCACGGCTCGCGCACGACCGCGGTGCCGAACTGCCGCAGCAGCGCCATCTCGGAGAAGGTCCCGGTCGGTCCGAGGAAAGCCACCGTCACCGGCCGCTCGAGCGCGCGGCAGGCGGCCATCACCTCGCGCCAGATGCCGTTCAAGCCGTCCTCGGTCAGCGGCCCGCGGTTGATGGCGGCGATCCGGCGCAGCACCTCGGCCTCGCGCTCGGGCCGGTACACCGGCGCTGCGGCCTGGTGCTTGATGCGACCGACCTCGATCGCCAGGCGCGCGCGCTCGTTGAGCAACTCGACCAGTCGCCGGTCGACGCCGTCGATCGCCTCGCGCAGGGGCTGCAGCCGCTCGTCCATCGCGGCTCAGTCGCGGCCGCGCTCGCGCACCGGGGCGCCGTGCGCGCGCGCCGGCAGACAGCGCCGCAACGCCGCCCGGCTCATGACGGTTCGGCGCCGCCGGCATGGCCGTTGCCGTTGCCGTCGGCATCGCTTTCGACGATCCGCTGCAGGCCGGACAACGTGGTGCCGGCATCGAGCGCGATCAGGGTCACGCCCTTGGTGGCGCGACCCATCTCGCGGATCTCCGCCACGCGCGTGCGGATCAGCACGCCGCCGGTGGTGATCAGCATGATCTCGTCGTCGGCGCGCACCAGGGTGGCCGCCACCACGCGGCCGTTGCGCTCGCTGGCCGAGATCGCGATCATCCCCTTGGTGCCGCGCCCGTGGCGCGTGTACTCGCCGATCGGCGTGCGCTTGCCGTAGCCGTTCTCGGTGGCGGTGAGCACGCTCTGGCGCTCGTCCTCGGCCACCAGCATCGCGATCACCCGCTGGCCGGCGTCGAGTTGCATGCCGCGCACACCGCGCGCCTGCCGGCCCATCGGCCGCACGTCGTTCTCGTCGAAGCGCACCGCCTTGCCGGCATCCGAGAACAGCATCACGTCGTGCTGGCCGTCGGTGATCGCGGCGCCGATCAGATAGTCGCCGGGGTCGAGGTCGACGGCGATGATCCCGGCCTTGCGCGGGTTGGAAAACTCGGCGAGCGCGGTCTTCTTGACCGTGCCCATCGCGGTGGCCATGAACACGAAGTGCTGGCGGTCGAACTGGCGCACCGGCAGCACGACCGTGATCTTCTCGCCGTCGGCGAGGGCGAACATGTTGACGATCGGCTTGCCGCGGGCGGTGCGCGCGCCCTGCGGCACCTCCCAGACCTTGAGCCAGTACAGCCGGCCGCGGTCGGAGAAGCACAGGATCGTGTCGTGCGTGTTGGCGATGAACAGCTGCTCGATCCAGTCGTCCTCGCGCGTGGCCGCCGCCTGCCGGCCGCGACCGCCGCGCCGCTGCGCGCGGTAGTCGGCCAGCGGCTGGCTCTTGATGTAGCCGCTGTGCGACAGCGTCACCACCATGTCCTGCGGCGTGATCAGGTCCTCGGTCGCCAGGTCGGGAGCGCTGCGCACGATCTCGCTGCGGCGCGCGTCGCCGTAGTCGCGCTTCAACTGCGCCAGCTCGTCGTTGATCAGCGCCGTGATCCGCTGCGGCCGCGCCAGCACGTCGAGCAGGTCGGCGATGCGCTCCATCACCTCGCGGTACTCGTTGACGATCTTGTCCTGCTCCAGTCCGGTCAGGCGCTGCAGACGCATCTGCAGGATCTGCTCGGCCTGCGTATCGCTCAGCCGGTACAGACCGTCGGCCTGCAGGCCGAAGCGGGCCTCGAGCCCGAGCGGGCGATAGGAGGCGGCATCGCCGGCGCGCGCCAGCAGCTCGCGCACCAGTGACGAGTCCCAGGCCCGGCTCACCAGCTCGGTCTTCGCCACCGGCGGCGTCGGCGCCGCCTTGATCACGGCGATGAACTGGTCGATGTTGGCGAGCGCCACCGCCAGCCCCTCGAGCACGTGGCCGCGGTCGCGCGCCTCGCGCAGCTCGAACACGGTGCGGCGCGTGACCACCTCGCGCCGGTGCCCGAGGAAGGCCTCCAGCATCTGCTTGAGGTCGAGCAGACGCGGCTGGCCGTCGACCAGCGCCACCAGGTTCATGCCGAAGCTGTCCTGGAGCTGGGTCTGCTTGTACAGGTTGTTGAGCACCACCTCGGGCAGCTCGCCGCGCTTGAGCTCGATCACGACCCGCATGCCGCTCTTGTCGGATTCGTCGCGCAGGTCGGAGATGCCGTCGATTTTCTTGTCGTTGACCAGCTCGGCGATGCGCTCGATCAGCACGCGCTTGTTCACCTGATACGGGATCTCGTCGACGATGATCGCGCTGCGCGCGCCGCGGTCGAGCTCCTCGACGTGCGTGCGCGCGCGCATCACCACCCGGCCGCGACCGCTGCGGTAGCCCTCGCGCACGCCGTCGAGGCCGTAGATGATGCCGGCGGTCGGGAAGTCGGGCGCCGGGATCAGCGCGATCAGCTCTTCGATGTCGGCCTGCGGGTTGTGCAGCAGATGCAGGCAGCCGTCGACCACCTCGCCGAGGTTGTGCGGCGGCACGTTGGTCGCCATGCCAACCGCGATCCCGGCGGCGCCGTTGACCAGCAGGTTCGGCAGGCGCGACGGCAGCACCTTCGGCTCGCGCTCCTTGCCGTCGTAGTTGGGCTGGAAGTCGACCGTCTCGCGCTCGATGTCGGCGAGCAGCTCGCCGGCGATGCGGTCGAGCCGGCACTCGGTGTAGCGCATCGCCGCCGGGTTGTCGCCGTCGATCGAGCCGAAGTTGCCCTGGCCGTCGACCAGCGTGTAGCGCAGCGAGAAGTCCTGCGCCATGCGCACCAGCGTGTCGTAGATGCTGGCGTCGCCGTGCGGATGGAACTTGCCCATCACCTCGCCGACGATGCGCGCGCACTTGACGTACGGCCGGTTGTGCAGGTTGTTGGCCTCGTGCATCGCGTACAGCACGCGCCGGTGCACCGGCTTGAGGCCGTCGCGCGCGTCGGGCAGCGCGCGGCCGACGATCACGCTCATGGCGTAATCGAGATAGGAGCGCCGCATCTCCTCTTCGAGCGAGACCGGAACGGTTTCCTTGGCGAATTGATCCATGCGAAGCGGGCGCGGGCAACGGCGATCGCGCGTCAGAGACGGTTCGAGGCGCCGCGCCGCGGCCGCGGCGGCGGAGCCGCCGACGCAACGGGCTGCGCGACTCGGCGGCGAGTCAAAAGACCGACTCGGAATCCGGCGCAGTCTAGCAGCGCGCTCGTCGTCGCTGGCCCTTGCCGCCGAGCGGCCGCAGGGCGGCGCCTCGTGGCACCATTGCCGGCGCGCGGCGCTCGCCGCCGGCCCGTCCGATCGCACCATGCACACCGTCGATTCAGTTCTCGAGTGCCGCTGGCTGGCGCCGGTGCGGCCGGCGCCGCTGCTCGCCGACCATGCGCTGGCGATCGACGGCGCGCGCATCGTCGCCGTGCTGCCGGTGGCGCAAGCGCGCCAGCGCTTTGCGGCGCGCGAGCGCACCGTGCTCGACCGGCACCTGGTGACGCCGGGCCTGGTCAACGCCCACACCCACGCCTCGATGACGCTGCTGCGCGGCGTCGGCGACGACCTGCCGCTGCAACGCTGGCTGCGCGAGCGCATCTGGCCGCTGGAGCAGGCGCTGGTCGACGAGGACTTCGTGTACGACGGCGCCCGACTGGCGGCGCTCGAGATGCTGCGCGCCGGCGTCACCACCTGCTCCGACATGTACTTTCACCCGCAGGCCTGCGCGCGCGGCCTGCGCAGCGTCGGCATGCGCGCCGTGCTCGGCATCATCGCCATCGAGATGGCGACCCGCTATGCGGCCGACGCCGAGGACTATCTGCGCAAGGGGCTGGCGGCACGCGACGGCCTGCGCGACGATCCGCTGGTCAGTTTCACGGTCGCCCCGCACGCCCCCTACACGGTGAGCGACGCCACCCTGCGCCGCTGCGCGCTGCTCGCCGAGGAGCTCGACCTGCCGGTGCACATCCACGTGCACGAGACCGATCACGAGATCGCCGAGTCGCTGCGCGCCCATGGCCTGCGCCCGCTGGCGCGGCTGGACCGTCTCGGGCTGGCGACCGAGCGCCTGATCGCGGTGCACGCGGTGCACCTGAGCGATGCCGAGATCGGCCTGCTCGCGGCACGCGGCGCCAGCGTCGTGCACTGCCCGGTGTCGAACCTGAAGCTGGCGAGCGGCATCGCGCCGGCGGCGGCGCTGGCAGCCGCCGGCGTCAACCTCGCCCTCGGCACCGACGGTGCCGCCAGCAACAACCGGCTCGACATCCTCGACGAAATGCGTCTGGCGGCGCTGCTCGCCAAGGGCGGCGGCGACGCCTCGGCGCTGCCGGCGGCGCAGGTGCTGGAGTGCGCGACGCTCAACGGCGCGCGCGCGCTCGGGCTGGAACGGCGCATCGGCTCGATCGAGGTCGGCAAGGACGCCGACCTGGTCGCCTTCGACCTCGGCGCGGCCGAGACGATGCCCGTGTACGACCCGGTGTCGCACCTCGTCTACGCCTGCGGCCGCGAGAACGTCAGCGATGTCTGGGTCGCCGGCGTCCCTGTTGTCCGCAGGCGACAGGCGGTGTGCGGCATCGACCCCGCCTCGGAGCGTGAGCTCTCGATGAAAATCGCTGCGTGGCAGAATCGAACGCAAGCCTGCCTCGACGCGGCGCGTTGAGGCGGGTTCGGTGCGACATTGCCCGGGCCGGCGCACGCGGTAACCAGAAAGCGACTCGGGTTCGACTCAGGAACCGCAGTTTCCGCAGGGAGGAGAGAGATGACGACTTTGAGCAAGTTGAGTTGGCTGGTCGCGGCCGCTGCGACCGCCGCCACCGGCGCGGCCTTCGCGCAGCCGCGGGACATTGCCGGAGCGAAGAACGCGCCCGCCTACGTGATCGACGGCCGCGGCAACGTCGTGACCACGCCGTTCGGTCTGTGCTGGCGCACGCCGGCCTGGACCGCGCAACTCGCCGCCATCGACGGACCGAAGGGCGCGGGCTGCGCCTGCGACCGAGCGGCCCTGCCCAAGGAGGTGTGCGATCCGCCGCCGCCGCCACCGCCCCCACCGCCGCCGCCACCGCCACCGCCCCCACCAGCGCCGCCCGCTCCGCCGCCGCCACCACCACCGCCGCCGCCACCGCCACCGCCGGCGCCGATCAGCGAGAAGGTGACCTTCGCCACGACGGTGCGCTTTGCCACCGCCAAGAGCCTGACGCCGCGCGATGCCGCCGTGCTCGACGATCTGAAGGACAAGATCAAGGGCATCACGCTCGAAGTCGTGATCGTCACCGGCCATACCGACAACGTCGGCAGCGCCGCCGCCAACGTGCGGCTGTCGCAGCGTCGCGCCAGCGACGTCAAGGACTATCTGGTCCGGCAGGTGGGCATCGACGCCAACCGCATCCACGTCGAAGGCAAGGGAGCGGCACAGCCGATCGCCGACAACCGCACACCGGAAGGCCGAGCGCTGAACCGGCGGGTGGAAGTCGAAGTCATCGGCACGCGACCAGTGCGCCGGTAGGGCAGCGCGGCCGGTCGGCCAATGCCCGGTGCCCCGCGATTGCGGGGCACTTTTTTCGTCCTCCGCAAGGCCGTCCCGAGCGCACTCGCCGGCAGCGGAACCGCCGCGTCGAGTTCGAGATCGTCGGCACGTGCCAGGTGCCGAGACACTGAGTTGCGTTGGCACGCAGGTCCCCGGCCCCGCGCCCGCCGCGGGGCCGGCTCTTTGCGCCGCTGCGGGCGCTGGCACCCGATACCATTGCCGCCGTTGCCGCCTTCCCGCTGCCAGCGATGAACACGAACGCCGACCCCGCCGAACTACAGCGCTTCAGCGACATCGCCCACCGCTGGTGGGATCCGCTGGGTTCGATGCGGCCGCTGCACGAGCTCAATCCGTTGCGACTCGACTGGATCGACCGACTTGCGGGCCTGACGGGAAAGCGCGTGCTCGACGTCGGCTGCGGCGGCGGCGTGCTCGCCGAGTCGATGGCAACGCGCGGTGCGCAAGTCACCGGGATCGACCTCGCCTCCAAGCTGCTGACGGTGGCCGAGTTGCACGCGCTCGAGTCGGGCGTGAAGGTCGACTACCGGCTCGCTTCGGCCGAGGAGCTGGCACGCAGCGAAGCGGCGGGCTTCGACGTCGTCACCTGCATGGAACTGCTCGAGCACGTTCCCGATCCGGCCAGCGTCGTGCGCGCCTGTGCTGCCCTGGTCCGGCCGCAGGGCTGGGTGTTCTTCTCGACCCTGCACCGCAACCCGAAGGCCTTCGCGTTCGCGATCGTCGGCGCCGAGTACCTGCTCGGCCTGCTGCCGCGCGGTACGCACGAGTACGCGAAGTTCATCCGCCCGAGCGAACTGACGAGCCACGCGCGCGCCGCCGGGCTGGCCGCGGTCGAACTCACCGGCATGACTTACGACCCGCTGCGGCGCCGCTTCGCGCTGGCCGCCGACACCGACGTCAACTACCTGCTCGCGTGCCGCCGAATCTCGGACTGACTGGCGTGACGATCACAGCGCAACGAGCGCACCGCACCGACCCGCGCCTGCGGGCAGCCACTCCTGACGGACGTGCGCGGCGCACAACCGCTGCCAGCCGGCGACTTCCGTCCACTGCCTGAAGCCGACGATGGCCCCACCGCAGCACGCCAGCCTGATCCTGTTCGATCTCGACGGCACGCTCGCCGACACCGCGCCCGATCTCGCCGCCACCGCCAACGCGATGCGCGCGGCACGCGGGCTGCAACCCCTGCCGCTGCCGCTCTTGCGGCCGCTCGCCAGCCACGGCGCGCGCGGACTGCTGGCGCGCGCGCTCGACGCCGGCGCCGACCACCCCGACTACGAAGCGCTGCGGCAGGAGTTCTTCGCGCGCTACGAAGCCGCGTTGTGTGTACACACGCGCCTGTTCGACGGCATCGATGCGCTGCTCGGCGCTCTCGACGCCGGCGGCCGGCGCTGGGGCATCGTCACCAACAAGATCGCGCGCTTCACCGATCCGCTGCTGCGCGCGCTCGACCTCGACCGGCGCGCCGCCTGCATCGTCAGCGGCGACACCACGGCGCACGCCAAGCCGCACCCGGCGCCGCTGCTGCACGCGGCCGCCACCGCCGAACGGCCGGTGGCCGCCACGGTCTACGTCGGCGACGATCTGCGCGACGTGCAGGCCGGTCGCGCCGCCGGCATGACCACGATCGCGGTTCGTTACGGCTATCTGGGCGAGGCGACGCCGATCGACCACTGGGGCGCCGACCACATCGTCGATTCGCCGGCGGCGCTGTACGAACTGCTCGTGCCCGCCGGCGGCCGCTGAGCCATCGGTGCGGCGCCTGCTGCGGCCGCGGCGTGCCTGCCGCCTTGAATCGCGGCGGCGGCACCCCACATTCCGACTACACTCGCAATTGCTTGGGGGCGACCCGGTTTCGACGTGGGTCGTGAAACAGCGCAGTGCATGCCGAGGCCCAGTCACCTCGTAAATCCGCTGGAAGCCTACAAACGCCAACGACGAGCGTTTCGCTCTCGCCGCTTAAACCCGGCGGGACGCTGCACTAGTTTGTCTCTGGACTAGGCCGGGCAACCGGCAGCAGCGCCATTCACAGAGGCTGATCGCCGGCGGCGTTGCGACGCCGGCGCCGAGAATCAGCAACTGGCCGTGCGTCGGCCTGCCGATCGGCTAAGCGCACGGCGAGACTCAAATAGACCGGCTACGCATGTAGAGCTGCCTGCGGATCATCCGCGGACGGGGGTTCGATTCCCCCCGCCTCCACCACTAACAAAACCCCAACCGTTCTCGGTTGGGGTTTTTTCTTGTCTGATCGCGCCGATTCCAGCGTGTTTTCAGGGGTCTGCCGGGTGCCGCAGGCATCGTGATGTTGCCGCGGAACATCGCTTCGCCGGTCGTCTCGCGACGGTGCCTGCTCTGGCGGGCGTTGCCGCGACAGGATCAGCACGCACGCGCCGACCAGGTTGCCCGCCGCGCGCTGTCTGGCGCCTCGCCGATCGTCGCCGACGTCATGCCGCCGACCGGTTCCGGCAGCGGCCTGACGGTGGCCGTCTGTGCCAGGCCGATCCAGCCGCCGCCCGGGCCGGTGCGCCGTGCGACGATGTCAGCGTAGCGACCGCCGCGAACCGGCGACGACGAGGCCCGTTGTTATGCTCGGGCGTCGCTTCGGCGGGGAGAACCGACCGTGCGCATGCTGATCGTGACCGACGGCAGCGAGCATTCGCGGCGCGCGGTCGACTGCCTCGTCCGGCATCGCGGCGTGCGCGACGGCGGCTACGACCTGGTCGTGATCGGCTCGCACGGCCGCGGCTTTCTGAGGCGCGCGCGGCCGGGATCGGTCGCCTCGAAAGTCCTGCCGAACTGCGAGGTGCCGGTGCCGATCGGGCGTTGAGGCGCAGCCGATGCGCGCGCCAGCAGTGATCGAACAGTCCGCCGCGTCGGCGCTGGCGCCGCGCGACGAGATCGTCGCCGGCCTGCGCGCGGATCCGGCGCGCATCGAGCCGAAGTTCTTCTACGACCGGCTGGGATCCCGGCTGTTCGAGGCGATCACCGCGCTGCCGGAGTACTACCTGACGCGCGCGGAGGCGGCGATCCTCGATGCCGACGGCGCGCAGATTGCGACGGCCGCGCTGGCCGCGCTCGGGCCGGACTTCACGCTGATCGATCTGGGCGCGGGCAGCGGCGCGAAGGCGGCGCGGCTGTTCGGCCTGCTGCGGCCGGCCCGCTACGTCGCGGTCGACATCGCGGCCGAGTCCCTGCGCGAGTCGCTGGCGCGGCTGCAGGCGGACTTCCCTTCGCTGCCGATGACCGGTCTGGCGCTGGACTTCTCGACCGCCCTGCGGCTGCCGGACGAACTGCGCGCCGGCCCGGCGCTGGTGCTGTTCGCCGGATCGAGCATCGGCAACTTCGCGCCCGAGGCCGCGCAGCGCCTGCTGCGCCAGGCGCGCGAGGCGGCGGCCGGCGGTGCGCTGCTGATCGGAGTGGACCTGCTGAAGGACACGGTGCCGCTCGAACTCGCCTACGACGACGCGCTGGGCGTGACTGCGGCGTTCAACCTGAACGTGCTGCGGCACCTCAACCGGCTGGCCGGCACCGACTTCGACGTGCGCCACTGGCGGCACGTGGCGTTGTTCGATCGGCGCGCTTCGCGCATCGAGATGCACTTGCAGGCGCAGCACGACGTCGTCGTGCGCTGGCGCGGCGGCGAACGGCGCTTCGCCGCCGGCGAGCGCATCCACACCGAGAACTCGTACAAGTGGACGGTGCCCGGCTTCGACGCCCTGCTGCGCGCCGCCGGCTTCGCTGCGCCGAGCTACTGGACCGATCGCGCCGGCGCGTTCGCCGTCTTTCTCGCGCGCGGCTGAGCCGGCGGCACCTCGGTCAGCGCGCGCAACTGCGCAAGCCCGCCGGCACGTCGTTGCGGTGCGGTTCGAAGAAGTTGCGGTAGCACGGATGCCGCATCCGCGGCTGCGTCATGAACGAGCCGCCGCGCAGCACGGTGCGCGTGCCGAACCACGGCGCCGAGTAGTCGCGATAAGGATGCGGCGTGAAGCCCGGGTACGGCGCGAACGCGCTCGCGGTCCACTCCCACACCTGGCCCCAGGCGAAGGGTTGATCGCCGACGGCGGCGCGCTCCCACTCGGCCTCGGTCGGCAGGCGCCGTCCCGCCCACGCGCACCACGCCTGCGCCTCGAACAGGGTCAGGTGCACCGCCGGCAGCGCTTCGTCCAGATCGACCCAGACACCGTAGCGCCGCTGCTGCCAGCCGCCGTCGATCCGGCGCAGATACCGCGGCGCGGTCGCACCCGACTGCGAGAGCCAGGCGCGACCCTGCGGCGTCCACCAGCGCGGGTCGCGATAGCCGCCGTCGTCCACGAACGGCAGGAACTCGGCCCAGCGCAGCACGCGCGCATCGATCAGCGTCTCGCCCAGCGGCACCGGATGGGGCCGCAGTTCGTTGTCGAAGCAGAAACCCGCGGCCGCCGCACCGAGGACGAACGTTGCGGCGCCGACGGCGATTTCGCCGCCGCTGGCTGCCGCCGGTGCCGGCTGCCAGCGCGGATCGTCGATCGGCACCGCGAGCGACTGCGCCATGTACAGGGCTGCCTCGTGATGCATGTCTTCGTGCAGCAGCGCCAGGCGGAAGAAGTACAGGGCCGGGTCGGTCTGCGGCGACTGCAGCAGCAGGTCCAGGGTGCGCGCGAGCTGAACCTCGAGATCGGCGCGCGTGCGCGCCGCATCCGGCAGCGGCAGCGACCAGCGCGCCGCGTGCGCGACGCGACCGGCGTCGTACAGCGCGTCGCCGTCGGCGCGCACGCCGGCGCGCCGCGGCGCGTCCGGGTCCGCGCCGGCGCCGCGGTGGCGCTGCGGGTTGCGTGCGATCCAGTGCTCCTGGAACCAGCCGACGTGACCCAGTTCCCACAGCGGCGGATTCAGCTCCGCGCGATACGGCACCGCCAGATCGCGCAACGCGCGCGCGTAGGCGTCGAAGGTCGCCAGCGTGTCCCGGCGCGACGCCTGCAGCTCGCGCGCCAGCTCGGCCGCGTGGCCGCAGCGCGCCGAGTGCGCCGGCGTACTGACCGGCTCCTGCAGTCGCATCGAAGTGTCCGCGTGCATCAGGACCGACGGGTCATCGTGACGCCGGCGCTGGCGGATGCGAACAACGGCAACCGGCAGAGCGCGCGACGCCGGGCGCGCATGCTGCACACAGCTTACCGCGTGCGACCGCCCGGGCCCGGCCTGGCTCGCGGCGGCGGCCGCAGAGCCTGACGTCGGATCGTGTGCTGCCGGCGAGCGGATCGGCGCGGTCCGCGCACTTTTTGACCGGCACCGAAGCGGCCGCGGCGGCTCTGGCCGGCGATCGCCACCGCACAAGACTTCCGAACCGCCGGCGACCTGCTTCGGTGTTTACGTGAATCGCCACGCACACGCTTGGCCACTAGAGTCGAAAAGGGCGAGAGCACGCCCCGTGCGTGGAGCAGACCTGCAAGGGTGTATCCGCCGCATTGCTGGCAGAGGGTGTCGCCTCGGCCGGACCATGATGATCGTCATCGACCCTGGAGACAGACACATGCAACGTCGTTCATTCCTCGCACGCGCAGGCGCGGGCGCCGGTGTCGGTGCGGCGCTCGTCGCCGCGCCGGCCATCACCAACGCGGCGTCGCCTGCCGTGCGCTGGCGCGGCATGTCGGGCTTTCCGGCGTCTCTCGATACCGTCTTCGGGACCTCCCAGGCCGCCGCCAAGCGCGTTGCCGACACCACCGGCGGGCGCTTCCAGATCAGCGTCGCGCCGCCCGGCGAGATCGTGCCGATGCCGCAGGCCGCCGACGCCGTCGGTGCCGGCACCATCGATTGCGCGCATGTCTTTACGGGCTGGTACGTCGGCCAGGACCCGATCTGGGCCCTCGGCGCTGCGATCCCGTTCGGCCTGAACTTCCGTGGCCACAACGCCTGGTGGTTCGAAGGCGGCGGCCAGGAGCTGTTCAACACCTGGCTGCGTCCGCGCGGCATGGTGTTCATCCTCTCGGGCAACACCGGCACGCAGATGGGCGGCTGGTTTCGCCGGGAAATCCGCACGATGGACGACGTCAGAGGCCTGAAGATGCGAATCGCCGGCCTCGGCGGCAACGTCTGGCACGCGGCTGGTGCGGTGCCGCAGCAGATCCCCGGCGGCGAAATCTACTCGGCGCTCGAACGCGGGACGATCGACGCCGCCGAATTCATCGGCCCGGCCGACGACGAGCGGCTGGGCTTCCAGCGCGTCGCGCGCTTCTACTACCACCCGGGCTTCTGGGAGGGCGGCTCGGCGCTGGGCTGGATTGTCAACCTGCGCTCCTGGGAGGCGCTGCCGGCCGACTACCGCGAGGCCTTCACCGCCGCGGCGCACGAGGCCAACACGGTCATGATGGCGCGCTACGACACCCGCAACGCCGCTGCACTGCGCCGGCTGATTGCCGGCGGCACCCAGTTGCGCACGTTCCCGCGCCCGGTCCTGCAGGCCTTCTTCGACCATGCCCAGCGCATGTACGGCCAGATGACCGCTGCCAACGCCGACTTCAAGCGCCTGTACGACAGCTACACCGCCTTCCAGCGCGAGCAGGTGGCCTGGATGCGCCTCGCCGACAATTCGTTCGACAGTTTCATGGTCGAAGCGCTGCGTCCGCGCCCGGCCGCCGGCGCGGAGAAGCGCCGCGCGAGCTGAGACCGATCGCGCCGCAAGCAAGACCGTCAGGCTTGATCTGCGCGACCGCCGCCCGAGCCGCGTCCAGGCGCGGCGGCCAGCACAAGCCTGACGACGCCAGGTGCCGCAGTGGCGCGCGCGGGTCGTTGCGACCCGCGCGTTTTCATTTATGGTGACACCACCGGCGCTGCCCCCTGGAGATCCACCCGCCATGAACGCCCTGCTCGCCTTCAGTCGCGGCGTCGACTGGTTCACCGAGCGCGTCGGCCGCGGCCTGTTCTGGCTGCTGCTGCTGGCGGTGATCGTCAGCACGCTCAACGCGCTCAGCCGCTACGCCCTCGGCGTGGCCTCCAACGCCTGGCTCGAGCTGCAGTGGTACCTGTTCGCCGCGATCTTCATGCTCGGTGCCGGCTACGTCTTCCTGCACGACCAGCATGTGCGCATCGACGTGCTGGCGCAGAAGCTGTCGCGCAAGGGGCAGGTCTGGATCGACGTGGTCGGCATCGTCGTCTTCCTGATCCCGCTGTGCCTGTTCGTCATCTGGTCGTCGTGGCCGCCGGTGGCGCGGGCGATCGAGACCTGGGAGATCTCGCCCAACCCGGGCGGTTTGCTGCGCTGGCCGCTGTATGTCCTGGTGCCGATCGGCTTTGCCTTGCTCGCCATCCAGAGCCTGTCCGAACTGTTCAAGCGCGTGGCCTTCCTCGCCGGCCAGGGGCCTGACCCGCACGCCAGACCCGAGCCCTCGGCCGAGGAACGAATCCTCGAAGAGCTCAAGCGCGAACAGGAACTCCAGGCCCAGGCCGCCAGCGCCGCCGGCCGGAGCCAAGCATGACCGAAGGCGTCCTCGCCCCCTTGATGTTTGCCAGTCTGCTGGTGGTGCTGCTGACCGGATTTCCGGTCGCGTTCGGGCTGATGACCACCGGCATTGTCTTCGGGCTGATTGCGGTGCAGGTCGGCATCGTGCCGCCGGAGTTCTTCAATGCCCTGCCGCTGCGGCTGTTCGGCATCATGATGAACGACGTGCTGCTGGCGATTCCGTTCTTCACCTTCATGGGGCTGATCCTCGAGCGCAGCCGCATGGCCGAGGACCTGCTCGACACCATCGGCCAGGTCTTCGGCCCGCTGCGCTCCGGTCTGGCCATTGCGGTGGTGTTCGTCGGTGCACTGCTGGCCGCCACCACCGGCGTCGTCGCCGCCAGCGTGATCGCGATGGGCCTGATCTCGCTGCCGATCATGCTGCGCTACGGCTACAACCGCCCGCTGGCCGCCGGCGTGATCGCCGCCTCGGGCACGCTCGCGCAGATCGTGCCGCCGTCGATCGTGCTGATCGTCATCGCCGACCAGCTCGGCCAGAGCGTCGGCGACATGTACCGCGCGGCGTTCATCCCGGCCTTCGCGCTGATCGGCATCTACGTCCTGGCGATGATCGTGCTGGCCTTCGTGCGACCGCAATGGGTACCGGCCTTGCCGCCCGAGGCACGGATCTACAAGGAACCCAACGGCAGCAGCGGCCACAACTCGCTCGCCGTGCTGAGCCTGCTGTCGGCGGTCGTCTTTGCGCTGTTCTTCCGCAACTACGCGGCCATCGACCTGGCCTTGGGCGGCGACCCGCAGACGCCGCCGCCGATCGACGAGACCATCGTCATCTCGCTGCTGGTCACGATCTTCACCGCCTGGCTGCTGGCCGTCTCCGACAAGCTGATGCGGCTCAACCTGCTGTCCGAACTGGCGCGGCGCGTGACCTTCGTGCTGATCCCGCCGCTGCTGCTGATCTTCCTGGTGCTGGGCACGATCTTCCTGGGCATCGCCACGCCGACCGAAGGCGGCGCGATGGGCGCGGCCGGCGCGATGATCATGGCGATGGCGCGCAAGCGGCTGAGCACCACCCTGCTCAAGCAGGCGCTGGACGCGTCGGCGCGGCTGTCGATCTTCGTGCTGTTCATCCTGATCGGCGCGACGACCTTTTCGTTGACCTTCCAGGCCGTCGACGGCCCGATCTGGGTCAAGGAACTGTTCGCGCAGCTGCCCGGCGGCCAGCTCGGCTTCCTGCTGTTCGTCAACGCGCTGATCTTCTTCCTGGGCTTCTTCATCGACTTCTTCGAGATCGCGTTCATCCTGCTGCCGCTGCTGTTGCCGGTGCTCACGCTGATGGAGATCAACCTGATCTGGTTCGGCGTGATGGTCGCGATGAACCTGCAGACCAGCTTTCTGACGCCGCCGTTCGGCTTCGCGCTGTTCTACCTGCGCAGCGTCGCACCGAAGGCCGACTACGACGACAAGGTCACGGGCAAGCCGATCGCGGCGTTCCGCACGATCGACATCTACAAGGGCGCGCTGGCCTTCGTCGTGCTGCAACTCGTCATGCTCGGCATCGTGATCTTCAACCCCGACCTCGTGCTGATGGGCCTGGGCGAACGCCCGGTGCTCGACGTCGAGGGCGTCGACCTGTTCATGGACCAAGAAGAGGTGGCGCCCGACGGTGAAGAGCTGACGATGCCCGATGCCGAAGGCGGGGCCGCCGAGAAGAGCCCGAGCATGGACTTCTTCGACGCGCCGCCGGCCGAGGAGCCCGCGCGCCAGCGGTAGGCGGCGCGCCGGTCCGCGGCGCACAAGGCACGGTCTTCCGGCGCAGCTCGAAGACGCGCTGCCGCGCAAGTTCGGCGCCTCCGCGCGCG
>Ga0207951_100595_pt1 | contig 17112 bp, 21 predicted proteins | sample Subbio12Aug_8Bad_FD_184830 | JGI IMG/M metagenome (GOLD analysis project Ga0207951, IMG submission 184830) | Serpentinite rock and fluid subsurface biosphere microbial communities from McLaughlin Reserve, California, USA - CR12Aug_8Bad (SPAdes) | ecosystem: Environmental > Terrestrial > Deep... | reverse complement strand
CAAATTCTTACAGGAACCGTGTTAGTGATGTGCTTATGCGCAACATATAATAGCACACCAGGCTGTGGCCTGCTTTCGGCATCATAGAAACCACAGATATCCGTCTGGTCTGATATGACTCTAGAAAGGGCATAGTTTAGGGCTCTTCCCTTGGTGGAGGGCACCATCTCTCCAGTGCACATACCAGGGAACAAGCCGTCGTAATCATGTGGCACCTCAACATGCTTGACTACGGGGTGTGTCTCGCCAAGCTGGCTCTGCACTCTTTCCAACACAGTCTGTGTTGTAGGGAAGCAGTATGTGTAGAGGTCTTCACACATACTAGAGAGCTCAGACGCAGCACTCTTTTCACGTAATACAGCTAAAACTCTCCGTGTTACCAAGTTAGTGAAGCTGATTAGCAAATCTTGGGTTACCTTATGATTGGCTTGTGTAGTACACTTAATGATGGAATACAAATACCTGTCATTGTGCTGTCCTGTTAGCTCGGAATAAGCCGCTATTACAGGTAGAGCTAAGCAGAGGTAATTGGGATAAAGCCGGGCAATTTCTATATCGGAGCTAGATGGAAATGCCCGGCGTAAGAGGCAATATAGGCGACCGATGTGTAGTCGTCCCCTGCTCTCTAGGAGATCTTGCGTTAAGGTAAGTATAATGTCCCGACAACGCCATGAATCATCTCGCGTGAGAGCAACCGGCATAAGCCATGCATGTTCATTTACATCCGCGGTTCGGTATTCTTGTATGGCCAGTTCACTAAGAACGCCCATTGCCATCGTCTTCTGTTCCACGCTAGGATATTGCCTGAGGCCGGATAATCCTGACTGCAGAAACTCCATGGCCGAGGCAACAATGCCTGATTTTTGGCGCTGGCTTTCTGCCGACTCCTTTTCGTCCGTAACCACTATCACTTCGTATAAGTCTTTGGGATAATTGAGTGTAACCATATGCCGAATTGTTTTTTCTATGACCTGTGCTTCGTTGCGTGCTGGTACAAGCACTGAGAAATATGGGAGTTTCCTGCTTTTTTCCTCTGCAATCTCGGTGAGAATTTCTTGGGTGAGATGTGGCCGTTTGCGCCAATAACGTCCCTCACTGTACCTTTTCCAAAGAAAAAATCGACTGAACATAAGGAATAGCATTATGTATGCAGCTACAGCGATCAAATATATTACCTGTGGTCTAGTCAAAAAGCGTCACCTCTGTCCGGCGTTATCCGTTTATTAGTTTGCTACTGAGCTCCGGACAATATCCGAACACGTCGTATGGAAAGGATTGGTTAATTATGGTTTCACCTCGTTTAATTGTTGACACAGGTGTATTAAGAAACAATATTGAGATTATGCAAGAGGCAGCCAACACCGCGGGGGTGGCGCTACGACCGCACATAAAAGCACACAAGAATGCGGAAATAATGAGGTTCCAGCTGATTGCCGGAGCCTCAGGAATCACCGTATCAAAGCTAGGCGAAGCTGAGGTCATGGCCGAGGCTGGCGCTACGGATATATTCATAGCCTATCAGCTCATCGGTGAGGACAAGTACTGTCGCCTAGCCAAGTTGCGGCAGTCCGCGAGAATAGCAGTAGCCGTGGATAATACTGAACACTGCCGAGCCCTTGACGCCGCAACCCCGCACGATAAACCATTAGATGTCCTGATAGAAGTAGACAGTGGTCTATCGCGGTGTGGGGTATTACCGCAAGATGTTTTAGGGTTAGCCCGAGAAATCCTGACCCTCTCCAAGTTAAGTTTCCGAGGGATATTTACTCATGCTGGTCACGTCTACGGTGTGAGCGCTCAGGATGTTGCTCGTATCGGAACGGAGGAGGCACTCCTAATGGTAGCATGTGCAGACCAGCTAAGAAGTCAGGGCATAGCTGTTGATGTAGTGAGCACGGGGTCTACCCCAACGGCTCTACACAACCTTAAGGTGAATGGGATTACAGAGATTAGACCTGGTAATTATGTTTTTAACGATGCCATACAGGTCGGCCTCGGGGTAGTTGACGAGTCTAGGTGTGCTTTGTTCGTTGAAGCCACAGTAATTAGTGCCCCCTCGGCTACCAGGGTAGTCATCGATGCCGGCAGCAAAGTTTTTGGCCTAGATAAAGGAGCTCATGGAATGTCTGTAGTGACTGGGTTCGGGCGGGTCCTGGGTTGGCCTGAGCTAATTATAGAGAGATTATCTGAAGAACACGGAATCATAACATACACAGGTCATGGTCCTACGTTAGGTCAAAAGCTGACCATCATCCCCAATCACGCCTGTGTTGCGGTAAATCTCGCAGATAGAATTGTAAGTATCCCGGGTGAAGTTAGTTGGGCCATTTCCGCTAGAGGGAGAGTGGACTAGTCTATTTTTGGCCGGTTGTCCATAATCTATTAGGGGGAGGATTATTATGGAGTTCATTATCCACAACACAGGGAGCGTGCTCATTGCGCTTATAGTTTTAGTGGCAATATCTTTAGGAGTAGGAATTTACGCTATTAGTGAATTAAAGAGGGTTAGGCGCATGTTTAGGGTGTTTATGACAGGCTCAGATAGCAAGAATCTAGAGGAATGCTTGCTGGAGATGTCTCAACGTGTCACAGGCCTTGAAGAAGATCGCTCGATTCAGGGCAAGCACCTAAGAGAGTTAGAGCGTAAGTTATCCTACGCAGTGCAGCGCATAGGCATGGTCCGTTTCAATGCCTTTTCGGATGCCGGTGGCGAATTAAGTTTTGCAGTTGCCTTGTTAGATGCCGAAGGGAACGGAATAGTCGTTAGTTCCATATACGGGCGCGCCGAAGCGCGTGTCTATGGCAAGTCGGTCATCAGGGGTAGGGCGTCCATGCATTTGAGTTCAGAGGAAGAGGATGCCATAGTGCGAGCCATGCACAACAATAAAATGTAAACAGATTGTCTTAATTCAGCAGGGTTTAGGCGTATAGTCGTCGAAGATGTATCTTTGCGAGCGAGAGGAGATGGTAGCAGCTTATGCATAAGGAGCAGGTCCAGACCTTTACTGTTATGATCATTCCCCACGGGGATGAGCAAGCATACAGCTTTAAGCTTCCACAGTGGAGTGTGCAATGGGCAGGGGTAGCTCTCATTTTGCTACTTGTAAGCTCAGTGAGTATGGTATATTCTTTGCGCCAAACAAAACATCAGCTATCCAACTATCAAGGACTTTTGGCTGAGAATAGGCAACAACAAGAGCACATTCTGTTTTTGGCAAAACAGACAACTGCCTTACAGGAGCAAGTAAACGGAATACAAGCTTTAGACAGCTCCATTCGCGAGCTCATGAAGTTCGCTTCGCCGCAGGTCTCGTCTAATGAAGACCTATCGCCTTCACTGCAAGTAGCAGGGTTAGATAATAGAGTTCAAGTGGCAAGCAGAAGCCTTAGCTTAACTGCAACCATTCTGCGCACTCAACAGAGCATTGAGCATATCAAAGAGTCTATCCCCGAAACGGAAGATAGCCTCAAAGATTTAGAAAAAAAGGTTCAGATCCAGCGAGCTAAGGATGTAGCCACTCCTTCGTTGTGGCCTACTAGTGGCACAGTAACTTCTGGGTTTGGCTATAGGCGGTCCCCCTTTGGCTCATCGAGGGAGTTCCATTCAGGTCTGGACATAGGAGCAGCTAAGGGAACCCGAGTGTACGCAACAGCTAATGGCGTAGTTCGTATGGCCAATTATAATGGCGGTTACGGCAATGTCATTTTTGTAGATCACGGCTATGGTTTTAGTACTGTCTATGCCCACTTATCAAAACTAAACGTTAAGGTAGGGCAGCAGGTTATTAAAGGTCAGCTGATCGGCTTGGTGGGTAATACAGGGGCTTCCACGGGGCCACATCTCCACTATGAGGTAAGGGTCAGCGGTGTAGCCGTAAACCCAACAAAATATTTGTCAGCAGGTAGGTGATAAAATGTTTGGTAACAAACCCCGTATCGAAGCCGCTCAGGATCGTATTAATGACCGGGTAGACACTGTCATCGGTGCAGGAACAGTTTTTGTAGGCGAAATTCACGTCAAGGGCACACTTCGCATTGATGGGCGTGCCGAAGGTAAGGTTGAATGCAGTGGCGATGTTGTAATAGGAGAAGGCGGCGTTGCAGAGACAGTCGTCCAAGCCCGCAATCTCAAGGTGGCAGGCATACTCAAGGGAAACGCCACGGCATCAGGAACACTAGAAATTACCGACACGGGAAAACTCTTTGGTGACATCGAAGTAGGCAAATTAGCTATTAGCGACGGAGCAATATTCCAAGGCAAGTCCACCATGAAGGCGGAAACAACAGCTAGCTCCGAAAAGAGAGACTAAAAGGCAATGTAACAGCCCAAAGCACCTAGTGCCTTGGGCCTCATGTTTGCGCGACTGTTGAGGCATTATAACTTTAGAATATGAGGATGTATATGCGAAGAATAGCACTTATAGTTAATCCAATAGCAGGAGACGGAAAGTGCCTACGTAAGTTACCAAAGGTAGAGAAAATACTCACCGGTGCAAGAGTTGAGTATACTACCCTGATGACGCAGAGCGCGGGGCATGCAGTTTTATTAGCAAAGCAGGCAGCACAGGACGGATTTACAACTGTTATCTCCATGGGGGGTGATGGTACTTTAAGCGAAGTTGTCAACGGACTGGCAGGAACAACTTGTGTTTTGGGCTTTATACCGGCAGGCTCAGGGAATGATTTTGGTAGGACCTTTGGACTGCGATCGGGTGATGTCGAGCAGGCTTGTGCCGTTATTATTCAAGAAGATGTGCGAGAGATAGACTTAGGTTATACGGAGGGAAAGTACTTTCTTAACGTGGCAGGTGCAGGGTTTGATGCAGAGGTCGGGCATATGGCTAATGTCTGGGGCAAAAAATATTTCCCCGGCTATTTGGCCTATATCGCGTCTATCTTGCGTCAGCTAGTTCGCTTTTATCCCAGGGAGATGCATATTGAGCTTGATGGCAGGATGGTCGATACCAAGGCGTGGCTAGTGGCGGTGGGTAATGGCCGGTTTTTTGGTGGTGGGATGATGATAGCCCCGGCAGCAGAGGTTGACGACAGGCTCTTTGATGTCTGTGTGATAGGGGCCACCTCTAAACTAGAGCTATTAAAAGTGCTGCCTAAAGTATTTAAGGGTGATCATGTGCACCATCAAGCAGTGAAGTGCTACCGCGCTTCTTATGTAAAGTTGTCTTCAAACAGTCCTATGGTAACGCAGGCTGACGGCGAGATATTAGGTACCTTGCCCCGCGAGTTTATAATCGCGGAGCAGCGGATTAAAGTTCTCCTTCCTAGATAAATCGAAAGATTAGGCTTTGCGTTTTCCATGAATTGCCAATGGGTGTCTCAAGTGAGACACCCATTTAATATGCGCACTAGGCCTTCAGTTTACTTAATTCTAGGTTGTGTAACCCTTGCTGGATCCCGTTAGCAATCGTCTCCGCAAGTTTATATACCAAGAACAGGCGCGTGTTCTGCAGTACAAAATACTCCATAAACCCCCCAACATTAACCACCCCAGTAATATAAACCTCACCAATAGCAGGCAGCTCTTTGTTTACCCCAGCACCCGGACGCAAGCTACCTAGCCCAACAGTTACCACTCCCACGCTGTCAGCCTTGCCTAAGCAAGCATCCACCGCGATGACATGTGCGCCTCTATGGCGCTCAGAGAGCAAGTAGACAGTATCGCTGAGGTTAGTGGCATGCACGGGGTGTTCTAGCGACCCGTACACAGTGATACCTGCGATACTTTTTTCCTTGAGTAACGTACCCGTAATAGGCCCTAGGGAATCGCCCGTGGAGCGGTCGGTGCCTATACACACAACTACTAGGTCAGAGCGGTGGTGTATACGAGACTTTAGTGCCGTTGCTAGGGCTTTGCCAATGTCTTCTGCGGCCAATGTAGAGTCCACATGGACCTTTGCTTCGCCGGAGCGTAAATTAGACCAAACTGCACCCCAAGACAAACCAACCCCCCCTCCCATTTTTCACTTAGGGTATTATATGGCAAGCTAGCCCTACGTATTCATGCTTTAGGGGGGTGTTCTAATTGCGTCAGCAAATAGAATCAGCACTGACAGTAGTCGGAGCCGTAGTGGGAGCAGGTTTTGCCTCTGGAAGAGAGGTGTATCATTTTTTTTCTCGTTACGGTGCTAATGGTCTACTGGGCGTGGTAGTGGCAATGGCAGTCCTATGCTTATTGTGTATGCGGGTCCTAGCTCTGGCTGAACAATACCGAGCCAAGACCCTTGCCGAGCTCATGCAGATGCACCTAGGGGTGAGGGTTAATAACTTACTGTCTCGAGTACTATTGGGAGTTTTGTGGCTAGGGCTAGGCATCATGTTATCCGGAGCGGCGGCTGCGGGTGAGAGCCTCGGCATAAATAAAATAGTTACTCTAGTTGTAACTAGCATTTTAATTGCAGCATGTCTTTACTCAGGCATAGCGGGCATAAAGAAAGCCAATGCCTTACTTATCCCCATTCTAATTGCTGTTTCTAGCTACTTGTTCTGGTGCGGTATGGAGCACGGTAGCTACTCATTTCTAATCGTAGATACAAGCGTCTTGTCTTGGGCCGGATCAGTCTGGTCTGCTATCCTCTATGCTGGTTTAAACAGCCTATTAGTCTTTGTCGTTATTCCTCCTCTTGCGATAGAAGACAAGCCGACTGGTATACTGCTAGGCTGTGCCTTATTCGCAGTCATGCTGTTAGGAACAACAGTTCTGCTGCTACAATTTCCGGTGCTTTCAGCTGAAAGTCCAGTGCCAATTTTGAGCATTATAGCTGATATTGCTCCGCGTATGCCTGAAATCTACGGGGTAATCTTGTGGACCGCTTTGACGACTACAGCCTTGGCCAATGGGTTGGGGATGCAGACCTTTGTAGAAACACGTCTACAGTTAAATAGGTTCTCGGCAAGTGTTCTAGTAGTAGCCTCTAGTTTGCCAGTAGCCCTTCTTCCTTTTACAAAACTGGTTGCCATTGCTTATACAGGTTTAGGTTACGTAGCATTAGTTCTAGCGGTGGCGATGCTAAAGCCAAGCAGGTGATTCTGTAAGCTGCAGCGAAGTATAGAATACAGGAGGGATGGCATGTGTGGGATGACATTGAGGAAAAACGGGTGGACAGGCCTTATCTCTGGATCGTATTTTTATTATTGCTCTTACTTCTCAGTAGTATCTTTTTCCTTAGGCCAAGTGTAGGCACGATTCCCACAGGAACAATGCCGAGCACCAAAATTGCTCCGGTAGTTACCAACATCGGAACCATACCCAGCGCAGGAAGCCCTATCTATGTAGGCGAAGGGGCGACAGGCATCTGGGGGGTATATAAAGACATAGACAAGGCACATATTAGCTTCTTTAATGCCCTGGGAGACGAACAATGGGCAGAGTCTATATTGGTATCTGAGGCATTAGTAGCATCTAGCGGCAATTACCTCGCAATCGCGAGCCTAGGCAAATCACAGATAGCCCTTTATCATGGCCGCCACCAGTCGGTTCATGTAACGAGCATGCCAGGAGAGATAACAGCTATCTCTGTCAGTGAAATGGGCGAGATATTAGTCGTCCTCACGGCCCCAGAAAAGGATCCCTTGATTTTACGAACATACGCGGCCCTCTACTCAAGTTCTGGTCAAGAGTTATGGAAAAAACCGATAGATAGTTTTTTGCCGATCGCTTGTAAACAGAGCGCTGACGGAACAACAAATGTGGTCTTAGGCTTAGGTCTAGATTCAAAGGTGCAGGGAGAACTGGTGGTGTTTGGTCGTCTAGGAGAGCTCCTCTGCTCCACGCAAATCGCTGAGCGCCCAGTTGGCTTAACCGTGAGAGCAGATGGTGAACGCATAGCAGTTGCCTCCTCTTCCGGCATAGAGGTGGTAGATCAGGACGGTAAAGTGCTGTGGAAATACGATGTCGGTGGCACAATGATTGATCTGGCCTATGCTGGCAGAGACACTCATTTGGCCTTTTTGGCTACCCGCAAGTCAATGCTAGATTTTAGGCAGCAGTCCGTAATTGGCGCCCTCGCAGATACAGGAAAGCTAATATGGCAATATCGTAGTCGGGAGGTCGTAACACTTTTGGGTCATACAAGCCTTAATACAAACATAATTATAGGTACAGGTAAGCGAATACATTTGTATGGGCCGGATGGTCGGGCGCGGTGGAGCCTAAGCCACGCCTGGGGTGGGGACTATCTCATGGGCACCCTCGATGGGAAGCAATTTGTTGTCCTTAGTGCTGGAGGCAAAATTGTGCAGGTACGGGGTGACTGAAATGTGGCAGCGGTCAGTCTCTCGTATAGTAGGAATATTAGTACTATATTTTGTGTTGCATGCAGTTATGGCAGTGTTGCATGAAGTGTTCCCTTACGACAGTCGCGTGGGTAATATGGCACTGTTCCCCGTAGCTAAGCTTCTAGGAGATTCCTTGTTTACTGTAGTAAGGAGCGGTAAGCTACATGCTTTTTGGGAAGAGTGGATAATCGAATCAGCCCGTTTTGTAGTCTTAGGTATATTTGCTTTAGTGTGTGCTGAATTTTGGAGGGCCACTTTGGGTCTACAAACGATTCCGAGCCTAGTTCCAGTTGCGGTGATTGCTTACTTGATCACAGATTGGGGTAGGAAAGGGGAACGACCGCACAGTGAACTATCTTGACTTAGGACTGGTGTTAGTGGTCGTAGCATTTGTATATAGAGGGGCACTAAGGGGCGGCTACCGCTCTTTTGTTTCACTATTACAAAATGTCCTAGCTATCGCCTTAGCAGCCACCTGCCAGAGCCAAGTGCTGCCACGGCTTGCTGTAACTCCTCTCAGTACCGCCTTAAAACAAATGTTTGAAGTAGGTATATCCGTGCCTACGGGGCCAGGCTTTTCGCTAGATCAAGCATTACAGTGGCTTAAGGACGGAGAATTACCACAAACCCTTGCTGCTGCTATTCAGAGCGCCTGGCTACGGGAAAGCAGTGCCGATGTAGCCATCTTCAGCCAGGCCGCTAGCCATATCTTGGCAAAGGCCGTCCTAAACTTGATGTGTTTCTTAGCTCTCTTTGTTGTCATGCGCTGGATTATTAACATTCTTAGCCGGGCCTTGGTTCGAGCCTTGCCGTTAGAGGTCAGTCAATCAGCTAGGTCACTAGGAATATCTTTAGGTATAATTGAGAGCATAATTATCTCGGCAGTCATAGTGGCTATACTTGCGCCATTTGTGGCAACTACCATGGTGCCCGAGTCTTTAATCGAATACTACAGGACCTCCAAGCTAGTGGATATCTCTCTGCTGCTACTAAAGTGGGTAGGCAGCATATTTTACGGAGTATAAGCGGGGTAGCAACATGTTTATAATTGTTACATTTGAATCCACTCATCAGGCCTTAGCAGTAGAAAAATCAATTATTGCGGTCGGAATACCGCATGAGACAATACCTACTCCTCGTAACATCAGTGCAAGCTGCGGTTTAAGTTTAAAGGTGCCAGAGCAACATCTCAGTGAGGTACAAGTTATCTTGAGAGATCTGAAAATCAAACCTGACGTATATCGTTCGCACCTAGAGCGAGCTGGAGCATATGTGCGGCTAGAATAAGATTAGAATATAAGGAGGGGTACGAAATGACCCTACTTGAGCCGGTACAAGTTTGGATTGATAGTTTCCCAGTGTTAGAGAACTATAGTGGGATTATCATCTTCATACTGCGTGTTATTATTCTTGTTATTGTGGCTAAGCTGCTGATGCGGCTTGGTAACGCATTAATAGGTAACCTATTTAGTGTGGAGCAGACTAGGTTTAAAATGGAAAGTCGCAAAGCAAAAACACTAGACGCTTTACTTAAAAGCGTGCTTCGTTATGCTATCTATTTTCTAGTAGGCATGGCCATAATTGATGCTCTAGGCGTACCGACCAGTTCCATAATTGCCAGTGCAGGCATTGTTGGTTTAGCCGTGGGTTTTGGTGCACAAGGATTAGTAAAGGACGTACTTACGGGATTTTTTATTCTGTTTGAGGACCAGTTTAGTGTAGGCGACTACGTGGAGACAGCGGGACTTTCAGGCGTGGTGGAAGAAGTGGGCCTGAGGGTTACCAAGCTTCGCGACTTCAGTGGCGTTTTACACATAATTCCTAACGGCGCTATTGATAAGGTTACTAACCATAACCGTGGGAATATGCGTGCGATGGTTGACGTTAGTGTCGCTTACGAAGAAGATCCCGATGTAGTGCGTTCTGTGTTAGACATTGTTGCAAGCGAGATGGCAGCAGATACTTTGACAATTGTCGAGGGGCCGCGAGTCCTAGGTATAGCGGACTTAACGGAGTCGGCTATTGTCTTTAGAGTGTGGGCGCGCACCTTGCCGATGGAACAGTGGGGCGTGGAGCGCGAATTGCGTAGGCGGATCAAGCTGGCATTTGATAGGGAAGGAATAGAGATCCCCTACCCTCGCCGTGTTATCATTTCCAAAAATGAAATTAAACAGGAGGACTAGCCATGCCAATGAAACTTTTTGTCGGAGATGTATTGCTGCTCAAAAAAGAGCATCCTTGTGGCAATGCCGAATGGGAGGTATTGCGTACGGGCATGGATTTTAGAATCAAGTGCTTAAAGTGTGGTCATAGCGTAATGCTACCGCGCGTTAAGTTAGAGAAGGATATCAAAAAGGTCGTTAAGTCGATAGGAGTCGGGCCTAGCGCTCAGAACCTGGAATCACAAAACACAAATTATTAATCACTAGGGGAACGCTGCTCAGGCAACATCAAGGTACTGCTCCCCCTGCGATTAGTGTTTAGTAGTGATTAAACGTCTTTTAGTTGCGTGCCCCTTGTCCTGGTGTTATAATAAATTGTTCTACAACCCCGCTCCATGCATTGACGTGGGGCCTTGTGACCAAGGGGAGGAGGTGCAGCAAATGCGCAAGTACGAAACCATGTTCATCCTTAACATCGGGCTCTCGAAAGAGCAGCTGCCCGAAAAGGTTGAACGCTTTACCAATGTGATCACCAGTAATGGTGGACAAGTGGATAAGTTTTCTGAGTGGGGCAAGCGTCGCTTAGCCTACGAGGTAAACAAGCAGCGAGAAGGTTATTACTTCTTAGTAAACTTCTCAGCTGAGCCCACAGTGGTTAAAGAGTTGGAACGTATCTTCAGGATCTCTGAAGATGTGGTTCGTTACCTAATCGTTCGCCTTGATGATTAATTAGGAGGCGATACAGTGTTAAACAAAGTTATTCTAATTGGCCGACTCACTCGCGACCCAGAGCTTCGTTACACACCGACCAATGGTACGGCAGTGGCATCGTTTGCCCTAGCCGTAGATAGGATGAATGGTAAAGACGAGACCGATTTTATCGATATCGTCGTTTGGAATAAGCAAGCGGAGCTTTGCGCGCAATACTTGTCAAAAGGCAAGAGTGCCGCTGTGGTAGGTCGCCTGCAAATTCGTTCCTACGAAGCCAAGGATGGCACCAAACGTCGTGTGGCAGAAGTCGTCGCAGAGTCTGTGCGATTCTTAAGCCCAAAAAGCAGCAGCGACCCGGGACCTCGCAGTGACTTTGACGAGTTCCCTAAAGAGATAAACCTTGAGGACGAAGAAGTCCCGTTCTAACCTTCAAAAAAGGAGTGAATACCTTTGCGCAAACGCACTCGTAAACCGAGAAAACGCGTATGTAACTTCTGCGTTGATAAAGCGGTTGCTATTGATTATAAAGAGATTGACAAGCTACGCCGTTTTGTAACTGAACGTGGAAAGATACTGCCTCGCCGTATATCGGGCAACTGCGCGAAGCACCAACGCTTGCTCACAGATGCAATCAAGCGTGCTCGCAATATCGCCCTGTTGCCATACACTATAGACTAGTTTTTCGCAGGGGAGCTGAGGCTCCCCTTTTGTTTAGCAGGGAAAAGAGCCGCCCCAGAGAATTATAATGATAAAGGGGGGGTACTAATGCCTGATTCAGGTAGAGAAATGGAAATTGGCCGCAACATACGTACGATTGAGTGGCTCAAGACAGAGTTGATTAGTGGAGTGGCTCAAGTATACAAGCAGTTGCCAAAAGGACGCGACGATCTACTAGCCTCCACACTGGCTAATGTTGTCATGCACTGCTACCTGCTAGGCCGGCGGCTTGGCATTAGCTACTCCAAACTTGAGGCGGCAGTGGAGCGTAAAGCTAAACTCAATGCAGAAGAAGGTCATGGGATTGAAGAATGGTATCAAGACCTATCTACGCTAGTAGAACATTTTGAAGCAAGACGCAATTAATAAGGGGGTGGAGATACATGAAAGTCATACTTAGCAAGGATGTTAAAGATGTCGGTAAGAAGGGGCAAGCGGTAGAAGTTAGCGAAGGCTACGCACGCAATTTTCTCTTGCCCCGCAGTCTAGCTGTTATCGCCACTGAAGGCGCGGTACGCTCTATAGAGCAGGAGAAACAGGCCGTACAACGCAAGAAAGAGCGTGAGGTAGAAGGGGCCCAAAAATTAGCAGCTAAGCTCAATAGCACAATCATTAGGATTACCGTTCGTTCCGGTGAGGGTGGTAAACTGTTTGGTTCCGTAACTACTGCAGACATCGCGAATACGCTTCTGGCACAAGGTGTCCAAGTTGACAAGCGGAAGATTGAACTGCGAGAATCGATAAAATTGACTGGAACGTATAAGGTAGATGTGCGGGTTTATCAGGAGACCATCGCCACCCTTACCCTCGTTGTGACGGGAGAATAACATGCCAGAAGACAGAGTTCCACCGCATAGCATAGAGGCTGAACAGTCTGTGCTCGGCGCGGTGCTATTAGACAAAGATATTCTCATTAACTTGTCTGTTACGTTACAGTCCATTCACTTTTACCGCGATGCGCATCGATCCATTTACCAATGCATGATAGATCTCTATATGGCAAATCAGCCTGTTGATCTTGTTACCGTTGCGGAGAGACTCACACAGCAGGGTAGACTCGACGATATCGGTAGCATCACCTACCTAACCTCTCTTTTTGATGTTACCCCAGTTATTAGTAATGCACCGGCTTATGCCAAAATAGTCTATGATAAGTACCTGTTGCGCCAGCTTATTTCAGCAGGCAACGAGATTGCAGCCGCGGCACTAAATGCGTCTGGCGAGCCAGCAAATTTACTGGATAGTGCAGAGCAGCGGATTTTCAAATTGTCGCAACTTCGAGAGTCGCGAGACTTTGTGCCCTTAGTCAATGTCTTGCACGGCGTTTATGATTTGCTTAACGCCAGTAAACTACCTAACGGTAACGTCAACGGTGTACCAGCCGGTTACCAAATGCTCGATAGACTGACCCACGGTTTCCAAAAAGGGGACCTTATCATATTAGCAGCCCGGCCCTCTGTAGGTAAGACGGCCTTTAGCCTCAACCTTTCACTTAATGCCGCTGTAAGGCACCAGATACCGGTGGCTTTTTTTAGCCTAGAGATGCCTAAAGAGCAGCTGGCTATGCGTATGCTCTGTGCCGAGAGCGTGGTGCGTTCGGAAGCAGTCCGTAACGGGAACCTCACCGACAAGGAGTGGGAGCGACTAGCACGTGGCATACAGGAATTATCTAGCGCTAAGATTTTTATTGACGATACACCTGCCTTATCCGTTATGGAAATGCGCAGCAAGGCTAGACGCCTTAAAATGGAAGAAAATATCGGTCTTATCGTAGTAGACTATATGCAGTTACTACGCTATCCGCACAGGTCCGAAAACCGGCAACAAGAGGTTGCAGAAATCACGCGCACGCTCAAGGCCTTAGCGCGCGAGCTGGAGGTGCCAGTACTAGCCTTAGCTCAGCTTAGCCGCGCCTCCGAGCAGCGCAGTGATCGTCGGCCTAACCTTAGCGACCTGCGTGAGTCCGGCGAAATTGAGCAGGCAGCTGATCTTGTAATGTTCCTTTATCGGGAAGACTATCAGAGTCAACAGACTGGGCCGAGCGATGGTGCTGGTCCCATAGAGGTAATTCTAGGCAAGCACCGCAACGGACCAGTTGGCCAAGTGAACCTAGTATTTCGTAAGGATTACGGGCGTTTTGAAAACGCAGCATTGGGATCAGAAGACGCAGGGTAGGTGCACCCACAGTACGACACACCCACAGTATGACAGTTGACAGCTTTTGCTGGGTCATGTAGAATGATTGAGTGTCTGGCCCCATAGTGAAGCGGTTAACACACAAGCCTTTCACGCTTGCGACACGGGTTCGAATCCCGTTGGGGTCACCAAATGGAGCTGTGGTGTAGCGGTTAACATGCCGGCCTGTCACGCCGGAGACCGCGGGTTCGATTCCCGTCAGCTCCGCCATTTTATAATCTAAAAAGCCCCTTTGGGGTTTTTTTGTTTGCAAGGCATCAATTGATTCTACTTATATATTGCCTTGCTACTTCTAGCCGATGCTGCCATACTGATATTGGCCTAGAGTCATTGCGAGGGGTGAACACAAGCACATGAATTTTTCTCATGAATTTAGAGCATCGAACCTACAGGAGAATGGTGAATTACTAGCAGCATACCTTCAAAGTCTCCCCTCCCCGATGGACTCCTATTTGGAAGATAACCTAGATAAGTCGCAAATCTTCTCGATCATGGCTAGCGATACTCACATAGGTTTTTTGGGAGTTCAGGGGGCAACCCTTTGGTTTTTCTACGTTGTTAAGTCCCACACCAGGCATGCTCAAGCCATCTTCGAAGAAGCTACACATAAGCTTAATGTGAAAGAAGTTTTTTTCCAAACGTACGATAACCTATTAGTAAGCCTAGTTATGGATTGGGAATTCGAAAAGAAGAAGGGCGCTTATTTCTTTGAAGACACATTTCACATGAAGCGCCCATCCTTAAGCTTTGCGAACACTAGCTTCACACAGGCCGAGGCCTCAGACTTCTCCTTCATACAACAGGAGACAAACAACTTCTTTGATGCTTTGGACTTGAGTAATGGGGAAATCTTTATGTTACATGCCGGAGATGATCTTTTGGGCTGTGGAATTTCTGTTCGTGGAAGATACTTTACGGACTACACTAGTATAGGCATGGTCACATGTACTAGGTTCCGCAAACAAGGTGTGGGCAAGCTTATTCTGTGGCACCTCAAGGAATGGTGCTACGAGCAAGGTCTTATACCCATAGCTGGTTGCTGGTATTACAACACTCTGTCTCGCAAAACCCTAGAGAGTGCAGGGCTAACCCCGCGCGCTAGAGGTATGAGAGCCATCCTCCTCGAAAAGGAATCTATCCCCGAACGAACCGGCAATCCGCCTGGAGAAGAGGTCACCGCCCCCTAACATTGACACTCTCTTTCGCGCTAAAGTATAATATTTGTACGCCGATGTAGCTCAGTGGTAGAGCAGCTGATTCGTAATCAGCAGGTCGCGAGTTCAAGTCTCGCTATCGGCTCCATTAAATACAAAGCTCTCCGGGTTTTTGACCCAGAGAGCTTTTTGTTTTGTCGCCCAAACGTCGCCCTAGCTTTTTCTGATGAGCTTGTCCAGCTTTGCTGCAGCTGCTTCTTGTTGGTCGGGGAGCACATGACCATACTTGTCGAGCGTCATCACTGCACTAGCGTGCCCAACCCGCTCCGATGCGGTCTTAATGTCTACCCCAGCTTTGAGTAGTAATGTTACATGAGTGTGACGTAAATCATGGAATCGAATCTTTGGTAGATAGTTCGCCTCCATGAACCTTGGGAACCATTTAGAAATAGTGTCAGGATGCGTAGTAGCGCCATCCTCGCCGCAGAACACCAACCCCGAGTCCTTATTTATATAGCCCCCCGTCTTTTTCAAAGCCTCCTAGCTTCATTCTATGCTGTGCCTGCCGCAGGCTGTGCTTGCGTAGCACTTCTGCGTCAGCCTGCGTAATGGCCACGGACCGTCGGCCCGATTTTGTTTTTGGCTCCTTAAAATATATCCCCACAGTAGCATCATATTGAATCGACTGCCTTACGTAGATTCGCCTGGTGTCGAGATCAACGTCCTGCCATCTCAGGCCGTATATTTCGCCCCGTCTCATCCCCGTCCAGACTGCAACATAAAGAGCTGGGTTATGGGGTGAAGGCTCAGCGGCTGCAAGCATGGCCTCGAACCTGTGACTCGGTAAGAACCGAAAGCCCTTCTTGCTCAACAGGGCGTGAGTGAATACGTCGCGTAAGAATTTACAGTAGCGTCGCTGAGTTTTTACACTTGCGTCGCTAATAGTTTACAGTTACGACGGAATCGCTTTACACCCTAAACTCCCTAAAGTTTTAGCGTAGACAGGAAAAAGGACACAAGAACAATCTAATCCCCCTTCAGGATAGTCAACTTCAAGCCTTTTGTAGGTTTTTGTGTTTATTATTAGCCTCTTGTTTCCCCCTTCTGTATACGCTACAATTAGCGCATACAGAGAGAGCGGGGAGTTGAGATGTCCATTTCAAAATATTCGTTGATTGATGTTCCATCAGGTGAAGGCGTTCACACTAAAGTCGCCGGAGCTAAGGGCGAGAAGTACGTCTACAAGTACACGCATTACTTTCGCAACGCAGAGGGCAAGCCTCGCAACAGGGCTATACTGCTCGGCAAGATCGATGTCAAAACCGGCCAGATGGAGCCGAACAGCAACTACTACGAATTATTCAAGGTGGCTCCAGGAATGCCTGACACTGCCGTATGGGACTATGGGTACTCGTACTTGGCACTCAAATGTTGCCATGACATGGGGTTGACCGCCTGTCTGAATGAGGTGTTCGGCGGTCAGGCCATGGACATAATTGCGTCAGCCGCTTACATAGTTCCCGAGGGCAGTTCCATGGATGCCATAGATGATTGGCTCGAGCGGACATTGGTGCCCGGCTACTTTAAATCTCTGGATTCACAGAGCATTAGCAGACTTTTTGCGTCGATATCTCCATCTAAGACCCATGAGTTTTTCAAAAAATGGATCGCCGTGGCGCGAATGGGCGAAAACGTTTGCTATGATGTCACTTCAATATCATCATATTCGCGGACAATGACGGATGTCGAATACGGTTATAATCGCGACGGCGAGGATCTTCCGCAGTTCAACATAGGTATGTTCTGCGATGAAAGCAGCAAACTCCCTCTTTATTTCAACCGTTACAACGGCAGCCTCACGGACAAGACGAACCTGTCTT
>Ga0207951_100594_pt1 | contig 17120 bp, 13 predicted proteins | sample Subbio12Aug_8Bad_FD_184830 | JGI IMG/M metagenome (GOLD analysis project Ga0207951, IMG submission 184830) | Serpentinite rock and fluid subsurface biosphere microbial communities from McLaughlin Reserve, California, USA - CR12Aug_8Bad (SPAdes) | ecosystem: Environmental > Terrestrial > Deep... | reverse complement strand
TCGCGCAGCGCAGGGCGCGAAAGCCACGCCCGGCCTTCCGTTCTGGCCGGGGTTGCGGCTAGACTCACCCCCTTCCCGCGCCGGCATCGCGATGGACGCGCATGCGCCCGGGGAACTAGCGGAGAGTGGATTCCAAAAGTGATCCCCGCCCTGATGCCGACATACAACCGTGCCGACCTCGCCTTCGAGCGGGGCGAGGGCGTGCGACTGTGGACGGATGACGGGCGACGATTCCTCGATTTCGGCGCGGGCATCGCCACCTCCAGCATTGGCCACGCCAACCCGCACCTGACGAAAGCGATCGCCGAGCAGGCCGGGCGCGTGATGCATGTCTCGAACCTGTATCGCATCCCGGAGGCCGAGCGCCTGGCGGCGCGCCATGTCGCCGCGTCCTTCGCGGATTCCGTGTTCTTCGGCAATTCCGGCGCCGAGGCCAACGAGGGCATGATCAAGGCGGTCCGCAAATACCAGGCGGAGACCGGCCATCCCGAGCGCTACGAGATCATCTGCTTCGAGGGCGCCTTCCACGGCCGCACGCTCGCGACGCTCGCGGCCACCGGCAACGAGAAATACCTCGCCGGCTTCGGCCCGCCGGTGGACGGCTTCCGGCACGTCCCCTTCGACAACATGAACGCGCTGCGATCGGCCATCAGCGCCAAGACCGCCGGCATCATGATCGAGCCGGTGCAGGGCGAGGGCGGCGTGCGCCCCTGCCCCGACCGCTTCCTGCAGGAGATCCGCGCCGCCTGCGACGAGTACGGGCTGCTGATGGCGCTCGACGAAGTGCAGTCCGGCATGGGGCGCACCGGCAAGCTCTGGGCCCATCAATGGGCCGGGATCGAGCCGGACGTCATGTCGGCGGCCAAGGGCATCGCCGGCGGCTTCCCGCTGGGCGCGGTGCTGGCGAAGGAGAAGGTCGCGCAATACCTCAAGCCGGGCACGCACGGCTCCACCTATGGCGGCAATCCGCTGGCCTGCGCGGCGGGCAACGCGGTGCTGGACGTGGTGCTGGCGCCGGGCTTCCTCGATGGCGTGGCGCGCGTCGCGGCGCGGCTGTGGCGCGGGCTGGAGGGGCTGGTGGCGAAGCACCCCTCGGTGGTCGAGGGCGTGCGCGGGCGCGGCCTGCTCTGCGGGCTGAAGCTGACGCCGGCGGTCTCCAACGGCGACATGCAGGCCGCCGCGGTGGCCGAAGGGCTGCTGACGGTGGCGGCGGGGATGAACGTGCTGCGCCTCGCGCCGCCGCTGATCATCACCGAGGCCGATGCGGACGAGGCGGTGGAACTGCTCGACCGCGCCTGCCGCCGCCTCACGCCGTCGAAGGCGCAGGCGGCGGCGCAGTGAGTGCCGCGCTGAAGCCGGTCGGCGGGGGGCCGGGCGCTCCCCGCCACTTCCTCGAGATCATGGATTTCGACACGGCGGCGCTGCGGCGCATGCTCGACCTCGGCGCGCGGGCCAAGCGCGGCGAGGTGACGGGCAGGCCGCTCGCCGGCAAGACCGTGGCGCTGCTGTTCGAGAAGCCCTCCACCCGCACGCGCGTGAGTTTCGAGGTGGGCGTGCGGCAACTGGGCGGCGAGGTGGTGGTGCTCTCGGCCCACGACACGCAGCTGGGCCGCGGCGAGACGCCCAGTGACACCGCGCGCGTGCTCTCGCGCTACGTGGACGCGATCATGCTGCGGACCGACGACGTGCGGAAGATCCGCGAACTGGCGGAACACGCGACGGTGCCCGTCATCAACGGCCTGACCGACATCTCGCACCCCTGCCAGATCATGGCCGACGTGATGACCTTCGAGGAACATCGCGGCGCCATCGCCGGCCAGGTGGTGGCCTGGACGGGGGATGGCAACAATGTCGCGCAATCCTTCATCCAGGCGGCGGCGCGCTTCGGCTTCACGCTGCGTATCGCGACACCCCGGGAACTGGCGCCTCCCGCCGCGCTGGTAGACTGGGCGCGTTCGCAGGGCGCGCGGATCGAACTGACCAACGACCCGGCGGCGGCAGTGCGCGATGCGCGCTGCGTGGTCACCGACGCCTGGGTGTCGATGTCGGACGAGAAGGAAGGCCGCGCGCCGCAGCGGCACAACCTGCTCGCGCCATACCAGTTGAACGCCGCGCTGCTGGCGCAGGCCGCGCCCGATGCCATCGTGATGCACTGCCTGCCGGCGCATCGGGGCGAGGAGATCACCGACGAGGTGATGGACGGCCCGCAATCCGTCGTGTTCGACGAGGCGGAGAACCGCCTGCACGCGCAGAAGGGTGTGCTGCTGTGGGCCCTGGCCGGGGCATGAGGCCGGGGGGCGGCACGGAAGGCCGTCGTCGCCTTCGGCGCCCCCCTCCCTGCCGCCCCTGACCTGCCCTATCTAGGCCCGGTGTCCAGCCCCACCGACCCCTCCGCCAGGCCCGACTTCCTCAACCACGACCGCCCGCCCGTGCCCGACCTCGTGGTGCCGCGCGGCGTGCAGCCCTTCCACCTGCACCACAAGCCGGTGCGCGGGCGGCTGGTGCGGCTCGGCGCGCTGGCCGATGCGCTGCTGACCCGGCACGACAACCACCCCGCCGTCACCACGCTGGCCGGCCAGGCGCTGGCGCTCACCGCCGGCCTCGCCGCCGCGCTGAAGTTCCGCGGATCCTTCTCCCTGCAGGCCAAGGGCGACGGGCCGGTGCCGATGCTGCTCGCGGACTGCACCGATGCCGGCGCGCTGCGCGGCTATGCGCGGGCCGATGCCGCACGCTTCGCCGCCCTGCTCGGGCAGGGGGATGCGCCCTCGGCCGCACGGCTGCTCGGCAGCGGCTACCTCGCCTTCACTTGCGACCAGGGGCCGGGGATGGACCGCTACCAGGGCCTCGTGGCGATCGAGGGCGACAGCCTCACCGCCATGACCGCGGCCTATTTCCGCAGTTCGGAACAGCTCGCCACCCATGTCCACCTGGCCTGCGCGCCCACGCCGGGCGGCTGGCGCGCCGGGGCCCTCATCCTCGAACGCGTGGCAGGCGAAGGCGGCCTCGCCGCCGACATGGACGCCGAGGCGCAGGGCGAAGCCTGGCGCACCGCCGTCGCGCTCGCCGCCACGCTGAGCGATGCCGAACTGCTCGACGACGCCCTGCCGGGCGAACGCCTGCTCCATCGTCTTTTCGCGCTGGAGGGGCTTGCCCTCGACCGCGCGCGGGCCCTCTCCTACGGGTGCCGCTGCTCGCGCGCGCGGCTCGCCGGCGTGCTGGCCGGCTTCGGGGCGGATGACCTCGACCACATGGCCGAGGAAGGGACGATCACCATGACCTGCGAGTTCTGCAACCTGGGCTTCCGCTTCGAGCGCGTGGACCTCCGCGGCGCGGCGCGGGGCTGAACGCCATGGCGCTGCCGCGACGCGCCGCGATCGGCGCCCTGCTCGCCACCGCCGCCTGCGGCGGAAGGGAGGAACCGCCGCCGCCGCCGGCGCGCCCGCCCTCCTTCGGCCATCTCACGCCGCTGACCCTGGCGGTCGCGCGCATCGAGATCATCACCCCGACCGACCCCGCCGCCACGCGCACCATGCCGCCCGCGCCGCTCGCGCCGGTGGACGTGGTGCGCATCATGGCCGAGGACCGGCTGTCGGCCGTCGGCGGGCCCGGCCATGCGCGCTTCCGCACCCAGGTCGCGACGCTGAGCCGCGAGACCGCCGCCGCCGGCGGCGTCTTCACCCCGGGCAGCGAGCGCATCACCTGCGTCATGCGCTGCCGCCTCGAGGTGCTGACCGAGGAGGGCGGGCCGGCCGGCTTCGCCGAGGCCGAGGTCCGCCGCACCGCGGTGCGCCCGATGGGCAGCCTCGCCGAGCGCGCCCGCGCCGCCGAGGAAGTGGTCCGCCAGGCCGGCGACGCGCTGAACATCGAGTTCGAGTTCCAGCTCCGCCGCAATCTGCGCGCGGTGATCCAGCCCCCGCCCGGCGCCGTCCCGGCCGGGACGCCGGGAGAAGTGCCGCCCAGGCCGGTCATCGAGCCCGCCGCCTGAACCGCGGCAAGGGCCGCCCAGGGCCCGGCGGCGGTTCCGCGCCACCGGGCCCGGCCCGCGGCCCGGAGGGGCTTCATACCGGCCGACCGGTCCCCTGACCGGCCCGAGCGCCCGATTGGGCGCCGCGCCGAGTGGCGCGAAGCCGGGCGAACCGGAGGTTCACGCCCGGCGTCCGAGGGTCGGAAAAGGCAGATGCCAGCGGCCGAAGCATTCGAGCGCCGGCTAACCCGGATGCCGACGAAACCCGGGCTTGCCGCGCGCCGGTTTGGCGGGCGGCGGTGCGCCAAACGAGGCCGAAACCCGGATCCCGAAGGAAGACGGGTCCATCAGCCCTCCCCGCCCGCGCCCCGGCTGCCCTGGATCATGGCCATGAATTCCCGCCGCGTGGAGGCATCGTCGCGGAAGGCGCCGAGCATGCGCGAGGTGACCATGGACACGCCCGTCTTGTGCACGCCGCGCGTCGTCATGCACTGGTGCACCGCCTCGATCACCACGGCCACGCCCTTGGGCTTCAGCACGTCGTTGATCACGTTGGCGACCTGCGCGGTCATCTTTTCCTGGATCTGCAGACGCTTGCCATAGGCCTCGACCACGCGCGCGAGCTTGCTGATGCCGACCACGCGGCCGTTCGGCAGGTAGCCGACATGCGCCTTGCCGATGATCGGGCACATGTGGTGCTCGCACATGGATTCGAGGCGGATGTCGCGCAGCAGCACCATCTCGTCGTAGCCCTCGACCTCCTCGAAGGAGCGGGCGAGCAGCTCGACCGGATCCTCCTCGTAGCCGCAGAACCATTCGCGATAGGCCCTGGCGACGCGCCCGGGCGTTTCGAGCAGCCCCTCGCGGGCCGGGTCATCGCCCGCCCACAGCAGCAGCGTGCGGATCGCCGCCTCGGCTTCATCCTGGCTCGGACGCCGAAGGATCGAGGCCTTGTCGTCCGCGGGGGTCGTGGCAGGCGGGTGAATCTTCACGGAGTATGGTCTCTCCAGGGGCGCGGGGGCGCCAGGCGTTGAGCCGTGCCGGCGCACCACTGCGCCTACCTCTCACGGCGATGTGGGGGCATGCGCGAATCGCGCAAGCGCCGCAGTCAGTGGAAGCGCCCCGAGGGCTGGTGCGGGCTGTCGAGGCTGAAGGCCGGGATTTCCGCGTCGAAGGCCTCGCCGCTGCCGCTCACCACCATGTGATAGGTGCCCTGCATGAAGCCCGAGGCGGTCGAGAGCGGCGTGCCCGAGGTGTATTCGAAGCGTCCGCCGGGCTCGAGCACCGGCTGCTCGCCGATCACCCCCGCGCCATGCACGGTCTGGGTGCGGCCCGCACCGTCGGTGATGTGCCAGGTGCGGCGCAGCAGCTGCACCGTCTCTCGGCCCAGATTGGCGATCTCGACCCGATAGGCCCAGACGAACTGCCCGCGCCCGGGCTCCGACTGCTCGGCGAGGTAGAAGGCGCGCACCGAGACGCGGATGTTGCGCGTCGTCGCGCTGAACTCGTCCCTGCGTGCCATGGCGGCGTTGCTCCCCGGAACCTCAGTCAAGCCGTTCGGGGCGGGCCTTGTCCATGCCGCCCTGCTGCGGGAGTGTTCAGTCGCCCCTGGCCCATCGCCGCCGTCGCCACGCCGGGCGGCCATCGGCAGCGCGCCGCCGCCGCGGTTGAAGCCCTGCCGGTCGCCTGGCCGCCGCATTCGCCGCCGCGAGGGTGGCGAGGGGGGAGGCGGGCACCACCGCCCGCGTCAGGAGCGGCCGCGCGGGGTCTAGGAACATCGGCACGAAGGCGACGAAGCAGCCAAGGGATTCCGGGTTCGGCGCCGTCGCCACATGGGCGTCGCGGAAGGCCGGCGCGCGGTGACAGGCGGCAGCGCCGCGCGGCTTCCCGCGCCCGGCGACCGGCCGATCACCGGCAGGACGGTCGGCCCCGGCATCGCCGACGTCACCGCCGCCGCGGCGAGGCAGGCGGGCAGGGTCTTGAGCGTCACCTCCGCTACTCCGCGGCGCGGGCCGCGCCCGCATTGGCCGCATCCAGCGCCTGGCTGAGATCCTCGATGATGTCCGCGACATCCTCGAGCCCCACCGAAAGCCGCACCGTCCCGTCGGTGATGCCGAGCCGCGCGCGCTCCTCGGCGCCCACGCGCATATGCGTCGTCGTCGCCGGATGCGTCGCCAGCGACTTGGAATCCCCGAGGTTGTTCGAGATGTCGATCAGCCCGAGCGCGTCCATGAAACGGAAGCTCGCCTCCTTGCCGCCCTTGAGGTCGAAGGTGACGAGGCTGCCGCCCGCGGACATCTGCGCCATCGCGAGCTTCTGCTGCGGATGGTCGGCGCGGAAGGGATAGAGCACGCGCGCGACCTCGGACCGTTCGGCCAGCATGTCCGCGACCGCGGCGGCCGAGCGGCACATGGCGGGCACGCGCAGGTGCAGCGTCTCGAGCCCCTTGAGTACAACCCAGGCGTTGAACGGGCTGATCGAGGGGCCGGTGTTGCGGATGAAGGGCTGCAGCACATCCTCCACCCACTTCCTCGAACCCAGCACCGCGCCGCCGAGCACGCGGCCCTGGCCGTCGAAATGCTTGGTCGTGGAATAGACGACGACATCGGCGCCGAAGTGCATCGGCTTCTGGAGCAGGGGCGTGGCAAACACGTTGTCCACCACCACGATCGCGCCCGCCTTGTGCGCGAGGTCGCAGACCGCCTTCATGTCCACGATCTCGAGCATCGGGTTGGACGGCGTCTCGAGCAGCACCAGCGCGGCGGGCCCGGCCAGCGCCGCCTCCCACTGCGCGAGGTCGGCGCCGTCCACGAACTCGGTCACGATGCCGTAGCGCGGCAGCAGGGTCGAGACGATCCAGTGGCAGGAGCCGAACAGCGCGCGCGAGGCCACCACGCGGTCCCCGGTCTTGAGGTGCGACAGCATCGCCGCATGCACCGCGGCCATGCCGGTCGCGGTGCAGCGGCAAGCCTCCGCCCCTTCCAGCGCCGCGATGCGGCCTTCGAGCATGGCGACCGTCGGGTTGCCGAAGCGGGAATACTGGTAGTGGACCTCGGTCCCGGCGAAGGTCGCCTCGGCCTGGGCGGCGCTGTCGTAGACGAAGCCGGAGGTGAGGAACATCGCCTCCGCCGTCTCGTCGAAGCCCGAGCGCATCTGCCCCCCGCGCACGAGCAGCGTCGCGGGACGGAGCGGGCGGGTCGGACGGGACTTGGCCATGGGCGGGACCTTCGCGACAGAACGGCGTCCGGCCCCCTCGCGGGCGGCGGGCGCATCGCACCCGCACGGCCGTTTAGCGCGCTTGTTTTCGCACCCCTGGGGATGCGTCCCTGACGGGAACCTCGCCGCAAGCTGGCCGGACAAATCGCGAGGGGCGTCACCGCCGGGGGCGTCGTTACGCCGCGCCCGCCCGCCCGGTCAAGCGCCCACCTTGCGGAGGGCGCTGCCGCCCGCCTATACCAGAGCCGCTGCGGGCGTAGTTCAGAGGTAGAACGTCAGCTTCCCAAGCTGAATGTCGTGGGTTCGATTCCCATCGCCCGCTCCATCCCCTTCCCGGGCCGTCAGGCCGGGCCGCGGCCCGGCCCCCTTCCGGCGTCCTATTTGTCGCGCCGCGCCTGGGCCTGCTTCACGAAGGCCGAGACGCGCCCGATCTCGCGCGGGTCGGCCCGCACGGTGCGCTTGCGGCTGGGCTTGGCGTGCATGCCGAGGGAGGCCGTCGCGCCCGGATCGGGGCGGTCGGACTGGGCCGCGCGCTTGCGCGCCAGCACCTCGCGCAGCGCCGCGGCGTGCCAGGCGCGGCGCGCCTCGCCCTGCAGGATGTCGAGCCGGTGGTTCACCCGCTTCAGTGCCGCCGCGAAGGCCTGCTTGCGCCGCGTGAGCGAGGCGTCGCTGCCGGCGGCGGGGCGCGGCTCGCTCTTGCCGCGCCGGGCGCGGCGGTTCGCATGGACCATGCCGCGCAGCCTGTCGCGCTGCCCACGCAGCAGGCGCGCGAGTGCGAGAACCTCCTCGGCCTCCAGATCCGACAGCGCCGGATAGTGGCTGCGGGCGACGAGATCGTAGTCGTTGCCGAGAATCTGCCGCTCTGCGGCGATGCTGGTGGCCATGCGTGTCACCCCCTGGGGTTGCTGCGAAGGAAGGGTGCCGGCCTACCACATCCCGGGGCCCGGCCACCACGCCCCGCGCCGGATCAGGGCGGCAGGATCGCCGGCACCAGCAGCACCGTCACCAGCAGCACCACCACGGTGAAGGGCACGCCGACCTTCACGAAGTCGCCGAAGGTGTAGTTGCCCGGTCCCACCACCAGCGTGTTCACCGGCGAGGAGACCGGCGTCATGAAGGCTGCCGAGGCCGCGAGCGCCACCGTCATCGCGAAGGGATAGGGCGAGGCGCCGGTCTCCTTCGCGACGGCGAGCGCGACGGGGGCCATCAGCACCGCCGTCGCGGTGTTCGAGATGAACAGCCCGAGCATCGCCGTGATGACGAAGATCACCCCCAGCAGCACCCGCGGCGAGGCCCCACCGGCCAGCGCGACCACCGCATCCGCCGCGAGATCCACGCCCCCCGTGCGCTGCAGCGCGAGCGAGAAGGGCAGCATGCCCACGATCAGCACAAGGCTCTTCCACGAGATGGAACCGTAGGCGCTGGGCAGGTCCACGCAGCGGAAGACGCCCATCAGCAGGCAGCCGATCAGCGCCGCATGGACGTTCGTCACCCAGCCGCTGATCATCAGCCCGACCGTCAGCGCCAGGATCGCCACCGCCGCCGGCGCACGGCCCGCCGCCGGCAGCACATCGGCCCGCTCGGCGGGCATGTTCAGCACCACCAGGCCGCGGCTGTCGGCCTCCTGCTTCGCGATGTCGGACCAGAAGCCGGTCAGCAGCAGCGTGTCGCCGGCGCGCAGCTTCTCCTCGAGCAGCCCCTCGCCGACCGGCGTGCGTCCATGCCGCAGCCCGATCACGGTGAGGCGGTACTCCGCGCGCATGCGCGCCTCGAGCACGGTGCTGCCGACCAGCGGCGAGTCGGGCGGCACGATCGCCTCGACCATGCCGATCTGCTGGCCGCGGTCGAAGAAGTAGTCGCTGCCCTCCAGCGGCAGCACATCGACGCGCAGTTCCTGCTGGAGCTGCCGGCCGCGCTCGGGTGCGGAGCGCGCATCGATCAGCACGAGGTCGCCCGCGCGCAGCTCGGTCGTGCCGTCCGGGCGGACGATCTCGGTGTCGAAGCGCGCCTGGCGCTCGATGGCGAGAATGTTGATCCCTTCCTTGCGGAGCTCGAGCTGCTCGAGCCGCCGGCCGACCAGCGGCGAGCCGGGCAGGATGCGTACGCGGAAGGCCCGGCCGGCCAGGGCATAGGTCTCCACCCAGTCCCGCAGGCTCGGCGGGCGGTGGCTGTCGGTGCCGGGCGGCCGGCGGTCGGGCAGCAGGCGCCGCGCGAACAGCATGTAGCCGATGGCGAGCACCAGGACCGGCAGGCCGAAGGGCGTGAAGGCGAAGAAGGAGAAACCTTCATGGCCCTGGCGCACCAGCTCCGCGCTCACCACCAGGTTCGGCGCGGTGGCGACCAGCGTCATCATGCCGCTGATCAGCGCCGCGACCGAGAGCGGCATCATCAGGCTGGACGGCGCGGCGCCGGTGTTCTGGCACACGCGCAGCGCGATCGGGATGAAGATCGCGACGACCGCCGTTCCGCTCATGAAGGAGCCGAGCCCCGCGCAGGCAACCATGAGAAGCACCAGCAGCAGCGTCTCGTTGCCGCCCGCCCGCGCGTTCAGCATGTCGCCGATGCGCTGGGCCGTGCCGGTGCGCACCAGCCCCTCGCCCACGACGAACAGCAGCGCGAGCAGCACCACGGCCGGATCGGCGAAGCCCGCGATCGCCTCGTTCATGGTCAGCACGCCCGTAAAGGGCAGCATCGCCATCATCAGCAGCCCGACCGCATCCATGCGCGGCCTGTTGGCGATGAACATGGCAATGGCCGCGCCGAGCAGCCCGAGCACGAGGAGGAGGTCGGTGTTCATCCCTGTTTCCCTGCCTCAGCCGGCGCGCGCGGCGATCAGCGGGCGCAGCGCGTCGGTGACGCCGGTCAGCATGATCTGCACGCCGATGCACAGCAGCAGGAAGGCGGTGAGCTTGGTCGCGATCATCGTCCCCTGCGGGCCGATGCGCCGCGCGATCGCCTCGGCCTTGGCATAGGCGATCCAGACGCAGGCGGCGACCGAGACCGCGACCATGACGGCCGAGAGCGCGCTGACCAGCAGCGCGCCCTGCGCCGCGCTGGTGCGTTCGGCTCCCAGCGCGATCGCCGCGGCGATCGAGCCGGGGCCGGTGGTCAGCGGCAGGGTCAGCGGGAAGAAGGCCATGCGCTCGACCGGCGCGGTGTCCATCGCCTTGGGCGCGGCCGATGCCGTCGGGTCGGCGCGCAGCATGGTCCAGCCCGCCGCCGCCACCGCGAGCCCGCCGCCGATGCGCAGCGCCTCGAGCGAGATGCCGAAGAAGGACAGCACGCGCGAGCCGAGGAACATCGCCACGACGAGGACGATGAAGGAATTGATCGCGATCTGCCGCGCCAGCCGCGACCGCTCGCGCGCCGTCAGCCACCGCGTCATGTCGTGGAAGACGAAGGCGATGCCGAAGGGGTTGATGATGCTCAGCAGCGTCGAGAAGCCGAACAGCCAGCTCGACAGCAGGACGGCTACGAGGAAGCCGTCCATCACGCGTCCGCCCCGTTCAGCGCAGCTCGATGGTCACGCCCGCCTCGTTGAACCGCAGCTGCCCCCCGGCGCGCTCCGTGCGCAGGCGCAGCTCGACGCCGGCGGCGTTGCGCAGCCAGCGCGTCTCGGGGCCCGCCGCCCCGTCGCCGCGGTAGCGCGGGTTCGCCTGCTCGGCGTAGCGGCCGGAGAAATCCTCGAGCCGGCGCAGGCCGAACACCTCGCCCCGCGCCGAGAGGGAGGCGAGCCCGATGGTGCCGAACTCGATGCCGCGGACGGTGAAGCGGTGTTCCTCCCCGCGGAAGCGCAGCCGGCCGCCGCCGACCGAGGCACCCAAGGCCAGCACGCCCACACGCACCTGCTCGATCTCGATCGAGGCGTCGGGATTCGGGTCGCGCCGCGCGCGCTGCTGCGCGCGCGCCGGGACGGCGACGAACAGGGCGGGCAGGGCGGCGAGAAGGCGACGGGACAGCACGCAGGCACTCCGCTGACGGGCCTGGCCGAGAGCCGGCCCGGAACCGGGCCAGTCCCTGCGGCGCGAAGGCTCCATCATGCACCATCGCACCGCCCGCGTCGCCCCCTGCTGTCGCTGCGCGCGCCATCCGTCACAGGCCCCAGGGCAGGCCCATCAGATGCCAGCCCGCCATGAACAGCGTCCAGACCACGCACATGATCACGACATAGGGCAGCATCAGCGCGATGACCGTCCCGATGCCGGCGTCCTTCTGGTACTTGATCGCGAAGGTCACGATCATCGCAAAATACGCGTTGAGCGGGGTGATCGAGTTGATCGGGCTGTCGCCCACGCGATAGGCCGCCAGCACCGCCTCCGGCTCGACTCCGAGCTGCATCAGCAGCGGCACGAAGATGGGCGCGAAGATCGCCCATTTCGCGACCGCGCCGGTGATGATCAGGTCGAGGAAGAAGGTCACCACCACGAATCCGATCAGCAGCCACAGCGCGTCGAGGTTCATCTCCTGCAGCACGCGCGCCAGCGACACGGCGGCGAGCGTCGCCATGTTCGTGTAGTTGAAGAAGGCGATGAACTGGCTGATCACCAGCAGCAGAAGGATGAGACCCGCGAGGCCCGAGATCGCCTTCTGCATGGCGTTGATCACGTCGTTGGTCTGCTTCATGGTCCGCGCGCCGAAGCCGTAGGCCGCACCGCAGACCAGGAAGACCAGCGCGATGGAGACGATCAGGCTGGTCATGAAGGGCGAGTTGCCGATGATCGCACCCGTATCCGGATGGCGCAGCGGCGCCCCGGGCGGCAGCGTCAGCACCATCAGGAAGGCGAAGACCGCGAGCAGCCCGAAGCCCGCATAGCGCAGGCCGCGGTACTCGTCCTCCGACAGCCCCGTCTCGCCCGGCACCTGGTAGTCGCCGGCATAGGGACCGAGGCGCGGCTCGATGATGCGCTCGGTCACCAGCGCGATCAGCACCGTCAGCATCACCACCGAGCCGATCGAGAACCACACGTTGGCCGCGAGGTCGATCGAGGCGTTCGGGTTCACCAGCCGGATCGCGTCGTTGGTGATCTCGGTGAGGATGCCGTCGGTCGGCACGATCAGCACGTTCACCAGGAAGGCCGAGGCGACCGAGGCGAAGCCCACCGCGAGGCCTGCCAGCGGATGCCGCCCGATCGAGATGAAGGCCGCCGCAGCGAGCGGGATCAGCACCAGGTAGCCCGCATCCGCCGCGACCGAGGAGACGATGCCGACGAAGGTCAGGATGTAGGTCAGCGCCCAGCCCGGCGCGATGATCACGAGCTTGCGGATCAGCGCCTTGACCAGACCCGATTCCTCGGCGACGCCCACGCCCACCATCGCCACGATGATCACGCCCACCGCGTTGAAGTTCATCAGGTTCTGCACGACCCCGGTGAACATGAAACGGATGCCGTCCACCGTGAGAAGGCTGCGCGCCTCGGTGCTGGCCGGCTCGATCTCCCCGCTCGCCGGGTTGTAGGCCTGGTAGCTGACGCTGACGCCCAGCAGCCCGAGCACGGCCGAGAGCACGATGACGATGGCGATCAGGTAGACGAAGATCATCACCGGGTGCGGCACGCGGTTGCCGACGCGCTCCACCGCATCGAGCACTTTCTGCATCGCCGTCTTGGGCGCTGCGGCTTCGCTCATGGCGCGGCCCTCACCTCGCCAGGGCGTGCAGGATGCGCGCCCAGGACCGCATGCCCTTGCGGAAGGATTGCAGGCCGTACTTCTCGTTCGGGCTGTGGATGCGGTCGTCCTCGAGCCCGAAGCCCGCGAGGATCACATCCATCCCGAGCGACGTCTTGAGCATGTGCGTCACGGGAATGGAGCCGCCGCCGCCGATGAAGAAGGCCTCGCGGCCCCATTCCTCGGTCAGCGCCCCGCGCGCCTTCTGGAAGGCCGGCGCCCCGATCGGGAAGCGGATGGCGCGGCCCGCGCCGTGCTCGAGGAACTCCACCGTGCAGTCCGCCGGAATGCGGGCGCGGACGAAGCCACGGAAGGCCTCGCGCACCTTGTGCGGATCCTGATCGAAGACCAGGCGGAAGGAGATTTTCGCCGACGCCTTCGACGGGATCACCGTCTTGAACCCATCCCCCTGGTAGCCGCCGCCCATGCCGTTGACCTCGGCGGTCGGCCGCGACCAGGTCATCTCCAGCACCGAGCGCCCCTTCTCGCCCGCCGGAACCGACAGCCCGACGGCGCCCAGGAAGGCCTTGGGGTCGAAGGGCAGCGCGTCCCACTGCGCCTTCAGCGCGGGGTCGAGTTCCGGCACGCCGTCATAGAAGCCCGGCAGCGTCACGCGGCCGTCGGCGTCGCGCAGCTCGGCCAGGATGCGCGCCACGACATGGTTCGGGTTGGTCGCGGCGGATCCGTAGAAGCCCGAATGCAGGTCGCGGTCCGCGGCGGTGACGATGATCTCCTCGCCGACCAGCCCGCGCAGCATCGTCGTGATCGCGGGCGTCGCCGCGTCCCACATGTTGGTGTCGCAGATCAGGCCGATGTCGGCCTTCAGCTCCGCCGCATTGGCCGCGAGGAAGCCGGGCAGGTTGACCCCGCCCGATTCCTCCTCGCCCTCGAGCAGCACCGTCAGCGGAATCGGCAGCGCGCCCGCCACTTCCTTCCAGGCGCGGCAGGCCTCGACGAAGGTCATCAGCTGGCCCTTGTCGTCGGCCGCGCCGCGCGCGCGGATCACCTTGGTCCCGTCCGCCCGCGTCTCGATCTTCGGCTCGAAGGGGTCGTGCTCCCACAGATCCAGCGGATCCACCGGCTGCACGTCGTAGTGGCCGTAGAACAGCGCGGAAGGCCCGCTTGCGCTGCGGTCATGCGCGACGACGATCGGGTGTCCCGGCGTGCCCCGCGCCTCCGCCTGGAAGCCGATCGAGGCGAGATCCTTTGCATGCCATTCCGCGCAGGCCCTGCACTCGGCCGCATAGGCAGGATCGGTCGAGATGGACTTGATGCGCAGCACGGCGAACAGGCGCTCCAGCGCCGCATCGGCGTTGGCGTCGATGCGGGCGAGCACGGCGTCGAGCTTGTCCATGGAAACCTCGTGCAGGCAGGGTCAGGTCGGGAGAGGCCGCGCGGCGGCGCGATGCCCTCGCGCCCGGTCCATGCGCATCGGCAAAGGCCTTCGGGCCATGTCGCGTTCTCCTCTTCCCCCCGAGGGCGCAGCCGCCCGTGCTCCGGCCCATGCGGCCGGCGCAGGCAAGACTAGACGGGTTGCGTCAGCCGCCGCATCCGCCGCGCGTTCCCGCCCTTGGCGATGCGTCCCGCCGGCCACTCAGCGCGCCGGCCCCACCGGCTCGATCGAGCCGACCGGGCGCAGCGCCGAAATCCAGCGCTCGCCCGAGCGCCCGTGCGCCCGCCCATAGGCGAACAGCGCCCGCATGAATTCCGTATCGAAAGGCTCGGCGCGCGCGGCGCGGAAATCCGGCCCGATGAAGGCGAGCCGGAACGCCACGCGGTCGCGCTGCGCGACCAGGCTGATCCGCACGATGTCGTTGGTCGCGCTGTAATGCAGCAGCGTCGAGGCCGCGCGCCCGGTGATCGAGAGGATGGTGCGGTCCGTCGTCGCCCATTCCACGTCGATCCGCCCGTTGCGAACCACCCAGGCCGTCCGCTCCCGCCGCGCCAGGGGCGTGCCGCCGTCGCGCAGCGTGGGGTAGAGGAACATCTGCAGCGCCGCCCCGCCGTCCACATGCATCTCCTGGTAGGTCCGGCCCTCGTGCTCGACATCGATCAGCACCGGCGGGAAGGCCCCGGGGATGGAGGCGGAGGCGAGCAGGATGCGCCGGAACAGCACCAGCGCGCCCGGATGCCCGCTCGCGGCGATGGCGCCGATGTTCCAGAACACCGGCCGGCCGAGGTCGAGATTGACCGTGCCGATCATCAGCATCCGCCCCTTGGCGTATTCGGCGGCGATGGCCGAGAGCATCTCCGCGTTCACGTGCCGCTCGATGATGCGATAGAGCGGCGCGGTGTCGGCCAGCGCCTCGCCGAACAGCACGGCGCGCAGCCGCCCCCGCATCAGCACCAGGTCGCGCGGCGCGACCTCGGTGAACACCTCGGTCAGCTGCGGGTCGTAGGCGGGCCCGAGGAAGGCGAAGGGCGCGATCAGCGCGCCCGCAGAGATGCCGGTGACGAGGTCGAAGCTCGGCCGCCGGCCGGATTCCGTCCACCCAACCATCAGCCCCGCGCCAAAGGCGCCATTGTCCCCGCCACCCGACAGCGCGAGCAGATGCGAGGGCGGCAGCCCCGCCCGCCTTCCGGCCGGCAGTGCCGCGGCCTGGCGGCTTTCCATCAGCCGCGCCTCGCGCAGGAAGGCTTCGGGGTTGGAGTCGAACCAGAAGCGGGCGTTCTCGATGCCGAGCGGCAGGATGGTCTCGGCCACGCGGCCCGGCGGCGGGTCAACGCGCGCGATGGCGCCGCAGCCGGCCAGCACAAGCGCGCCGAGCAGCGCGGCAACCGGGCGGCGCCTGGCGGGCGCGATGCGCCGAACTTCGATTCCCGTCATATGGACCTCACGACTGACGCTTGTGGACGCGACTCGGTGCGCGATCGCCCCCCGCCTTCATGCCGGCGGCCCGCGAACGGCGCCATCAGAACCGCGCGATGGCGGCGAACAGGATGCGGTTGGCGATGCCATGCCCGATGCCGCCCGGCCCGGCCGCCAGAGCCCCGCCCTCAAGGTCGCGCCGGGTGAACACGTATTCGACGCCGAGATCGAGCCACCCGCTGCCGAACACCCCGTTCCGCACCTCGGCGAAGGGGCTCCAGATCAGGTTGACGAAGACCTGCTGCATCTCCCGGTTCAGCGAGGTCGCCGGCGCCGAGCCCGGCGCGAAGCGCGCGACGTAGTCGGGGAAGTCGTTGCGGGCGTAGGCATAGGAAAGGGTGCTGCGCAGCGTCTCCGTCCAGAAGCGCCGGTAGGCGACGGTCGCGCCATAGGAGGAGACGGTGTCGAGCCCCGCCGAGATCACCCCCGGCAGGCCGAGATTGCTCACCGCATCCAGCCCGAAGGTCTGGCCGGCGAAGTACCGACCGATGCCATCGCCGTAGAAGGCCATGACGGCGAGCTCGTCCGAGCCGAAGCCTTGCCAGGCCAGCCGCATCGGCAGCCGCAGATGCGCCGCGAGGCCCCAGCCCGCCGCGCGCTCCGACACGCTGACCGGCGCCGCGGCGGCGGTGCCGTCGGTGCGCATCTCGAGCTGCCGCAGCAGCCCGCGCAGGCCGAGCTCCACCCCGTCCTGCCGCCAGGTCAGCCGCGCCAGCAGGTCGGGCACCGAGCTGAAGGCCGGGCTCGCGCCGCCCTGCAGCCCCGCCCCCGGGGTGAAGGCGCCGGCGGCCGAGGTGTAGGCGGTCTCCGGCGCCTCGATCGAGACCTGTCCGGTCAGCCCGGGCGCGAGCCGCCCGGTCAGCCGCACCTGCGCCTGGCGCACGAAGGACTGGTTGAGGTTGGTGGCGTCGATCAGCGTCTCGAACACGCCCTCGTTCCACAGGCTGTTGGCCTGGCCGATCAGCACGCGGAAGCGCTCGTCGCCCAGTTCCGCCCAGGCCTGGCGCAGCCGGAACACGGCATTGGAGGAGGTCGGCGCGCCGCCGCCGAAATCGCCCTCGAGCCGCGTCTCCAGCGTGCCCCAGGAGGTCAGGGTGCGGGTGTCGAAGCCGAAGCGGCTGAACCGCCCGGTCATGAAGAAGTCGCCGCCCTGCCGGTCGGCGAGGCTGCCGGTCAGCGGGATGCCCTGGGGCGGCGGCGCGTCGGTCTGGTTGCGCGGGCCGAGGTCGTAGGTCGCGGTCAGCTTCACGAAACCATAGAGCCGCACCTGCGTGTCGGTGCCCGGCACGCGGAATGCGATGCCCGGCAGGTCGGTGCGCAGCGCGTCCTCCACCGCGGTCTGGGCGCCCATCGCCGCCGGCGGCTGGAGCCCGGCGATGCCGCCGGTCGGCTGCGGCGTACCGGCGG
>Ga0207951_100593_pt1 | contig 17141 bp, 18 predicted proteins | sample Subbio12Aug_8Bad_FD_184830 | JGI IMG/M metagenome (GOLD analysis project Ga0207951, IMG submission 184830) | Serpentinite rock and fluid subsurface biosphere microbial communities from McLaughlin Reserve, California, USA - CR12Aug_8Bad (SPAdes) | ecosystem: Environmental > Terrestrial > Deep... | reverse complement strand
TATCTTCAACCGCGATCGTGGTTGGCAGAAGAGTGTTGTCAGTGGCGCACGTTTTGCGAAGACCCACGCTTGGGCAATACGGGAAACCGTCGACGTGGATATCAGTCCATCGATCATGAACAGCCTCATTGGGCATTATGGGAAGTCAAACGGCCAGAATCAAATTATAACTTTCAGGGGCAATCGGGACCCTCTAACCGGCGCATTTTGCTCGGATGCGAGGGTTGTGGCCAATGAGTGCGTGACCAGCGATGGTTTTCGCAATCCAGATCCCAACCCCCACGACGTATATACACCTTTGACGAAGGCTCCCAACGTAATTGAAACATGGGGGATTGATAACACTCTGAAATATTCTGGAGACGGCTTTAGTATTACCTCGATAACGGCCTATGAAAGCCTTGACGCGTCTTATTTGGGCGACGCTGCGGGAACCCCTAGCTCAATATTTCAGGATGCCTATGCTGTAACTCGTAAGCAATTCTCTCAGGAAATTCGCGCCGATGGAGAGTTTGGTTCGCTCAAGTGGATTGCCGGAGGATACTATTTTCACGACAAAATACCGTATGCTCTTATAACGGCGCCAACTCTCGTCGCTCTTTTCGGCACCACTTTTACCTTGCAGAATGAGTACAGACAAACCACCGATGCAGCAGCCGCCTTTGGCCAAGTCGATTACGAAATAATACCCCGCGTCACACTGACCGGCGGCATTCGCTACAGCCATGAGAAAAAGACGCTGACAATCACGGACTCTTTCTCAAGTCCAAGTTTCCCCGCCGACACTTACAGTCCCAAGGTGGGCGTCGTCACCTGGAAAGCGGGCGCAAAATGGCAAGTGCGGGATCGGCTGATGATGTACGCATCCGTCGCCACCGGGTTCAAGTCCGCAGCCTTCAACACGTCGCTGGTCGGACCAGGCCAGGCCAAGCCCGCGAAGCCGGAAAAAAATACCAATTATGAGATTGGTATCAAGGGAGAAACTTCCGATCGCAGGTTACAGGGAAGCATCAACGCGTTCTACACCGATTACCGCGAAATCCAGACGGTCACGATACCGTCAGGAGCGCTGGCCGCTGTTATTTACAATATTCCGAAAGCCAGAATCCAGGGCCTGGAAGCGGAGTTTACAGCCCGCCCATTCAGTCGATTGTCACTTAATGGAAGTGCCACGTTGCTGGACACGAAAATCCTTTCCAAAGGGATTCTGGTCGCCGGAATCGATGTAACCGGCAACCGCCTCGGACAGACTCCCAAGCTAGGTCTGAAGGGAGGCGCTCGGTATGACTTCGAAATCGGATCGATCGGTACGATATCGCCATCGCTCCATGTCAGCTATCATTCCAAGGCGTGGGCAAGCGCAACGATGACACTTTTGGACTTTATACCATCCTATACACTGATCGATGCAGGTATTACATGGACGTCACCGAACAAGCAGTTCACCGTTGATGTCCTTGCCCAGAATGCGACAGACAAAGCCTATTATACAAGTGCAGGCGCATACCTCGGCCTCAGTAACGTCAGGTTTGGTGAACCGAGAAGGGTATCGGTGAGATTATCCACACATTGGTAAGCGCCCTAGGCGAAATTTCTACAGTCGCGCCAGGTTTCGTGGACAAAGCGTGACTGTGTGACTCGTGGTCGATTCAAGCTGCTTTTTGGAGGCGGCGTTGGACGAGCGGATTGGTATTTTGGATGGCGCGGACGGGTTCGCAATGGCGGCACCTGCCGGACGAATATAGCAAGTGGAACAGCGTCTTTCGCCGCTATCGGCGCTGGGTTGAGACTGGGGTATTCGACGCCTTGGTCGAAACCTTGGCCGAGATGCCGGGTCGAGAGCGCTCGGCGAACATTATCGACTGCACCATCGTCCGGGCGCATCACTGCGCAGTCGGCATTAAAAGAGGACTTAGGCGACCGAGGCGCTTGGCCGATCGCGGTGCGGCTTCACCACCAAGCTTCACGCCTGCTGCGACGGAAGAGGCCGACCGCTCGACTTGGTTGTGACGCCCGGCGAGGCACATGATGTGAAACGCTTCGGCTCCTTGTTCCGCATGATTGCGGACAAAGCCAAGGCACTGCTCGCCGACCCTGGCTATGATGTCGAAGCTATTCGCGAAGAGATCGCCTTCCATGGCGTCCAGGCGGTGATCCCCACCAAGCGCGGACGCCGTAATCCCGCTCTCCATGATCGCGACAAATACCGCCAGCGCAGCCGTGTCGAACAACTCTTCAACAAGCTCAAAAACTGGCGCCGCGTCGCCACCCGTTATGAACAAAACCAGAGAATGCTATCTCGACTTCGTCAGCCTCGCCTCATCCTTGCTGTGGGTGCCCTTTGCCACGAAACCTAGATATTGGCACTGACGCCCTGCCCATCGCCTGCTCAATTACCCTGTCCGGCGGCCACGCGGACTTGCACGAAACGACATGCACGCTGCTGATGGGGCGTGCCCGATTTCAGCCAGGCAACGACGGCAAGGGCAATCCGATAGATGCAGTGTTCACTGGCAGGATGCGGTGGCAGATACTGTAATAGGGCTACTGGCTACTGATCATGTAGATATGCAGAGCCCCTTGCCCGCGTGAGTTCCGACTGAACTTTCAAAAACCAAATACTCAAAAAACAAAGATAATATAGAGATCTGGTCGGCGGGCACCGGCACTTGGACGCGGTGCTAGTTAAGGCGCGCCAGCGGCTTGATAGCGGAAGCCTTGGCGCTTGGCGCGGGTTTCATGGTTGCAGGAGGGCATGGCTGTCAAAGCCGGGACGGTGGCCGTTGCCAAATGTTCCAAGATCCGCATATATCGAATGAAATACACGTGGGCAGGTAAAGCCAAATGGGGGCTGAGTCATGAGGGCGTACCGCAATTTAAGAGCATGCCTTGCGGCGTTCTCCTTCCTGGCTGCTTCGGCTTGTGGCAATCAACAAATTGTCCCCGATGATCTCGCCAATGATCAATCTTCTGCGAACGAGTATCAGCAGGAAATATTCGAAAGTCTCCCCGAAAAGGAACAGCAGGAGGTGACATCACTGCAAGCCTCGCTTGAAGAGGGGCTACGCGGAGAACTCGACCAGGCTAAAGGTAATGCAAATACCTCCCAGGCAATCGCGAACTTTGCTGACCGGCGACTGAGCGCGCTGGCGAGCATCGATGGCTCTTTGTCGCCACTGGCCGAAGGACTGAAGAAGGCGCAGGCTGAGATGGACGCTCAGCAGGGGAAGGGTTTTTCTGAGTTCAACCTGCGTAACATGCAAACTAAACTGGTGGTCGCCTTACGTGCTAAAGAGACCCATCAGCGCTATTTGAACATGGTGATAGAGTCAGACCCGGCGGTGGCTGAAGCGCATCGCCGTTGGCTTCAGGACAAAAGCCAGCACAAGACGCCGCTGACGCGGATTGTCGAGAGTTTTGCTTATGAGCCATGCGCCTTTGCACCACCGGCCAAGGTCGGGCAGGGGCGCTTCGTGCTGGAGGGCGTGGCGCTCGGCATGGATCGCAATAGTGCGAACGGTGCGCTATGTGCGGCTAGGAACAAGGACGTGACTCTCACAGGACAATCCGAAAAGCAAAGCCATCTTGGCGAGTACCGCGACTTCGGATTTACAGAGAACACGACGCTTTCCGAACTGCCGTGGACGATGGCGGTGCCTTTTCAAAAAATGGATGCGACAACCGTCCGCTACAGCCTGGCGAAACCATATCTAGCCCTGGTGCAATATTGCTTCGATTGCAAACCGGAGCGCCCAGGAACACGGCCGGACGGCTATGCGCAGATGCGTAACAACATGGCGTTGCATTTCCTGCCTGACGGTCGAGTTGCAGGCATTACTCAAACACAGCGATTCGGCCAGGCGAATAAGAACGAAGCCGATAGTGGTTTTGTGCAATCGGCGTGGGAACCAAAACCGCAGCCATTGAATTCCCTGCTGACGCCGCTGCAGCGCCGCCTTGGGACGCCGTCATTTATTTGGTCATCCGGCGAACGACCTGTCTTTGCGTGGGTCTTTCCCGATGGGAAGACGGCTTTGCCCCAGGAGAAGTGGTTCGTCACCCGTGCGGTCGGCTTCGACATGATCCAGCTCAATAGTCCTGGATTGATCTTCGACGGCCAGACTTTTTCCCGCAAGAAGCTGATCGCCGCGCGTCCGCGCGCAGGTTACTGTGTTACCCGACACACAGATGCCTGGGGAATAGCCAGACACCTGGTGCGCCCCTACTTCACCTATGACGCGGATTGGGGGCGCAATGAGGCCTATATTGCCGCCCGCCAAGCAGGCAAAACGATGCCGGCTTATGCGCCGGTAGCGTATAATGCGCGATATGAGGCACCCGGGTTCGTTGATAAATGCGGTATCATCGTGACGGCGACGTTCGCCAAGGACGACAATCTCGACGACAATCGAGGAGCTTCGTCTGTCGAGAAGCCACTCTTGCCCGACCAGCCAATCTATAGGCTAACCTTGAACATGATTGACACTAATGCTGCGAGAGCAAGTTTCGTAGCAGAGGAAAAAGCGGTACATGCAAAAATACCCGCGAGCGAAGCTCAGGCGACTCCCGTTTTTTCCGGGACAGCGTCGGGAGGCGCCAGCGGAAGCGATACTGCTGCGAGTCAGCAGGCTGCCAATATGAAGGGCCGTGATTACGGGGCATGGAAAACCTGTCTTTACAAACGGCTGGGCAGCTCATTCGGTTACGAAGATGAAGTGCGGTGCCAAGCACTCGATCCGCAAGGCCGTGTACCAAGAAAGCGGTGACAGGCTTGTTCTCGATAATCGCTTCCCAGTGCCCATATGAACATGTGTTAAGATGATTTGGCAAAGCGACCGACACACCGGCGACCAATGGCAAATCCTGGAACGAAACGGTCTCAACGACTGTTTTGCGCGATGTTTCAGCAGCCTGCCCGCGAGTAACTTCCCTCATAACCGCCCATAGCGAGCGCAAAGCATTCATCTTTTTGTCGTTGTTCCGCCCTCTCTCGTTCCTGGTCCGCGATAATATCGCTACTACCCTGGGATCTATCCCGGTTTGAGCTGGAGGCGAGGTTGGTTAACAAGGCGCCGAGAAGGGCGCTCCATGCACCTGTATTCCTCCGTTTGATCTCCTCAATATCTGCTAACAATAGTCCGGCGCTCATGCTTGAACCACCCGCTTGCGTCATGGCGTGGCGTGCAAGCTGCTCCGCCTGTTGTAAACTGTTCGCGGCTGCTTCAGTCATCCCAGCCGACGCATAGCGCTGGGTCCAATGCAAGCTCTTTTCAGCCAACGCCGTCGTAGCGGCTGACGATCCTGCTTGCGATGCGATCTCATAAAGTTGATCGGAAACATAGATGGCATTGTTATTCTCGGCTGTATCGGCTGCTTTTCGAGGAGGTGCGAGTTTGTACGCTAAATTGGCGATCGCCTCAGCGGAGCCAGACTGCGCAGCCTGTTGGAAGAGGTGATATGTGCCGTCCCCCTGCATTTGAGACGCGTCCCGCAGCCCACCGTTCGCGTTATAGAGGCTCATTTCCGCATAGGCCATAATAGCTTCGGGCGCTCCTCCTTCGGCTGCGCGTTGATATGCCGCACGAGCTGCCTCAAGACGTACTGGAGAGCGCTCGTAAAATGCGAGGCTTAATAGGGCGGGCGCATGCCCAAGGGATGCTGCCTGGCCGATATGCGTGCGAGCGGCTTCGGCATTACCGAGCGCATATTCGGCTTTGGCCAATCGGAACAGCGCTTCCACCTCTGTTGGGTTGGATTCGACGGCCGCAACACATGCCGCACGCGCATCTTCCGCTTCCAGGCGGGTAGGTTCGGTGCCGATGCTGCCATAAACCGCACATTTTTTCGATGCAGATGCGAAAGCGCTCACCGGCTGCCTGGAGTCATGGATAAGCCATACGCCCCCCAAGGCAACTGCCCCTATCGTTATCATTGCGGCTCGTTTCATATCTCGCTTCGCCCGCACGGCTTATGAATCAGCCACATCGCCATCGAAATCCTCCGTCGATTGAGCCTATTCGAACTCACACCAGTTTGGTTGCCGAAGGGGACGGATGACCTCAACAAAATTGCCCCCTTTGTCGAGAACTACCGCTCGCGCTGTTCGCCGGCTTGATGGAACGAAAACAATCAGGGGGCTTTGGTCATCAATATAGCAATTCCATGATGTAGTTTCGCCTTTGGCCATCACATGCCGGGTAACAGCAGTCACACGTTCCTTGGTGATGGGACGACCAAGGCGATAGTTAAGGGGAGTGGTCTTTACGACATAAAAGAGAGTACCCTTCCGCATCGCATGACCGCAGACGGAAAAATCCTCCCTGCAAGTATATCCAACAAACGCCCAGCCGCGAAAACCCACATTTGGATCAATTTTTACCGTCTCGCCTACCTTGGCCGGCGGCACAGATTGTGCATTTGCCGCAACGCTACCGCCCAGCAATCCTAATATCATTATGATAGATTTGATCATCTCGTAACCACCCCCAATTGATAATTGTCGATACCTTAATCTTCCTGTTAATAATGCGAGATTGACCAGCCGAACGCGCGCCGGAGTCGAGGAACTTAGAATCAACGCCGACTTCCCGGGTTAAAGTAATAGCCTACGGGTTTGCTGCGGCCCAGATCGCAAGGCAGATTGATGCTCGGCGCAAGCTGGTAGCCCACGCTTACAATATGAACTGGCACCGCCCGCATGGCATTTGCGGCAACCGCTTGCGCGCTGGTGCCGCAAGCATATGCGTTGGCTGGCAACGCGCCATCGGTGACTACTCCGTTTTCGCGTCGCAGGGCTTTCGCCCAGGTCGATGCAGCGGCTTGGGCAGTCTGGGGATCAGCTTGCAGCGCAGTTTGCACGAAGCGGGTGGCGGCATCGCCAAAAGTGAAATAGCCCATCGTCGGGGACACGACACATTGACCGACACAGTTAGCGCGCCAATCGCCTTTCACTGCGCGTGCGACATCGCCGAACGCAATGCCGGGTGCTAGAGTCACGCCGGACAGGGCAGGCACGTCCCTGAACCAGGGTTTGCATTGCCCCTGAAGCTTAACATTGATCGTGGCAACCAGGCCCTTGTCCATGCCAAACTCGATTCCGCACTGGTCAATTTCATAACCCCAACCGGCTCGGCCATTGCCATAATCCTGTTTGTAAAGCGGCACACCGAGGCGGTCTTCCAGCGACTGACCGGTAATACCCACCGCTCCTAGTGAGGTTGCAAACTCGAGATTGGATTGGATGCGCGCACCCTCGTCTGGCTTGGGTCCGCAAGCCACGACAAGCGCCATGGATATTGTAGCAAGCAACTTGCGGCCAACTCCGAATTTTCGCCCCGTGCGTAGTCTTTGAAGCGAGAGCTTGCTGACGCAATACGAAGATATGAACATTTCAAGGTCCATTATCGACTTGTCTGGCATTTTCCGTGTCCATGCGGGATCGAACTGGGCTTCTTCACCAAGAACAGCGTCGGTGCCGCTCAGTCTCGCTGCCTGGCAAGCTCAACAGCAGATGATTCGGAGAAATGATTCTTACGGTATAAGTGCCAGTGTCCCGCCCGATTTTTATTGCGACCGTCTGACCCGATACAAGCCAAGAACCTACGCTATCACCTTCCTGATGGAAAAACTTCCATTGGCCTCCGCTTTGAAATTTGACGATGGTATTTTCATAATAGTCCGGACGCGACACACAGCGGCCTGGATCGGCTTCGGTGCCTACCAGGGTGACTTCCCACGTGCCGACCAAGAGTTTCGCCAGCTGACCGGCGATCTGCGGTGTCGGAGCCTGAGCGCGAACTGCAGACCCTTTCGGACGAATTGCCGCCGATTTTCCTAACTCGCCCGATCTTCCCAGCTCTACTCTCTGCTTGAGAGCATTCCATACCAGGGGGCGTTCACAAGACGCTTCGGCTGCTCGTGAGTGGCCAGGGTTCGCACCGCAAGCCTGGCCACTTACCGAAACGAAGATCGTAGATGGATTGCTCGATGCCGCTATCCTGGTTTTGTAACTGCCCGTCTCGAAAACCAGCTTGGCGCGCCCTCTTGCTGAGGACACGTAAGCATAGACGGTGCCTCCGGCGTTTCCCGCAAACGGATTGAGGCCGGGCGGACAACTGTACCGATTCTCGTCGATGACATAGTCGGTGATGCCATCTCTATTAAAATCTGTCTGTACCACATGCGAAGTACCGGCGGGTCGCCCCCCAACCTGCCGACAAAAACCGTCCATGTCCCGCAATTTTGCGGCTACCTCCACCGGAAGAGCGCGCTGAGCAGCATGAACCGGCTGTCCGACGACGGGGGCTATTCCACCGACGAGGCCAACGGACAATATAGCAATGACAAGGATGGCGATCTTGCTAATCGAATTTATCTTGCGTGCCCCGATCATACTCATAACTGGAATTCACCCCCAAGGTTTAAGCCACAAATAAAAGCCATTACTCCGTGATCTAGATCTTGATGGGTGCCAATTCTGACGATGAGAAACGCCCCATGACCGTTGTGCGAAATGTGGTGACATGAATTTTTCATCCTAATGCCAGACCAGCGAATCAGTGAGTGAACTATCCTAGAGCGCTCCTGTCAGATTCGTGAATATCGTTACGGGTGCAGAAAATTCAGGCGTGGGAATTGGGGCTTGTAGCGCATGGCCGCGGCTCAGATCCGAAACACAGCGGCGGGATTGAGACATTCTCCAATGTCCCAGGATCGGCAGCTTCATCACAAGGCGCATTTCTTACACATGACATTTTTGATGGTCGGCATGGCCGCTCGTTGCGTTGTTGGCTTAGATCCGCAGAACTACAACGCAGCATCGCGAGCCTTTGTTATCCATGCCGCGTGGTAGTTAGCCCAGCCATGATCCGAATCCATGGAAAACTTGGACGGAGCGAAGTGCCTCCCGCTCCTAAAAGTGGACGCACTATGAGCACGATGAGCCACATGCCAACAGGCGTATACACGTTTCACTTAATGGCAGAATGGCCCTCATATCCATTCAATATCGGCGATTGTATCAGTCAGATAGGATATGAAGGAGTTTGAGAGGTGAGTGAAAAGAGGATGCACTATTATTGCATAAATTGAAGGTTCGCGTTAACAGGCTACGGAACTTGGACAAGAATTGAGAGGATATGTGATGGCCGCGGACGCTGCAGAAATTACCCAGGGACAATGGGTCACGGATTTCTTCCGTGACGCGGACAAGCTCGACCTTCCCGTCATGATGCGCTGGTTTGCCGATGACATCGATCTGCGCATCGCCAATATGCCGACCGTCCTCGGTAGGGCCGGGGCCGAGCAGACGTTCGCGGATTTCTGGTCCCACCTGAGCGGCATGAGCCATCAGCGCGTTGAATTAATCGTGAAGGGAAATGACGCCGCGCAGATGGCGATCGTCACCTATACGCGAAAGGACGGCAAGACGGTGTCCTTGCCAGTCGCCAGTCATATCCGCCGCAATGACGACGGCACGTTCACCCGGCTGTGGATCTATATCGACATCGGCCCATTGTTCGCGAATTAATGCATTGCCGTGCCGCTCTCGCTTCAGCGCAGTCGCGTCCAATAGAAAGGGTGCGTTACTTTTGGATTTCGGCCAGAACGAAACATTGCGCTCACTGTGATGTCGTGGCGATCCGCGAGAGATCAGTTGCAGGATCGGCAGCGACTTTCGCTTCCTTGCGCTCTGAATATCGATCCACAAGCTGCTGAACATACGGGCGCAGCAATATGGTGAATCGAACAAGTTCCTCCATAACGTCCACGATGCGGTCATAGTAGCTGGACGGCCTCATCCTCCCATTGTCGTCGAACTCCTGAAAAGCCTTGGCAACGCTGGACTGGTTTGGGATCGTGAACATGCGCATCCATCGACCAAGGATACGCAGCGTGTTAACGCTGTTGAACGACTGCGATCCCGCCGACACCTGCATGACAGCGAGGGTCCGGCCCTGCGTGGGCCGCATTCCACCCATGTTGAGCGGGAGGTGATCGATCTGGGCGTTCATGATCCCGGTGATCTGTCCGTGGCGCTCCGGGCTGCACCAGACCTGCCCCTCGGACCACATCGACAATTCCCGTAGTTCGTGGACGGCGGGATGATCATCTCCGGTTATCTGGTCCGGCAAGGGCATGTCAGATGGATCGAAGATGCGGGTCTCCGCGCCGAAGAACTGCAACAGCCGAGCCGCTTCCTCGACACATAGTCGGGAATAAGAGCGTTCTCGCAACGACCCGTAAAGTAGCAGGATACGGGGCGGAGGTTCGATCGAGCCCAGCCCCAAAGCAGGCCGATCATGAACATATATGCGATCAAGCGCCGGAAGGTAGTCCGGCTGATACAGCGAACGAATGCGGTTCATACCGCCGAGCCTCGCTCATACCAGCGCCGGGATCGCTTCACGATAGCGACCACGGACAGCATTACCGGCACCTCGACCAGCACGCCGACGACCGTCGCCAATGCTGCTCCTGATGTCAGCCCGAACAAGGAGATCGCTGCCGCCACGGCAAGCTCGAAGAAGTTGGACGCGCCAATGAGCGCGGCGGGCGCCGCCACGCACCATGCCACACCGAACCGGCGGCTCAGCCAATAGGCGAGACCGGCGTTGAAATAGACCTGGATGAGGATTGGCACGGCGAGCAGCGCGATCACGAGCGGCTGCCTGACGATCTGCTCTCCTTGAAAGCCGAAGAGCAAGATCAGGGTCGCGAGCAACGAGACCAGCGAGACCGGACCTAGCCGCGCCAGCAGCCGATCCAGTGCGGTTTGTCCGCCGGAAGCCACTACGCCCCGCCTGATGATTTGGGCGACGATTACCGGCAGCACTATGTAGAGCGCGACCGAGATCAGCAGTGTATCCCAAGGCACCGTAATGGCGGCTACGCCCAGCAGCAGGCTGACCAGCGGCGCAAACAGGAACACCATGATGACATCATTGAGCGCCACCTGGCTCAACGTATAGTTCGGTTCGCCATCGCAGAGATTGGACCAGACGAACACCATCGCGGTGCAAGGAGCGGCCGCAAGCAGGATTAGCCCCGCGATATAGGATGATCCTTGGCCCGCCGGGAGCAATGGCTCAAACAGCCAGCCGATGAAAATCATGCCGAGCAGCGCCATGGAGAATGGTTTCACGCCCCAGTTGATGAACAGGGTGACGCCGACGCCCTTCCAGTGCTGGCGAACCGACCCGAGCGCGCCGAAGTCGATCTTCAACAGCATCGGGATAATCATAAGCCAGATCAACACCGCGACCACGAGGTTCACCCGCGCCACTTCCGCCGATGCAATGGTGCTGAACAGCCCCGGCAGCAGATGTCCGAACGCTATACCCGCCATAATGCAGAGCGCGACCCAGAGCGTCAGATAGCGCTCGAACAAGGTCATCGCGGGAGGCGCCGGCGCGCCAGTCAGGGGTGGGGTGGACATGATGTCAGCCTCAACGGTCAGATGCGCTGGCCATGCTCATCGACCACCTGCTCTCCGTCCTCCTTGGCGAACGCGCCTTGCTGCGCGGCCGGCAGGATTTCGAGCACAACTTCGGAAGGGCGGCACAGGCGCACGCCTAGCGGTGTTTCAACGAGGGGGCGATTGATCAGGATGGGATGCTCCATCATGGCGTCGAGAAGCGCATCGTCGCCGAGCGCGGGATCGTCAGCGCGCAACCCTTCGTAGACCGTCCCTTTCTCGCGGAGCAGCGTTTGCGGGGTCAGGCCGGCAGCGGCGATCAGTTCGACGAGCTTTTCACGGGATGGAGGATAGTCGAGATATGCGATTATCTCCGGCTCGATCCCAGCATTGCGGATCATGGCGAGCGTATTGCGCGACGTCCCGCACGCCGGATTGTGATAGATCGTGACCTGGCTCACGCGGCCGGTTCCGTAGGCGCTTCAAGGGAGGCTCTCGACTGATCCTTGCCGATCGACTGGAGCCTGGCCTGAAGGCTCAGCTTGTCGAGGCTTGCCAGTGGCAGCGCAGTGAACAGGGAGATGCGGTTGAACAGCATGCGGTAGGCGTCGAAGAAGGCGGCGTGCTCTTCCGCCGTGCTGCCCTGGACTGCGGCGGGATCAGGGATGCCCCAGTGCGCGGTCATCGGTTGACCCGGCCATATGGGACAAACTTCGTTGGCCGCATTGTCGCAGACCGTGAACACGAAATCGAGCGGGGGCGCCCCCGGCCCGGAAAACTCCTCCCAACTTTTCGAACGAAACTTCGAGAGATCATAGTTGAGGTTTCGCAGCACATCGAGCGTGATCGGATGCACATCGCCCTTGGGCTGGCTTCCGGCACTGAAGGACTGAAAGCGCCCCAGCCCTTCACGGCTTAGGATCGCCTCCGCCATGATCGAGCGGGCGGAATTTCCGGTGCAAAGAAACAATACGTTGAGCAATCGGCCTGACATCATTTCCTCCTCAAGCAGCACGGCAGGCAAGCAGTTCGTCGGCAAGCGGACGGCAAAGCTCCGCCCGTCCGCCACAGCAATCCTTCACGAGAAACAGCATCACCGCGCGCAGCGCATCGAGATCGGCGCGATAGATGATCGAGCGACTGTGCCGCGTGGACGTGATGAGCCCGGCGCGGGCGAGAATGCCGAGATGAGCCGACATCGTATTTTGCGGCACGTCGAGATGACGCGCTATCTCGCCTGCAGCCAGGCCGTCGGTCTCATGGCGCACAAGCAGCTGAAACGTATCGAGCCGGGTAGGTTGGGCGAGGGCGCTCAATGCATCAATAGCGTCACATGATTCCATATATCCGGTATAGTGGATATATCTTGCGAGTGCTAGTAGGTTTTGTGTGAGCGCTTCGAAGTGGCGGTCTGACGGGCGTTCAGTATGAGCGGGGTCCTATCCCACGGGAATGAGCATGATCGCATGAGGTAGAGCAGCCGAACATTCGCAAACTCGCTCTTTGTTCGGATCAGCGCAGCGGCTTTTTACCAATAGGGCCCAACATAGCCATAGGGGGTATAATAGCCAAAAATCAGCTCGCCATGTTTGAGATGGCTCGCTCCGCCGAGTTCCCTCAGTTCATACCGATCATAATTTGGCGCAGCTTCCAATACCGCTTTGTCGAGCGGTACGACATACCCGCCATGCTCCGTGCTATAGTCGAGCAATGACCAGGGGACGGGATGAAATTTCTCGCCGATGCCAAGGAAACCGCCGAACGAGATAATCGCGTAAATCACCTTGCCACTGAGCTTTTCGATGGAGAGGTCGTCAATGTGGCCGATCTTTTCACCCGCCTGATTGTAAACGGGCGTATCGTTGACCCGGCTGCTCAGAATAAGATCGTGCTCATGGTCAATCACCGTATCCATGGTTGCCTGGTTCATGATTCTTGCCTCCTCGAGACTTAACTTGCCGTTGCTTTTCCGGTGGGCTTGGAATGCTAATCGAACTCATAAACTGTCAGCGCGTTCCCTGGCTCCGTTGCTGCTCTTCAACTGCTCCTCGAGTTGCCTGGCGTATAACTCCAGTCCTGGAAGAAGTCCTTCACATGCCGTCACAGCGATTATGCGCCGAATGATATCAAGCCGTTGGCGGATATCATTCTCGCTCTCATGCTCATGGGCTTGCCACATTCAGAAATTCTGGCACCGGCGCGCCGCCGTGCCACTTGGGAATTATACTTAGGTCGGCCCGATGCATTCGGCTGGCATTTAATCTGGCGGGCGGGGCATCTGGTTGATCCGAACAAACTCGGCAACATCTCCGCGCCCATTTCGAGCCTGCTCCCGATTACATCGTATTATTACGTATATTTGCCGTTGCGACACTCATCCAATTTATACTCGAACGCATTGTGGATCGGCGGGACGCGCATGGGATCCGGGGATCACTGTTCATGCCAATCTCACACCGATGACGCTTTCGATGCAATTGGGGATCGCGACGGTGATCGTGGGGGCGTCCGTTCTCGTTCACCTCGTGGGGCTTGCTGCTTTGCTCGCTGTTCTGCGCCGTCATCGCCATGCATCGAGCTGGCTTCTCGCTGCGGTCCTGAACGCGATGGCGATACTTCTCGCGGCCTTCGGTCTATTCGGTCTTCATTCGCTGGAAATATGGGGCTGGGCTGGCGTGTATCAGTGGCTCGGCGCTTTTCCCAACTTTGAACAGGCGCTCTATTTTTCGACCACGACCTATGTAACCATTGGCTATGGCGACATCGTTCTTCCCCAAGGGCTCCGGATCCTGGGGGCGATTGAAGGCGCCAGCGGCCTTATTTTGATCGGATGGTCCACCGCCTTCTTCTTTTCGATCGTCGATCGCCTGAAACTCCTTGAGCGCGGCCTTGAAAGCAGCCGGCGAGATTAGCCGCCAAGAATGAGAGAGCGCTTAAATCGCGTTTATCGGCAGCCGCAAATACACATGTCCTCCAGGGGAAGCCGGCGGCATTTTGCCGGCACGTATATTGACCTGCAACGCGGGCAAAATGAGCAGTGGCGCTTCCAGCTTTGCGTCGCGTGCCTGCCGCATCGACACAAATTCGGCCTCGCTGACGCCGTCATGAATATGAATATTGGCGCGACGATGCTCGGCGATGCTAGCCTCCCAAGCCGCTGCATTACGTGATGCGGGTGGATAATCATGCCCCGTGAAGAGGCGAGTCTCCGGAGGCAGGTCAAATATCTTGCGGATGGAATGGTAAAGCGTTGCGGCATCGCCGCCGGGGAAGTCCGCGCGCGCCGTGCCATAGTCCGGCATGAACACCGTATCGCCCACAAACGCGGCATCGCCGACCAAATAGGTCACGCAGGCTGGCGTATGCCCTGGGGTATGCATGACCTGGATTTCCAGTTCCCCAAGCGGGAGGACATCGCCTTCGCGCACTAACTGATCGAATGCGCTGCCGTCGCGCGCGACATCATCCGCTTCGAATAAGTCGCCAAAAATCTCCTGAACGTCCGTGATATGCGCGCCGATGACGACCGGCGCGCTCGTCAGCTGACGCAGATAATGTGCTGCTGAAAGATGGTCGGCATGCGCATGCGTTTCTATCAAATAGCGCAAATCCAATCCTTGGTCCTGAACCAGCTTTAGGAGCGCGTCGGCACTTGCGGTGCTTGTGCGCCCGTTGCGGGGCGTGAAATCCAGCACCGGATCGATGATCGCCGCCGCTTTGGTCGCCAGATCATGGACGACGTAGCTGATGGTGTTGGTTGCCGGATCGAAAAATCCCTGCACGGCGGGACGAGGGCGGGTTTGGGGCATGAGTCTATCTCCTAACTGCTTATATATTAGGACTTGCTAAATTAGAATCAATGAATATATCGGCTGCATGTTCGACCTCGTCAAATTCGATCTTGCCATGTTCGAGGCCAGCGCCAACCGGGCAGCCACTCTTCTGCGCTTGCTTGGCAATGAACGGCGACTGATGATCTTGTGTCAGCTCGCTGACGGTGAGCTTTCCGTGGGGCAGTTGCAGCCCGGCGTCGGCTTGAGCCAGTCTGCATTATCCCAGCATCTGGCGCTTCTGCGTGAAGAGGGCATCGTTGCAACACGACGAGAGGGCCAGACCATCCACTATCGCATAGCCGATCCGGCAGCGTTGCGCGTCATAGCGACGCTCGCCGAATTGTTTTGCCCCACCGATGAAGAGGCTACCCCATGAGTGCCATTCTTACGCCGCTCTCCCCACAGGAAACCCGCCGCCGGCTATCCAACCGCAGCGCCGTTCTCGTGGATATCCGTGAACCAGACGAATTTGCGCGCCGCCATATATCTGGCGCGATCTCGCAGCCGCTCTCAGGTTGGGAAGCTGCCGAGCTTTCAATCGATCCGGACCACGACGTCATTTTCGCCTGTCGATCCGGCATGCGGACGGCGGGCTTGCGAGCACCTTGCAGCCCGCGTCCCAGGATCCGCTTATGTATTGCAGGGTGGCGTCGATGCCTGGGGCAAGGCGGGATTGCCGCTCACCGTGGATGCCAAGGCCCCGCTGGAAATCATGCGCCAGGTCCAGATCGCTGCCGGCCTGCTCATTATGACCGGGGTCATTCTCGGTTTCCTTGTGGCGCCGGGCTGGTTCGGACTGGCCGCCTTCGTCGGCGCTGGGCTAACTTTTGCGGGAGTAACCGGCTTTTGCGGCATGGCGCGGCTTCTCATGCTTGCTCCGTGGAATCGCCGCGCGGGCGCTGCCTGAGAGCATCATGGAACCCCTCCTTCTTGCAGCCGTTGGCGGTGTTCTCATAGGGATGTTGCTTACGATTTTTGGAGGTGGCGGATCAGTTTTGGCGACGCCGTGGCTGATCTATGTGGTTGGCATAGCCGATACCCATATAGCGATTGGTACATCGGCCGCCGCGGTTGCTGCGAACGCCGCGGCCGGACTTGCGGCGCGGGCGCGGGTCGGCACTGTCAAATGGCCATGCGCAACTGTCTTTGCCATAGCAGGATTGGCTGGCGCGCTTTTGGGCGCCCACGTCGGCAAGATGGTCAATGGAGCTGACCTCCTCAACTGGTTCGCCCTTGCCATGATTGCCATCGCCGCCTCGATGCTGATCCCGCGCCAAAGTAAAGGTGACCCTTCCGTCCACCTGACGCCCACCATGGTGTGGAAGTTGGCGCCGGTCGGCCTCATCGCAGGTTTGGCCGCAGGATTTTTTGGCATTGGCGGCGGATTTCTGATTGCGCCCGGCCTTATCGCGTCCACTGGCATGACTCTGGTCAATGCATCTGCCTCCAGTCTTCTTTCGGTCACGCTGTTTGGCGGTGCGACGAGCGTAAGTTATGCGACCTCGGGATTGATCGATTGGGGACTATTCGCCGCGTTGGTGATAGGCGGCGTGATCGGCGCTGCGGTAGGACTACCCATTTCGCATTGGCTGGCAACCCGCGTTAAAGTCGCACGTGTTGCCTTTGCCTTCATGGTGGTCGCCCTTGCGCTCTATATCCTGTTGAAATGAAAGAGCCGATTGCAATCAGATCCCTCGCGCTATGGCGCCTGAGGCGCGGTTGCTTGCTTCTACGTAAATGAAATCGAGCTATCAGGGAGTCGGCATGCCAATGGTGAGTGCCGCACGATTGTTGAGCGAAGCTGGGATCGGAACGAAATTAGGGAATTTGCGTACATCGCACGCCTTTCAGATCGGCAAGAATCCGTTGCATTAAATGGGTCGAATGCAGGC
>Ga0207951_100590_pt1 | contig 17252 bp, 19 predicted proteins | sample Subbio12Aug_8Bad_FD_184830 | JGI IMG/M metagenome (GOLD analysis project Ga0207951, IMG submission 184830) | Serpentinite rock and fluid subsurface biosphere microbial communities from McLaughlin Reserve, California, USA - CR12Aug_8Bad (SPAdes) | ecosystem: Environmental > Terrestrial > Deep... | reverse complement strand
GGCCTGCATGCGCTCGAGCGCCTGATCTAAGGTCAGTTCGCCCACGAACACCTGGGTTAAGCGGTCACGCAGGTTGTCGAAGATCACGCGGTTAAAGCGGTAGCCCTGCAAAGCATAGGCCGTGGGATGGATTAGCGGCACCTGGCTGGCAAAGACGTTAAGCGCCTGCTTGGCCGACTCAAGCCCGGTCTGGAAGTCGATCCCGGTTTCGGCCAGCCCGAGATGGCCGGGGATGAACAGCGTCCGCCCGTAAAACTCGGCCAAAACTTCCTCTTGGGCCAAGAACTCCATCACGCGGGCTACCTCGACGGGGTGCCTGGTGGCGGCGATGCCGACTAGCCCGGCGCCCCCCGGCATGCCGGTGCAAGCAGCCGGACCGCACGGGTTAGGGACTACTTCCCAATCAAAAGCGTCGCCGATGAGGTTGGTAAACTGCCCCACCTGCCAACTGCCCGACATGTACAAGACCACCTGAGCGTTAATAAACGGCAGGTTGCCGGCCACGTACTGTCCTGCTGCGCCGATCCAGACATCCGGGTTCATCAGGCCGTCAGCGTGCCAGTCGATCATTAACTGCAGCATAGCGCGCAGGCCCTCGTCGTCGATCTTGGGATGGCCCTCAGCATCGAAGAAGGCCGCGCCTTGGCTGATGGCCGGCCCGGCCAGGCGGTGGCCGCTGCGGTCCATGACCATGGCGTGAGGCGTGCCGGTAGCCTCAGCTACCTGCTGTGCCACCTCGGCCCACTGCTCCCAGGTGGTGGGGCCCTCAGGCACCGCGATGCCGGCCTGATCGAACAGTGTGCGATTAATAAACGGTGCCGATACCGTTAGTTGGGTCATGAAGCCGGGGATGGCATCGCTCCCCTCCGGCCGCATCCAGTCCAGAAACGGCCCGAAGTTGGCTTCCCAGTAGTCGGGGTCGCTCAGGTACGGCCTTAAGTCGAGGAAGTACTGCGACAAGCCACCCAGATCCACGACGCGGGCCAGATCGGGCCCCTGACCGGCGGCGAGCTGCAACGGCAGCGACTGCAAAATCCCGGCAGCGAAAGGCACCGTGTCCATAACGATGCGAATATCCGGGTTCGCGGCCTCAAAACGGTCGAGCAGCTCACGCATCACCACACCCTCTTGGCCGTCGTCGTACCAGGTCATACGCAGCACGACCTGGGCCAGTGCGGTATTGGTCAGCAGTAACAGGGTCAACAAGACGGTGATGAACTTCGGTTTCATACGATCTCCTCCACAAGTGGCTTGCCTTCGGGGCAAGGTAGTACTAGCGCTGGGCACTATAAACTTGTAGGTCGCCTAAAAACTTGTAGGTCGCCTAAGCCTTGACCTCCTTTAGTGCGCCAAAAGCGGCACGGCGAAGTTGATACAGTGCCAAGTATCTGCTATTCGCCCTAAGCCTGTCAACTAGCTATAATGAAAGCTTGATGAGAGGGTCATCAACCCGGCGAGCCGCTTCAGGGAGCCGTGGCGGGGGGCTAAAGCCCCGGCTAGATGGGGCGCTCGAGGGGGTAGGGGAGATCGCCCTACCAGTCTCTAACGTAAGGCTCCAGCGCTGGAGCTGTTGCTGCTTACCGCTGCACCGGGCATACTGCTCCCTTGGTGGAGGAGCGCCTGGCGCAGCCTTCCGCTGCAACCGCTACTCACCAAAGAGCTTTTTCAGCACCTCTTCCTTGCTGCTCTTCTTGGCCGGCAGCCAGCGGTTATCTTGCACTACCACCTTGCCCAGCTTGACTAAGCGCTCCAGCGACACCTCGATCGTGTCTACGGCTAGCTCCTCGTAGTGGAATTCGTCGATATGGCGCTGGATCTGGCGCAAGGTAGCCCCGTTGCCTCGTCCGAGCGCCTCAACCGCTTCTAGCACCCAGTCGTCAACCGTCATATACCTAGTTTACGCGCTGTGCCGCGCCGCTGCTAGGGCCTAGTGCCCGGTCTGCTTCGGGACATTTCTCCTTGCAAGCTAACAGTATTATAAAACTACAGATTAAGGAGGCGCCCATGACGGGTTATGTAACCATCGACGAGTCGCTCTGCAAGGGCTGCGCCTTGTGCGTGACAGTCTGCCCTAAAGGGCTTTTGCAGCTGGCGCGGCGCTTTACCAGCAAGGGCTACCAGCTGGTAGAGCTGATCGATCCAGCTAGCGCTTGTACCGGCTGCGCCATGTGTGCCACCCTTTGCCCCGAGGCGGCCCTGAGGGTCTACCGCACGGTCAAGGCGGCCTGAGATGAAAGAGCTACTCAGGGGGAATGTGGCCTTTGCCGAAGCGGCGGTGCGGGCCGGCTGCGAGGCTTACTTCGGCTACCCTATCACCCCCCAAAACGAAGCGCTCGAGCACCTGGCTCGGCGTATGCCCGAGTTGGGCCGGGTCTTTGTGCAGGCCGAGAGTGAGGTGGCGGCCATCAACATGGTCTACGGCGCGGCTTGCGCCGGAGTAAGGGCGATGACTTCGAGCTCGAGCCCCGGCATGAGCCTAATGATGGAAGGACTCTCCTACCTGGCGGGCTCGGATCTGCCGGCGGTGGTGGTCGATATCATGCGCGGCGGGCCGGGCTTGGGCAACATCGCCCCGGCCCAGAGCGACTACCAGCAGATGGTCAAGGGGGGCGGCCACGGCGACTATAAGCTGCTGGTGCTGGCCCCAGCCACTGTGCAAGAGCTGATCGATCATACGGTCTTGGCCTTCGACTTAGCCGAGCGCTACCGCTGCGTGGCGGTGGTGCTGGCCGATGGCAGCCTGGGGCAGATGATGGAGCCCGCCGAACTCCCGCCGCTGCAGCCGCTGCGCCCGCGTCCAAGCTGGGCGCTGACCGGCGCCAAGAGCCGCCCTCCCAATGTTATTACCTCGATCCACCTTGATCCCGAGGAGGAGGAGCGCTTCAATCACCATCTGCAGGCCAAGTACGCCGAGATTAAGGCCCACGAGGTGCGCCTGGTCGAAGACCGGCTCGACGATGCCCGCTTGGCGGTGGTGGCCTTTGGCACCGCCGGGCGCTTAGCGCAGACCGCTATCAAGGCTGCCAGGGCCGAAGGGCTGGCGGTGGGGCTGTTTCGCCCCCTCACCCTTTATCCCTTCCCGGAAGCGCAGCTTAGGCGCTTAGCCGAACGGGTCGAGGCCGTGCTGGTGGTAGAGATGAACACCGGACAGATGCTTGAAGATGTCGAGCGGATAGTAGCGGGCCGGGCGCCGGTCTCGTTTTTTGGCCGCACTGGCGGCGTAATGCCGATGCCCGAGGAGATCCTAAGCGTCATCCGCCGATGCCCACAACTATGCCAGGAGGTGGCGAGATGATGATTGCGCCAATCGAGGCCGGTATGACGCTGGTCTATCAGCGCCCAGACACCTTGACCCCGGTGCCGACGCACTACTGCCCCGGCTGCACGCACGGCATCGCGCACCGCTTGGTAGCCGAAGTGATCGATGAGTTGGGGGTGCGCGAACAGACCATCGGGGTGGCCCCGGTAGGTTGCTCGGTCTTTGCCTACCGTTACTTTAACTGCGATTTCGCGCAGGCCGCCCACGGGCGCGCTCCGGCGATGGCCACCGGCTTAAAGCGGGTCAATCCTGATCAGTTGGTCTTCACCTATCAGGGTGATGGCGACCTGGCCTCGATCGGCATGGCGGAGATCATCCACGCCGCGGCGCGGGGCGAAAACCTGACCGTGATCTTCGTCAACAACGCCATCTACGGCATGACCGGCGGCCAGATGGCGCCGACCACGCTGGCGGGTCAGCGGACCACCTCCTCGCCCTCAGGGCGCGACCTAACAACGCAGGGCTACCCGCTTAAGATCAGCGAGCTGCTCTCTCAGATCGACGGTGCGGCTTACGTGGTCAGACGGAGTCTGCACGATGTGGTCAACATCAAGCGGGCCAAGAAGGCTATCCGCATCGCCTTCGAGGTGCAGCAGCGGGGTTTGGGACTGAGCCTGGTCGAACTGCTCTCAAGCTGCCCCACTAACTGGCGCATGACGCCGGAGGCGGCGCTGGCCTGGATCAAAGACGAGATGGTGCCGGTCTACCCCCTAGGCGACTTCAAGCTGCCAAAGGAGGCCTGATGCAGCGCGAAATCATCATCTCCGGCTTTGGTGGCCAAGGATCGCTGTTCGCCGGGCAGCTACTGGCTCATGCGGCGCTAGCTAGCGACCTGCACACCACTTGGTACCCCTCCTACGGCCCCGAGATGCGCGGCGGCACCGCTCACTGCATTGTGATTATCGCCGACGAACCGATCGGCTCGCCGGTAGTTAAGCACCCGCAGGCGGCCATCGTGATGAACATCCCCTCGATGGAGCGCTATGAGCCGCTGATAGTGCCGGGTGGAGTGCTGGTGGTGAACAGCTCGCTGGTTAACCGGCAGCCGACCCGCCACGACCTTGATATCGCCCTAGTTCCCGCCGATGCTATGGCCGAACAGTTAGGCGACAAGCGCCTGGCCAATGTGGTGTTGGTCGGCGCGCTGCTTGCCCGGCTACCGCTGCTGTCGCTTGCGGTAGTGGCTCAGGTGCTGCGTGATAAGGTTCCGGCGCACCGCCACCAGCTGCAAGAGGCCAATGTGCGGGCGCTCGAGGCGGGCGCGGCGCTAGCTAGCGAAGTGCCAGTTTAGCGAGATCGAGCAGCGTTTTTAGGGGTGTCTTGCGGAGCATCTGCCAGGCTTTGGGGTAGCTTTTGGCAGCTTCCTCCACCCGGTCGAAGATGGTCTCAAAGAGCGCGTCGGGAATCGTCAAAGCCGGCGTCAAGCGGACGATGCGAAAAGCGTTCTGGGTGTAGCAGGCGTGGATGCCGGCCAGATGCAGGCTGCGAATAGCCAGCGTGCTGCCCAGCTGGCTGACTAGCTCGGCCTGGCCGGGGATCAGCTTGGGATTGACTACCGGTTGGAGCTGCAAGGCGAACAGCATCCCGGCGCTGCGGGCGGTCTTGAGAAAATCTGGATACTTGGCTTGCAGCTCTTGCAGGCGGATCAGGCCGCGTTCGCCTAAGCGCCTGGCGCGCTCGGCCAGATTGTTCTCGACCAGCAGCTCGAGCGATTTAAGCCCGACCGCCATAGCCAGCGAGCCACCGCCGAAGGTGTTCGAGTGGCGCTTGCTGTTAAGCCCGCCTAACGCCTGCTTAACAATCGCCTTACGGGCGATGGTGGCGCCGATCGGCACTATCCCGCCGCCGAGCGGCTTGGCTAAGGTGATCACGTCGGGGTCTAGCCCACCGGCTACGCTGGCAAACCAGTGCCCGGTGCGCCCCAAGCCGGACTGGATCTCGTCGGCTACCACCAAGATGCCATACTTCCGGCGCAAGTGTTCGACGGCAGGTAAAAAATCGGCTGGGGGCGTGATCACGCCCCCCTCACCCTGGATGGGCTCGAGCACGATCCCGGCCACCTTGTCAGGCCCAAGCTCGCGGATCCTGCTCAACAGCGCCCGGCTGTCCCCGTAAGGGAGGGTGATGATATTTGGCAATAACGGCTTAAACGGCTCCTGAAACTCGGGGTTGGGAGTGAGTGACAGCGCGCCGGTAGTTTTGCCGTGGTACGCCTTGCTGAAGTTAATGAGGTAGCTAGCCTGCCGACGTGCGGCCTTGACAAACTTAATGGCTGCTTCGACCGCCTCGGCGCCGCTGTTGGAGAAGAACACCTGGCTATCGGCATGGCTGGGGGCCTGATGAGCTAAGAGCGCTACCAGGTTAGTCTCCAAGGCCGCCCGCCAGGTAGCCGCCGACTGCTGCGGGAGGCCCATGCTGATATTAGTGTCAAGGTACTGCCGCATAAAGCTCACTAGCGGCGGGTACATCTCGCCAAACGGCATAGCGGCGTAGCCGCCGGCGTGGATTAAGTGGCGCCCGGTCTCGTCTTGCAGCTCCCAGGGGCTGAGCACTGTAAACGGCCCGGCAATTCCCAGGGCCTTAAACACCTTGATCAGGTCGCCGTTGCCGTGGGCGATCTCCAGCTCCACCACCCGCTCAGCAGCCAGCCCCTGGGCAAGCTCCTGGGTACTTAGCGGCAGGCGCCAGGGGGCCCTCTCAGATGCTGCCGTAGGGGAGGGGAGGGTATCGTGCGTCATCCTGGCGCTACGCTACCAGACCGCCGCAAGAATGTAAACGCCCTTGCAGAACGTTTGGGCGCTTGAACCTACCGGAGTTCGGCCAGCACTTCTTCGACGGTGCGCCTGGCCATAGCGACAAAATCCGGGTTCGTTGCGGGATAGTACGGAATAATCATTACTGCTTGGTGCAACGCATAACCACGCGCTCGACTCCAAGTATCGTCATCCACCTCCAAGGCCTGTCGGAATGCCTCTCGCCCCTCTTTGCCGAATACGCTCCAGGCAGGAACCACATCGGCAGCAGGATCGCCGATACCGACTCCGCCAAAGTCCAGAACTGCGAAAAGGCGGCCATCCTGAACCAGCAGGTTTGATTTTAGCAAGTCGCCATGCAGCCATACGGGCTTTCCATCCCATGGTGGCGCCTCAAGTGAGCGTGCCCAGGCCGCTGATACCGCTTCGGTGTCTATCACAGTGCGAGAAGCTGCGATGGCAGCGCGTGTTACTGCGTCCAGTTCGACTAGCGGACGCCGCCCACCGCGAGGTGCCTCCAACATAGCTACACTGCGCAACTCCAAAATGAAATTGGCAAGATCAAGCGCCAAGCGGCGCTCATCGCTGATGAGATTATCTTGATATGGCAACCCTTCGAGCCACCGATATACGGCCCAAGGGTATGGATACCAAGTCGTCGGCTTTCCCTGCGCTAATGGCTTTGGAATGCTGAGCGAAATATGTGGAGCCAGTCTTGGCAACCAGATCCATTCTCGCTCAATGCTCTGTGCCCAAGCCGGTAATCGCGGCAATCGTAGATAAAGATCGTCATCAAGGCGATAGATCGCGTTTACCGTGCCTGTTGAGCGGACTACCGTTATCGTCCTGTTAGCTAGCCGCGGAAACTGTTCAGCCAACAGCCGCTTGACCAGTGCAATATCTATGTCGATCTCGCCCTCATGCATTTTGACTTGGGCGCCGCGCTCGAAATCCAGTTTTTGGTTATGCTCATTGCTCAAAGCGGTTCCTACCGAACGGCAAGTAGCTGCCAATGCACTGGCTCACGCGGTGTCAAAGTGAATCAAAGCGAATATGCGACAACGCCGGGATCGGTGCGGCCAATTCTCAGCCCGCCGCTTTCTTTACGAGTGCGCCGATCCTTGCCTCCTCGGCGGCAGTCAACGCAGTCAGCGCAAAGGCGGTCGGCCAGAGGTGGCCCTCGTCGAGCTTCGCCGTGCTGGTGAAGCCGAGCGTTAGGTACCGCTCCTTGTCGACCTCCGCCGTGCGGAAAAAGCAGACTACCTTACCGTCCTTAGCGTAGGCGGGTTGTCCATACCAGAGCCTCGCCGCGAGCTCCGGCGCACTGGCTCGGATGATCGCATGGAGGCGCTGGCTGATGGCGCGGTCCGGTTCCGGCATCGCGGCGATCTTCGCCAGCACGTCACGTTCCCCTTCCGCCTGGTTCTTGTTCGCACGTGCTTCAGCCTTCAGCTCGCGGGCGCGCTCCTTCATCGCGGCGCGCTCTTCGTCCGTGAATTCCTTGGACCTCTTACCGCTCTCCCGCACGTCCTTCTTGGGGCTCATAGCAACCTCCTTAGAAACCTTGCCGAAGCTCGAATGGTGACGCGCACGGTGAATTAGGAGTACCATTTGTGAAATTCCACCAACGCTGCGGTTCAGGGGCAAGGGCACCGCGTCCGCCGCAGCGCTTTGCCGTCGGCATACTCTGCCCGCAGCAGACTCCTTAGCTGTGGCAGCGCCTCATGAGATTACTGATACGTGGGCGGAATAGGCACGCACGGCATCGTCTGCGGAGGCGATGGTCAGACCATGTTGGATCGCCTGACAGATGAGCATCCGGTCAAATGGGTCTTTGTGCAGCGTCGGCAGTTGAGCCAGCTTCGTTACGCTGTTCTCATCCAGCGGGAGGCTCTCGATTTGATGGCGTTGACGCTGCTGAGTAACGTAAGCGTCAGGGGCTTGCGGCAAAGGCAACTTACCAAGCTGGTGCTTCACCAGGGTCTCCCACACTGAGACAACGCTCAGATAGACCTCATTCGCGGGATCGCGGATCAATGGCAGGACGATAGCCGACAGGCGCGGATCTGCTGTAATGTACCAGAGAAAGATATGTGTATCGAGCAGCAATCTCATCGTCCCTCAAACTGCTGGATGATCTCATCCGGCAGCGGGGCATCGAACTCTTCTGGCAGCCGAAACTCGCCAGCGCATAGAGCGTATGGCCGCAGGCGCGCCCCGTTGGCCGCCACAGGCTTGATCTCGGCCACCGGCTCATTCGCCTCCAAAATCACCAGGGTTTCTCCTGCCTTGACCCGCTGGAGATAGCCTACCAGATCGCGCTGGATTTCGTCTAGCGTGATGGTCATCATAGCTACAATATTATAGCAGTTTCACCGCAGGCCGTTTAACCGCAGAGGAACCCTTCAGCAGCCTAATGTTTTTTCGGCCATCCCATACCGGTGCGCGGTCTGCCTCATGCTGCGGCACCTAGTGCGGTAGCTCCCCAGAGAATGGATGCTCCTCTCCTACCCGAAACGTTCTAAACGTTAGGATGCTACCATGTGCGACCAAACAACCCTCCGCAGGCAGAGGGCTCGAGCGGCATCGGCCAGTAGGTTTTAGTACAGGCGATCGGCTCCAGTGCCTTCTCAGGCCAGCATGAGCCGCTCGCCCTTGGGTTCTGGCACCGGATCCCCAAACTCCAGGGCCGTGTCAATCCACAGTTGCATCGCCTCTTTGACGTTTTGCAGGACCGCTTCCTGGGTTTCACCATGCGCCATACATCCAGGAAGTTCGGGCACCTCGGCGATAAACGCCTGATCCTCGTTGCTCCAATAGATTATGATCTCATATTTCATTACGCCTCCTCGCCCAGACGGTATTTTAAGATGACACGACGCACCTGTCGCACTTGGTAAACTTTGGCGTGGCCATCATCCCGCTGCAGGTTGATTTTCTCGGCAACGCCTGGCTTCCTGAAGATGTGATGGCTGCCCCGTATACGCTCCTCGAATCCCAGGTGCCGAAGCAGTTGACACAGTTCATCGAAGCGGATATTGGCATCCGATCTGCCCCGCAGGATTCGCAACAGGAGTTGCTCATATCGACTCATACCGACAACCTACAATCTACCACGTGCCAAAGCAGTATTGCGTGGTCTAGATCCAGCCAGCCAACGTCTCGTACTTGGGATGCGCTTTTGGATCGAAATGTGACGGGCCTTCCTTGATTGCTGCACTCGAAGGTCTATGCCAAGAAGTTCAGCCAATCTGAGCGTTGGCCAGTCCGCATCGCAAAGCATGGAGCGAAGTGGCCCAGCCAGCGCTACATGGAAGTCGAGTTCGTCACGTTGTAAGTGATCCAGCAGAGCCGTAAGGGTACTGCCTTGCGACCGAGCACTCTAATACTACGGGCGCATCCCTTGCAGCGCCTAGTTATGCGCGTCAGCGAAGTTATTTTGAGTAGTGATAGCGCAAAGAAGCAATATGCAATGCTTCATCCTTGACACGGTAAACAATCCGATGTTCATCATCAATGCGTCTTGACCACCAGCCTGATAAATTGTGCTTGAGAGCCTCAGGTTTACCAATACCTTCGTAAGGATCGCGTTCAATGTCTTCGATCAGTAGGTTAATACGTTTGAGAATTTTCTTATCCTGTGCAATCCAGAAGAGGTAGTCTTCCCAAGCATTTTGATGAAAGACTTTATATTTCACTCAAGGAGCGACTCTTTGATGACAAGGTTTTTACCCTCAGCAAAATCGCGCGTGGCTTTAAGGAGGCGCTCAGCGTTGGCAGGGTTGCGCAATAAGTGCATCGTTTCTTGCCAGGCGTTCCAGTCGTCTAGGCTCATCATGACAACGGCTTTGTCGCTGCCTTTGGTAATGATGACAGGCGTATGATCCTCAATGACCGCATCCATCGCGCTCGCTAGGTTGCGGCGTGCTGTAGTGTAATTTATCGTCCTCATATGTACAGTATAATGTACCTCTGTCAGTCTTGCAAGATGCAAAGCACATAACGGCCCCTCTGCGGCGATGCGAGGGCCGAGCCTCTAGGCGCCCGACCGCGCCTCAAACCAAACCTGCGCTTCGAGCGCGTACTCGACCTCCTCACCATCCCACACCTCTCCCACCGCTCCATCCATCGTGTGTGACGCCGCCAAGTCGGCAGCACTGAGCCGAAAGCGCCGCACCAACCGCATTCCCAACTTCTCCGCAACTCGCCGAGAAGCCAGGTTCCGCTCGTAGGTTGTTGCCAGGACCCGGCGAACGCCCAACTCCTCGAACGCCATGCGCACCAGCGCCTCCGCTCCCTCGGTAGCCAGACCCCGACCCCACGCAGACCGGCGCAGCCGGTAGCCGATCTTGACCTCATCGCGTGGCCCAGCGTCTAGAGGGTGAAAGCCAAACCATCCAATAAAGCTGCCAGTGGCCTTCTCCACGGCGGCCCAGTACCCAAACGCCGGCTCGACAGCGTCGTACGTCATGAAGCGCGGCAACACCGTGCTCCGGATCACCTCAGGGGAGGTCGCCAAACCACCCGTCAGCCACCGCATGACCTCCGGATCACTGTCCAGATCAACCAGCGAGCCCAAGTCAGAGGCAAGAAACGAGCGAAGCCTCAAACGATTGGTACTCAATAGCACCCGACTCTGCATTCCCACTTCCACTTTGTTCGTCCGCCTAACGGCTGGGCTCAGGCGCTCGCGTAGCGCCGGCGAAGCGAGTCGCCCGCAACCCGTGTTGGGCTGCCTTGAGCCTTAGGTATCATTCTGTTTCTACAATCCAATCCTCACTAGACAAACCAAGCGAATCAATTACCTGATTGCAGAAGCGATATACATCTTTTGCAGAGAGGTTTACTTCAATATAAAAGCCGTTTTCTATCTGTCGCTTGCGGCGGAATTTTCCAGGGTCTGCGCTAATAAACCGTGGGTATTCACCTGCTAATTGATTGAACAAATCTGGCTCAAGCTGGGCAATCGCATTTAGTGTGTAAGCCTGAACATCCCGCCACGACTCTACAGAAAATCTCTGACCAAGAATGGTTACAGCTTTGGGCGTCCTGCCGGTTACATTATCGGTGTTCGCTGGAGCGACTTGTTCTTCACCAAAGTAAGGCCATACGGTGAGGGCCAATTTCGCCAGGGCTTTAGATCGCACATCAATCGCCTCGCGATTCCAGCTGTTCACACCCTGAAAATACTTGTTGAGTTCGAGGTGACTGTTACCAAGACGATGTCTTTTCTCGGGAAATGTGTCATTAGAGAGTTCGGCGTTGTAGGCCGTCAGCGTCAAGTTGCCGAGAGTGTTCAAATACAACTCGTGATCGGCTTGCCAATCTTCTCCAAGGTGATTTTGCCACCAGTCCGTCAGAGTTTGTGGCATCACATGTTCGATGGTCAGATTATCAAAGGCGGGTTGTTCTTTGTGTTGATGGGCGGCCTCAAGCGTCTCCAATATGAGCTTTGTCTTGATAAGCCTTTCGCCTGCGCCATAAAGTTTCGAATCGATCAAGCGTATACAAAACTCGGTGTCTTTAGGATAGCCTCGAGATTGTAGAGCGGAGCGGACTCCATCGGCCAGGTCCATTGGAGTCTGTAGTTTTGCTTGCTGATACAGTAAGGGAAATATCTTGTTGAGCTGGCTGGTAGGAACATTGCATACAAACCGTCGAATCACGTAATTCTCAATTGTTTGCAGTATCTCGAGAAGGTCATCTGCTGAAATCTGGCCCTGTGCGTAATCATGATAACAGTTAAGCAAGAAGGGATAAGTCGTTGTAACTTCCAGGCGCTTAAGGCGTACCAGAGCAGCTCGCAGTTGAGGGTCAGGCTCATTTTCGGGAGTGAGGAAGTTTTTGTAATATCCGGCAAAGGTCGCAATGTCTTTGAGGGCTTTTAGGGCATCGCCTTGCCCGACGCGGTCTTTTAGAGTGAAGTAAACATCGCCTTGCTTTACGATTGACCCATTGCGCATCAGATAGTGCCGAATGCACTCAGTCAAGTTGTCGCCCAGCGCTATCTGCATCGGCTCCCAGAATTTTGAATGCGTTGTTTCTTGCTCATCAACATGGATGCGCATGAAAAAGTAGTTGCGGATTAGGTCTGATTGAGTGAGAGGCCTACCTTTGGCATTCAGGCTTTCAAAAACCAAATGAGGATTATCGTCGTGGTCAAGTACGATGCTAACCACCGACAGTCGAGTTGAGACTACTTTGTTTAGAGCGGTTACTTCCACGTCGCTTTGCTTGAGCTTGCGCTCGAAGAACTGGTAACACTGCAAAATACGGCTATCTGGGTTTGTTGATGCCGATTGTACTAACGCCTTGAAGGCCTCCCGATCTATTTGTGTCGGCAGCAACTTGAAGTAATCGCCACCCCGCTTGAAGGGGTTTACTAGCATTGTTTGCTCGACTTCTTGGGCTAAGTTGTCGTCGTCCTTGCTTTTCGCCATATCACGAAGCAGCGTCAATAGAACAAAGATAGTTGTAAGCCTTTGTTGCCCGTCAATCAGGAGGAATTTTGAGACACCTTCAGGCACGGATGCTGTCGGCATTGTAACAATCGAGCCGATGAAGTGGCTTGTTGGTTCTTCGTTCTCACAAAGCCAAATCAAATCATCCCATAGCACGTCCCATTCTTTCTTTTCCCAGCTATAAGGGCGTTGAAAGAGTGGAACAACATATTGCTTTGTGCCCTCGATTATTGGCTGGAATTTCGTTTCCGACGCCTTCATGTTTACCTCTGCCTCGTGCGCAAGTGCGGGCTAGATGAATTGGTAGTAATTAAGCGGCCCAACTAGGAATTATATGGAGTAAGGAACGTGTAAGACCCCATATAAGATAATTGTGCCTCCATGTACGAGAACCTTGAAAGCCAAACGCGATATAAGGCTTCGCCCGAGTAATTCTGCAAAGACCTCTTCCCCTTTGAACCAGGTGCACCAGACGATTCGCTTAAAGCACTGTAGCCGCAGCACTGAGGATTCATACCTGCACTACATCTTAGACTTTATTCGTCACCATAAACAAGGGGACAAAGACCGTCTGACGATGCTACCCACGTCCTTGATCTTGGGTTTGCAGAGGCAGCCGGCTAAAGCCCAAGAGATTCATGACTTCGATCTGCGGCAGTGGTGCGGGGTACGGAATTATCGGGCGAAGCCTTGTCCGCTGGACGGCTAGCGGGCTCAGGATAAACTGAGGGTCGTGCCAGGCCGGGCGCTATATTATGCCCAATATTGTGCCCTTAACGCTTGCGCTGATCGACCCGAAGGAGGCTCTTCATGAAGACCTATCAGCTCGCTGTCTTGCCCGGCGACTTCATCGGCCCTGAAGTTATCGACGCCACCATAGCCGTGTTGGATGCTCTCTCCGTCCACTACGGCCTCAGCTTTTCCTACACCCGGCTCCCCTTCGGCGGCAGCGCCCTGGAGAGCCACGGCACGCCCTTGCCCGAGGAGACCAAACTCGCCTGTAGTGCGGCTGATGCGGTGCTGCTAGGCGCCGTGGGTGGCCCGGTAGGGGATCACCCGTGGAATCGCGTCCCGCGTGAGCAGCGTATCGAGTCGGGGCTGTTGGGTATCCGCAAGCACCTGGGGGTCTATGCCAACCTGCGGCCGGTTAAGGTCTTCAAGGGTTTAGAGCACCTTTCACCGTTAAAGAGCGAGGTAGTGCGCGGCACCGATATGCTGATTGTGCGCGAACTGACCGGCGGCATCTACTTTGGCAAACCGAGCTATAACCGGGCGGATGAAGGGCTATCGACCGATGTCTACACCCGGCCCGAAGTGGAGCGCATTGCCCGGGTGGCTTTTGAGGCGGCGCGTGTGCGCGGTGGCAAGGTCACCAGCATCGACAAGGCCAACGTCCTGGATGTCAGCCAGTTCTGGCGCGAGGTGGTGATCGGCGTGCAGCGGGCCGAGTACTCCGGCATCGGGCTCGAGCACCTCTACGTCGATAACGCCGCCATGCAGTTAGTGCGCAACCCCAGGCAGTTTGACGTGATTGTGACCAGTAACCTCTTTGGCGACATCCTCGGCGACCTAGCGGCGGTCATCCCCGGCAGCCTGGGGCTGCTACCCTCGGCTAGCTTGGGTGGCCGGGTGGGCCTTTTTGAGCCGGTTCACGGCAGCGCTCCCGACATTGCCGGCCAGGATCTGGCCAATCCGGTCGGCGCCATGCTCTCGGCGGCGATGATGCTGAGATATGGGCTTAACGAGGAAGTAGCCGCTACGGCGATCGAGCAAGCGGTGGAGCGGGCGCTGGCCGAGAATCCGACCAGAGACCTAGGCGGTACGCGAGGGACGCAAGCCTTTACCGAGGCGGTAGTAAGGGCTATTGCTAAAAGCGCAGATTAAGTCCGATCCCTAACCCTACGCTGACCGGGTCGGCGGTGAAGGTATAGGCGGGGAGCAGCTGCGCGAACAGGCCGACCGTGTTGCTGAGGTAATACTCAATGCCAAACGGCGCCTCGAAGAGCGCGGCGGTTTGCTGGCCGGTGATGCTCATACCTATCGACAGGCCGCCGTAGCCGTCCAGGCGTGGAACGATCTCGGTGCGGGCCAGCACGCCGAAGCTCAGCCGCAAGTCGTTGGCAGCGCCGTTGTAGTGCGCCCGGACCACTACCCCAAGCGGCCCCAGCAGGCGGTCGTAGCCTGCCTGCACCCCAATATAGATCAGGCCGCTAGTCAGGGCGCCGGGGGAGAGACCGAAGAAGGCGCGGCCAGGTGTTATGGCACCGGGCTCCGGTAAGACAACCTCCTCCGTTACCAGCGCCGGTATCAGCTCGGCCACCTCCGGTTGGCGTGGCTGGCGCAGGGCCTCGCCCACGCTGCGCGGTACACCATCCAGGCCTTCGCGCGGAAAGATCTCTTCGCCTAACAGCTCATTCATGGCGGCTTCAAGGTCGGCTACGCGGCGCTCGAGCCACTCCACATAAGACAGTGCAGCGGCCTCCTCCAGAGCCTGCTCGAGCTGGGCAATCCGCTCTAAAGGCTGAAGCTCGGCTAGCTGGGCGGCTGTCTCCTGCATGGCCTGCAACGTGGCAGCGTTCAGCGCGGCGGCCTGAACAAGACTGTCGATATGCTGCAACAGCCGGGCGGCGATCACCGCCATTTCAAAGCGGGTGATGGGGCGGGTGCCGCCGAAGGTGCCGTCCGGGTAACCGATCACGATCCCTTGCTGGAGCAACAGGTGGACTGCCTCATAGGCCCAGTGGTCCGCCGGAACGTCGGTGAAGGCCTCCGGTGCCGGCTGCACCGCCCCGATAGGGAGGTCTTGGGCAGCGGCTACCGTGAATACCATGACAACAAGGATAACGAGGATAAGGACTTTCATGACAACCCCTCCTTTACCCTCAATTGTACGCTGTCCTGGCTCGGTAGGGGCCGCTGTTAACTGTTAGAGGTGAGGTCTTTGACGCGGCAGGTGTTGGCGGTGAGGTTAGCGGGGCGAGCCTAGGGATTGCGGTAGGCTAAGGCATGGACCCTGCCAGCCCGCCCGCGCCGCTAGCCGAGCGGCTGCGGCCCCGCACGCTCGCTGAGATGGCCGGGCAGTCGCACCTGCTCGCTTCCGGAAGGCCGCTCAGAGTGGCTATCGAGAGTGGGCGTTGGCGGTCGATGCTGTTCTGGGGGCCGCCCGGGGTAGGCAAGACCACCTTGGCGCGGCTGATCGCTGCGCAGAGCGGCGCGCACTTTGTCAACCTGTCCGCCGTCACCGCCGGCGTTAAAGAGGTGCGGGCGGTGGCGCATGCGGCTGAGTCGCGCCTGGCGGACGGACAACGCACCATCCTTTTCCTTGACGAGGTGCATCGCTTCAACAAGGCGCAGCAGGACTTGTTACTCCCCTATGTAGAGACCGGCACCTTGCTGTTTATCGGCGCTACCACCGAGAACCCCTCCTTCGAGGTGATCGGCGCCTTGCGCTCGCGCTGTCAGCTTTATGTACTTCATCCCTTAAGCGAAGCGGAGCTGGCAGCGGTTCTCGAGCGAGCGCTAGCCCACCCCGACGGTTTTGCCGGAAGACTCACGCTCGAGCCCGAGGCGGAGTCGCTGCTCATCCAGTGGGCCGATGGCGATGCCCGCCGCGCCTTAGGCGCGCTGGAGGTTGCCGCCGGTTACGCCGAGGCGGGCCTGCTTAGCGCTGAGGCCACCCGGCAGGCGCTCTCAGTGCGTGGCCTGGCCTTCGACAAGGGGGGCGAGCACTTTTATAATCTGATCAGCGCGCTGCACAAGTCGGTGCGCGGCTGCCACCCCGATGCCGCGCTGTACTGGCTGGCGCGCCTGCTGGGGGGTGGTGTCGACCTGATGTACGTGGCGCGGCGGCTGGTGCGCATGGCCGCCGAGGATGTCGGCCTGGCCGATCCTAACGCGCTCAGAGTGGCGCTGGCGGCGCAGGAGGCGGCAGCTCTGCTGGGTCAGCCCGAAGGTGAGCTGGCGCTGGCTGAGGCGGCTGTTTACCTGGCCGTGGCGCCCAAGTCGAACGCGGTCTACCGCGCCTGGGGCAAGGCGCGCCAAGATGCCGAGGCGCACGCCGCCGCCGAGGTGCCGCTGCACTTGCGCAATGCCCCGACCGGCCTGATGAAGACCCTTGGCTACGGCCGGGGGTATGCCTACTACTTCGACGATCCCGAGGCGAGTTTCAAACAGCGCTATTTTCCCGAGACTCTAGGGGAGCGCCGCTATTACGACGCCGGCGGTGAAGGCTGGGAAGCCAAGGTGCGCGAGCGCTTGCAGGCTTTTGAGAAGCTACGCCGCAGCTAGGGACATCAGTCTCGCAGCTGTACGGTAAGGTAAGGCCATGAACCATCCCCCAGTGCTGGTCGTCAACGCGGGTAGCTCGAGCCTGAAAGTTAAACTGCTGCCGCACCATCTCTCCCTGCTGGTTGAGCGTATCGGTGGTGATACGCAGATCAAGGCCGGCTTTGCCACCGCGGTGCGCAGTGACGGTATCGGCGATCACGAGGGGGCCTTTAAGCTCTGCCTGACCGCGCTGGCTGAGCAGGTGCCGCTAGCCGGCATCGTGGCGGTCGGCCACCGGGTAGTACACGGCGGCGAGCGCTATACCCGCCCCACCCGCCTGACCCCGCCGGTCATTGCCCAGATCGAGGCGCTGTCGCCGTTGGCGCCGCTGCATAACCCGCCCAATTTGGCTGGGATTCGCGCCGCTTTGCACCTGCTGCCCGAAGTGCCGCA
>Ga0207951_100588_pt1 | contig 17326 bp, 11 predicted proteins | sample Subbio12Aug_8Bad_FD_184830 | JGI IMG/M metagenome (GOLD analysis project Ga0207951, IMG submission 184830) | Serpentinite rock and fluid subsurface biosphere microbial communities from McLaughlin Reserve, California, USA - CR12Aug_8Bad (SPAdes) | ecosystem: Environmental > Terrestrial > Deep... | reverse complement strand
GGGAAATTTCTGCAATGTGGTAATAATGATATTCTTCCCTGTGCCCAATGCATAGGCCAATTGGCTACTGTCTTTATCGATTTTTTGTACAACCCCCTGCTTGTGTTCGAACTGGTAAATCGTATTCTGTAACTGCTGATCCAACACAAGCCGGTCAGTAACAACGATCACGCTTTCAAAGACCCGCTCATCATAGGTGTTGTGTAGACTGGATAATCGATATGCCAGCCAGGCGATCGAATTGCTTTTGCCTGATCCTGCTGAATGCTGAATCAGGTAGTGATGTCCTGCACCGTCTTCTTTGGCATGACCTGACAATTTCCGAACTGAGTCCAGTTGGTGGTAACGGGGAAAAATCATGGTTTCCTTTTTGTATTTCTGACCGGTTGACTTATCTTCAATATCTTCTATCTGGAGATGCAGATATCGCCCGATGATGTCCATCCAGGAGTCTTTAGCCCAGACGTATTCCCACAAATATGCGGTCTTGTAGCCCTTCGGATTGGGCGGATTTCCTGCGCCATTACCATAGCCGAGATTAAAAGGCAGATACTTTGTTCTCTTGCCGTCAATCCTTGTTGTCATATAGACTTCATCAGTATCCACGGCAAAATGTACCAACGCCCTCTTCTTAAATTGGAACAAAAGTTCCCGTGGATCACGGTCTTCGATGTACTGTCTTCTGGCATTCTGAACGCTTTGGCCTGTAAAAATATTTTTCAATTCCACAGTACCCACCGGCAAACCATTCAGCCCCAAAACCAGATCAACGGAATGTTCACTTTTCATACTGTAATGCACCTGACGGGTGACAGTCAGTCGGTTTTTACCATACAGGACTTTTGTTTCTGGATTGAGTTTAGTTTCCGGTCTAAAATAAGCCATCTGGAATCGGATACCATAATCAACGATGCCGTTTCGCAGCACATCAAGCGTGCCCCGCAAATCAAGTTCTTTGAACAGACGTTGGATAACACGGTTTTCGATATCTGCTCCGTGGATGGCTTGCAGTTTTTCCCATTGCTTGGACTGGGTATCTGTCAGAAAAGCAATAACCTGTTTTTTATCAAGGGCCAGCTCTCGGCTGAAATCAGAAGCATTGGTTTCCAGGTAACCGCCCTGGTCAACCAGAGATTGGATGATGGCGGATTCAAAGGTAGATTCGTTATGAATAGAAGTTAACACCTTTATCTTCCCTGTCCCCGTCTTGCCTAAAAGTCAATATTTCACGAACGTTCCTGTCCCATTCCGGCTTTGCGGGTTTCCCCCTGCTTATATTTGTGTCGCATATAATTCATATTATACAACACAACACTGGTTTTGTGGCGCCTGTGCAACTCAAGGATTTTCTTCTACAATATCAATAAGTTCATGAAACATTACAATTGCTGTCCAGTCGATGCAGTCCAGGGGCAGCATCTTCGGTTTGTAAGGCTCCATTAGCCTTCCTTCTTAGTCATAGTCTCGTCCTTATATACGAACGTCAATTTTGCCTGTCACCGCTTCGCTGATCAATGCAGTGCGGTATTCCTGTAATAGTTCGATTTCATGATGGGTTTTAGATATGACATCATCCATCTGATCTGTCTTGCGGTCAAGGTAGTCGACAATGGCCGTTTGCTCATCAAAGCCTGGGAATATCGTGAATACTTCTTTTAATTTTTCGCCTGTTAAATGTCCAATACTAATCTGATTCACGATAGAAAGAAAATATCCCTTTTGACCAAAAGAATAGAAAAGATAGAGAAAGTATTTGGGATTAAAGTACTTTTTAAAAGTTATCTTGTGAACGGAATTTTGTATATAGCACTCGTCCAACTCATTCATCCAAATACAGGTTCTCCCAACATCACCACCTTCGCTTACCAATAGATCATTAAGATTTACCCTGTACTTTATGAGGTCGCTTTGGGAAAACCACATTTCTTTCACATCTGAGGTATCGCATTTGAACCAACTTATGTTCTGGGCTCTTAAGTAAGGTTTTAAAAAGTTGCCTCCTTTGTCTTCGCCCGTCAGCATTTTACCTAGGGTTAGATTTGCAATATACTTGATTTTTTTTATTTCCCAATGTGCTGGAACTTCCCCCAGCCAGTGGATGCCACTGTCTTTCACTGGCGCATTGGGATTCAGCCCTTTGGTCACTGCCTGGTTGATGATGGCGGTTTTTTCTTCGTTGAGCAGATCAATTAGTTTTTGCTTCTTGGTAATCAACTCGTCAATCTTTCCGGTTTTGCGGTCAAGGTAGTTCGCAATTGCTGTCTGTTCTTCGTTTTGGGGATACGGTATCAATAATTGGCTAATAAAATCATCCCAACTTGCTCTTGGCATTTTTGAGCCATAGGTCGAACTGTCTACAATCTTCACAAAGCCATAAGATAGCACTCGGTAAAATAAAAATTTAGGGAGGGATTCTCCTTTACTCCGAAGAATAAGTAATTCACCAAGACAAACGCCATCGTTATCTGCAAGATATACTTTTGCTAAATAAGGCCTTAATTTATTGAATAAAACATCGCCCTTCTGAAACTTTCGCAGTTCTCCTTGAAAACTATTGGCGTTTTCAAGACCTATCAATCGTCCAGTGTTACTTTCAATGTTTTCAAGCGATATCCTAAAATTAGTATCATTCTCCGCTTTTTCATTAATCGTCCAAACTAAATATTTTAACTTCTTAACCTTCCAATGGTCCGGTATCTTTCCAATCCATTCAATTCCTGACGGCTTACATCGCTCATAGCTTTTCATTCTTCAATCACCGTCTTTATCATGCCTTCTGTTTCTTGCTCTAAGGCCAATATGTCATGCCGGATTTCTTCAAGAGAACGAAGTGGCTTGAACTCATAAAAATATTTTGTAAAGTTGATTTCGTAGCCAACTTTGGTTTTGCTTTCGTCAATCCACGCTTCCGGAACGTGCGGTTTTACTTCCCGTTCAAAGTATTCCTTTATGGTCTGCTTCACTAATTTGCCATTTTGTTCATGGAGGGAAGGAATGTTCTCGTAATCACGCAGATTACTGTCCGCCTTGGGGTTGCCGTTTTTATCGGTTTCGATCTTTCCATTCGCATCTTTCAAAGGCTGTTCAACTGTCACCCGCCAATAAGCGAAATACTCGTTTGGGAAAATCCTGCAGAAGGGACCTTTACGAAAATCACCGTAAATTTTGGTGATAAACCCAATCTGGTCCGGTTTGCCGTTTTTCCCATCGCCAATTTCCTTGCGCTTATTGCCGAGGCTGCGGGCCATTTTTAACCAGAAACGGTTAGGACGGCCCTCATCTTCATCTTTCTGGCCTGTGGCGTTAATGAGTTGTATTTTCCCTTTTCTCTCAGGGCTCTTCCGGTTGGTGACAATCAAGATATACGTGGCGATACCGGTGTTATAGAACAGTTGATCCGGCATGGCGACAATCGCCTCCAGCATATCATTTCCAATGATCCATTTTCGGATTTCACTCTCTCCGCTGCCTGCTCCGCCTGTAAAGAGCGGCGATCCGTTAAAGATGATACCGATACGGGACCCCCCGTCAGACGGTTTCATCTTAGAGATCATGTGCTGTAAAAAAAGAAATGATCCGTCGTTAATGCGCGGCAGACCGGCGCCGAAACGTCCGGCAAAACCTTTCTTTTCATACTCCGTTTTGATAATCTTTTCAGCCTTTCGCCATTCCACTCCGAAGGGAGGGTTGCTCAGCATATAGTCAAATTTTTCGTATTCCAGTCCGTCCACTGTAAAAGTATTGCCGAACTTAATATTGGCCGGGTTCTGTCCCTTAATCAGCATATCTGATTTGCAGATGGCATAGGATTCGGGGTTGATTTCCTGTCCGAAAACCTCCAGCCTAGCGTCAGGGTTCAATTCCTGAAGGTACTCTTCAGCTATTGACAGCATACCGCCTGTGCCGCAGGCAAGATCGTAAAGAGTCTTGACAATGCCTTTTTTCGTTAAGATTTCACGATCGTTCAAGAAGAGCAGGTTGACCATCAGGCGAATCACTTCCCGCGGAGTAAAGTGCTCCCCAGCGGTTTCATTCGATAGCTCAGCGAACCTGCGGATAAGCTCTTCAAAGACATAGCCCGTTTCAATTGAAGACATATTGGATAGGTCAATCTCTTCAAATCGCTTGACCACCAGATAAAGCAGGTTTGTTTTCGGGTCGTCCATTCGGGAAATGTGATCGTCAAAATTAAAATACTCTATGATTTCCCTGGCGCTCGCGGAAAACCCATTGATAAAATTGCGGAGATTGGCGGCAATATTGTTTGGGTCAGCTACCAGTTTCTTGAAGTTAAACTGGCTGCGGTTATGAAAATTGAAACCCGTAATTTTGTTGAGGGTTGCATCAATCGCCGCCTGGGACATCTTTTCAACCTTTGGCAAAAAGTTCAGTGCCTTTTGCTTTGTTGGCTCCAAAACGCAGTCCAAACGCCGAAGGACCGTCATGGGCAGAATGACTTTTCCATAATCAGCCTGCTTGTAATCCCCACGCAATAAATCAGCAACCGCCCAGATCAGATTGGCTTTTTCTTTAAAATCGATCATATTTTTCCCTAATGTGTTACATAATTGGTGACATAAGGGCTACACTATTCACTAATCGCCCTCACCTTTCAATTGTTCTGGGGTGCGTTCCTTTAACCACAGCTTGCCCCGGCAGCAGAAGGCCACCACCTCTTGGCCGGGATGTCGCCTCCCATTCGGCTTTTGAATGTCTCGAACCTTTCCCATGGAGTCTCCACATACATTCTTCCAACCTATCCGGCGCCACTTCTTAAATACCGCCTTCAACTCATTCAAATCCTTTGCTTCCAGAAGATCTTTCCGGGCAGCTTTTAAATCTTCAAGAGATGCAATGGCTGGCATAGGTTCCTCCATTAAAAATCGTGTCCTTGTCCCTGCCTACCGCAGGCAGGCTCTCCCTCTCCCGCCGATGGGGAGGAGATTTCGGGTTTATTGCTGGTTTATTGCGGGTTTGCCCAATTATTGCCCAATTGATGCCCCAATATTAGCCCTTTTTTAGTCTTTTGTTAGGCCTTTTAGCCCATTATTAGTCCTTTGTTTTATCACATATGAAGCTGAATGATACAATTAAGATGCATTCATGATGCAATTGATTCTTTTAAGATATATTTAGTTCCTTTGCCTACCCTGCCTACCATTTGAAAAATTCCTTTATCAACAATAGATCTCAATTCTCTAGAGGATGTAATCCGAGAAACTCCCGACAGATTTTGATATTCAGCGTTCGATATTTTCCCTTTCTCTTTTACATAGATTACTGCCTTAATTTGCCGTTCATTCAGGCCGATTTTTTGAAGATATTCTTCTGTGCAGATATCCTTCCTGAAAATCACTCTGAATCCCTGATGTTCTTCAAACTTTGGCTCAGGAATCCCAGCTTTGATGCATGCCCCTCGCATTTTATCTATTCCGCTCCCCCACTGTTCAACCAAACCCATATCGTAGAAAATCCCACCTATTCCTTTATTCCGCAGGATAGAGGGGTGAGGCTTATAAAGGTCTTCCACTGTTAAACCCAAAGGTAACCCACCTGGGTTCCAAACAATCAATTCATTGTCGTATATTCTCACTTCCGTATTGGATGGAACCGTATAGTCGCGGTGGCATACTGCGTTGATCACTGCTTCTCTCAGTGCTTCAAGTGGATAGTCCCAGACTTCTTCCCTTGCTGGCTTACCCGTCATAACAAATCTCACATTGATATTTTTACGGATGAAATCCATGGCCTCTTCTATCTGTTCGATGATGGCGCCTTCAATCATCCTGTCATCAATAACCATTGTTTCTTCTTTAAATTTCCCACAATGTATCATTGCTTGAGAGAGAAAGCGTTGGGGATGGTTGTGGAAGAGAAGAATTACGGCCCATGTAGGCTTTCCGTCCTTTATTAACTCCAGCTTCTCAAGAACTTGTAGTGGTTTTTCGCCACCACTGATTTTCCTTCTCCTTGCATCTTTTGCACTTTCAATATATTGCTTGACTTTCTCAAGGTCAATTTCGCCTATGGGGGCATTCGTTACGGGAAGTCTATCCCAGCTCATTCCCGTTGACTGGAAATGCATCTCTGCAATTTCACGCGCTTGCATCACTCGATTGCTATTTCCCACCCTTCTAAAACATCTCCCTTTTACAAATACAGGTTTGATAGGAAACTCCTTAATCCGGATAACGGCGACATTCTTCCCATCTATTGTGCCAATTTCAATTTCAGGGATTATCCGAGGTTCGGTGCTCTGAGAAATCTGGTTCGCCCAATCTCTCGGCGTTTCTTTTCCAATCTGAATGCCCTTTATTTCACCTTTATCAGAAACACCGGTTAAAATGATCCCGCCCTTTGTATTTGCAAAAGCTACCGATGTCTCAAGGGTCTCCTTATCAAAGGATGCTTTGAATTCAACAGTCTCAGTTTCGCCGTCTTTAATCAATTTTCTTAAATCTGCCTGTTTCAACTAACCCCTCATCCTATCCCTCAAAAAGAAGGAAAAAGGTCGTTATTTCTTTTCATCTCCATAATACATCCTAAGGGACATTGTTGAATTGTTTCACTTTTCCTGTTTTCCAGGAATCTCAACAAACCTCACTTTTCAACTTTTCTGGAGTGTTTTCCCTTTCACCGGGCCTGGACGACAGAGTCCGTTGTTTCGGCACGCAGGCTTGTTCCTGCCAGCGGTATCGTCTCACTTTCGGTGGATGAACATAGATCCATACATCATTGGCGGCTAATCTACCAGAAATACAACTGAAGTTCAATGATTAAAGATTCGGGTTTCTCCATCTCAGACTTTGCCCACTGAGGCCATATAAACGGCAAACTCCTCCTCTCCATCGACCCGGAGCAGCCGGTCCAATGCTTCCTGGTCATAGGCGGCAATGGCGCAGGTTCCCGCATCGATGGCCTCACAGGCCAGATACAGGTTCTGGCAAACATGGCCTGCATCGATGGCGATTACCCGATGCGCCGCCAGCCCATAACGCCACTCCATCCGATAAGGAATGGCCGTCCAGATGAATGTCAATGCTGCGTTTCCCGGGTAGGGCTGGCCGAATGCGGCGTCGACTATCTTACGCGGAAGCTGTTCCTCTGAGAATTCGTAGAGCAGTTGGTGAGAGAGTGGAAGATACCGGTAGATTCCGGGATCGAGTCCTTCCACATGAAGCAAGGCCAGATACGTTTCGAGGGCGTGACGGCACCCTGCCGATGGCACAGTGCGGTAGGAGTGGCCTCCGACGACTTCTCCCCGAACTCCCTGGGTTGCCCAGAGGAGAAAAGACACCTCATCCAGCGTAAGAGGTTGTTTCCGATAAATTCGACGGCTCTGGCGGTTCCCAATCGCCGTGGCGAGATCGATCCTGGCGATTTTTCTCCACTCGCCGGGCTTCGGAAGATCGGTTTGCAACGCATCGGTGGGATATGGCTTTTCGATAGGAGGAACATCGATCCCTCTGTTCTGATCCGTCCGCGAAAAATCGACTTTCTTGCGGACACTGTCTTTCAAGAAATACCTAAACTGCTTTAATAAATCTTTGTCCATTAAAACATAATCTACCAAAAATATAACGGAAGTTCAATCCTTAAAGATTTAATGAGGTTGGTGTAACGGGGGGAATTTCGTTGACAAAGGGGAGAGTCATCCATTATCATTTTTGAGATTTCCGAGAAAACCCGAAATCTTTGATTACCCCCCCGCCTGCCGGCAGGCAGGGATTTGTAAAAAAGGAAAGAATAAAATGATGTTACCCCCACCCTAACCCCCCTTGAGGGGGAGGGGGGGGCGGGGGCGAAAGGTGATCTATGGGGAAGAATCTTATTCAAAAAATTTTTAAGTCTCATCTGGTGAGGGGAAGGTTAGAACCCCGGGAAGACATTGCTATCTCCATTGACCAGACCCTTACACAGGATGCCACAGGGACGATGGCTTATCTCCAATTTGAGGCCCTGGGAATTCCACAGGTGAAGACAAGGCTCTCTGTCAGTTATGTGGATCACAATATGCTTCAGACAGGATTTGAGAATGCGGATGATCACCGGTTTCTTCAGACCTTTGCATCCAAGTACGGGATCCTCTTCTCAAAGCCCGGCAACGGCATCTGCCACCAGGTTCACCTGGAGCGGTTTGCAAAACCCGGAGAGACACTTTTAGGCTCTGATAGCCATACGCCCAATGCCGGCGCGGTGGGGATGATTGCGATCGGAGCAGGAGGTCTCGATGTGGCCATTGCCATGGGAGGCGGGCCCTATTATCTCAAAATGCCGGAGATCGTTCTGGTGAGATTGAAGGGAAGGCTTGGTCCATGGGTCTCCTCAAAGGATATCATCCTCGATCTTCTCAGGCGATTAACCGTCAAAGGGGGCGTGGGAAAGATCTTCGAATTCGGAGGGCCCGGAGTCAAGACGCTCACTGTTCCGGAGAGGGCGACGATTGCCAATCTGGGAGCGGAGCTGGGGGCCACTACGACTCTCTTTCCGAGCGATGAGCGAACCCTCGAATTTTTAAGAGCTCAGGAAAGGGAGAGAGATTGGGTTCTTCTTGGGCCTGATCCGGATGCCGGGTATGATCAGGTCATCGAGATCGATCTGCGCAAACTGGAACCTCTGATCGCTCAGCCCTCCAGTCCGGACAGGGTGGTTTCAGTGAGAGAGGTAGCCGGAAGAGAAGTCAAACAGGTCTGCATCGGAAGTTGCAACAACTCCTCCTATATGGATTTGATGAGTGCGGCGAAGATCCTGAAAGGGAAGAAGATCCACCCGGATGTCAACCTCACGGTTACACCGGGATCGAAGCAGGTCTTTGAGATGATCGCAAGAAACGGAGCTCTGGCCGATCTGATCGACGCAGGGGCTCGAATTCTCGAATCGGCCTGCGGCCCCTGCATTGGAATGGGCCAGGCTCCCCCCTCTGATGCGATCTCGATTCGGACGATGAATCGCAATTTTCAGGGCCGGAGCGGAACACCCAGTGACCAAGTCTATCTCACCAGTCCGTATGTGGCTTCAGCCTGCGCATTAAGAGGAGTGATCACCGACCCAAGAGAATTGGGTCAGAAACCGCCCCGAATTCTTATGCCGAAGAGGTTCTTCATCGATGACAGTATGATCCTTACTCCTTCTCCGGACCCGGAAACCGTAATCATCGAGCGGGGACCGAATATCAAACCCCTGCCCACGCGAGGGCCTCTTGAGGATGTGATCGAGGGGAAAGTTCTTTTGAAGTTGGGGGACAATATCACTACAGACCATATCATCCCTGCTGGAGCAAAAGTCCTTCCCCTGCGGTCCAATATCCCTGCCATCTCGGAATATCTTTTTGAGAGGGTGGATAGCAGTTTTTTCAGGAGGGCGAAAGAATCGGGCGGCGGCTTTGTCATCGGAGGGGAAAATTATGGACAGGGGTCGAGCCGGGAGCATGCGGCCCTGGCTCCCATGTTCGTTGGCATCAGAGCCATTATTGTAAAATCTTATGCACGCATCCACCGGAGCAATCTGATCAACTTTGGAATCCTTCCCCTGACCTTTAAGGATGAAAAAGAGTTTGAAAAGGTTGAACAGGGAGATCAACTCAGGATCGAGAAGGTCCGCGATCGCCTTCGGGCGAACGGATCATTGACCATTCAAAACGTGACCCAGGGGAGGACCTTTGATGTCTCCCATGGACTTAACGAGCGGGAGATCAAAATCCTCCTCGCCGGAGGGTTGCTGAATCATACCCGTGAACGCACCCTGTTATAATGAAAATGGTTTTTCGGTGAAGGTTAAGAAGCCCGTATCGTTTATGGTCAAATGGTTACGGTTAAAGGATTTAAAGACGAACAACCTAACCCCCTTACGAAACGGGCATCCTTACCCTGACCCTATAACCGAAGACCCTTTTGAAGGATGAAACAGATGGTCGACACCAAGAATATCGGGCTCCGTGGGGTGAAGGTTGCCGACACTCGCATCTCGGATGTGGACGGTGAGAAAGGCATTCTCATCTACCGGGGCTTCAATGTGATTAATCTCGCCCATTTCTCCACTTTTGAAGAAGTCTCCTTTCTCCTTCTTCACGATCATCTTCCCACCCAGGAAGGATTGAAGAGGTTTCAAGAAGAACTTATTTTGGAAAGAAAGATCCCCGAATCTATTTTAAAGTATATGAGGGCGCTGCCGAAGTCGGCCAGTCCCATGGATCTATTGCAATCGGCGGTTCCAGTTTTAGGAAGTTATGACAGACACTTACACGAAGAGACCAAGGAAGCAAATTTGAAAAAGGCAATCCGTCTCATTGCCAAACTGCCCGGTGTGGTTGCCGCCTGGGATCGCATTCGAAATGGAAACGAACCGATCTCCCCTCGCTCTGACCTCACCCATGCCGGGAACTTTTTGTATATGTTATCCGGTTCTCTTCCCGATCCGGATACAGCAAAAGATTTTGATATCTGTTTGATCCTTCATGCCGAGCATTCCTTTAATGCCTCCACCTTTGCGGGCAGGGAAGTGGCCTCCACTCACGCTCACATGTATGCGGCTGTTGCCGCAGCGATCGGGGCCCTCTCCGGAGAGCTCCATGGAGGAGCCAATAGCGAAGTGATGAAGATGCTTTTGGAAATTGGAGAAGTGAGCCGTGTGAAATCCTGGATTTCCGATAAGCTTCAAAAGGGAGGGAAGGTGATGGGAATGGGACATGCTGTTTATCATACCGAAGATCCCAGGGCAGGAATCCTCCGGAAGATATGCGGACGAATAGCCGGCCGTACAGGAGATCCCCGCTGGTGCGAACTGACGACGGCGATTGAGACAGCGACAAAGGAGGAGTTCAGGAAAGGAAAAGGAAAAGAGATCTACGCCAATGTCGATCTTTATAGCGCTTCGGTCTACCATATGATGGGGATTCCTATGGACCTCTTTACCCCTGTATTTGCCGTCTCACGGATATCGGGCTGGGCCGCACATATCATCGAGGAGAAGTTTGCCGAGGCCCAGCCCAAACCCGAACTCTACCGGCCCGATGCCGATTATGTCGGGACCTATTGCGGCGCCCAAGCCTGTGAATATATCCCCATCAAAGAGCGATCTGAATGAACATCAAACATGATATCCTCATCGTCGGAGCGGGTTTGGCAGGACTTCGCGCTGCCGTGGAGTGTGTGGGGCAGGCCGATGTGGCTGTGGTAAGCAAGGTTTTTCCCACGCGTTCCCATTCGGGCGCGGCCCAGGGCGGAATTACCGCCTCTCTTGGCAATGAGGAGGAAGACCAATGGGAGTGGCATCTGTTCGATACGGTCAAAGGGAGTGATTACCTTGGTGATCAGGATGCCATCGAAATCATGGTCAGGGATGCTTCCCGGGTCATTTACGAACTGGAGCATATGGGCGTTCCCTTCAGTCGCACTCCGGAAGGGAAGATCGCCCAGAGAAACTTCGGAGGCCATACCCGAGATTTTGGCAAAAAACCTGTGAAGAGGGCCTGCTATGCGGCAGACCGCACAGGACGGGTCGTCCTCGATACGCTCTATGACCAATGCCTTCGCCACCAGATCAAATTCTATCCGGAAAATTACCTCCTCTCGCTTGTCTTCGATGAGAAGAGATGCGCGGGAGTGGCGACCTACGATCTTACCACCGGCGAACTCCATTTTATTCAGGCCAAAGCCGTTCTCCTGGCTACCGGCGGATGCGGAAGGCTCTATAAGACAACTTCCAATGGTTTTGCCTCGACCGGAGATGGGATGAGCCTCGCCTTTCGGTCCGGCATCCCGCTTCAGGATATGGAGTTCGTTCAGTTTCATCCCACAGGGCTTTATCCCCTGGGCATCCTGGCGAGCGAAGCGGCAAGGGGCGAAGGCGGAGTTTTAAGGAACCGTCTGGGTGAACGATTTATGGAGCGGTATGCTCCCACGGTAAAAGATCTGGCGGCAAGGGATGTTGTCTCAAGAGCCATTCTCACTGAAATTCGGGAAAGAAGAGGAATTGGCGCAAAGGATTATGTCCATCTCGACCTGACCCATTTAGGAGAAGAGAAGATTGAGAAGCGACTCTGGGAAATCGCCTCTTTTGTGAGGATCTACCTGGGCATTGATCCTGTCTATGATCCCATTCCGGTTCAGCCCACCTGCCATTACATCATGGGAGGCATCCCGACGGATTTGGATGGAAGGGTTCTGATTAACGAGAACGGATCGATCGCCCCCGGACTGTATGCAGCCGGAGAGTGCGCCTGCGTTTCCGTCCACGGCGCCAACCGGCTCGGCTGCAACTCCCTTCTCGATCTTCTCGTCTTCGGAAGAAGAAGCGGATTGACGATGAAAAGAGATATTCTGCAATATGAAGCGCCGATCCTTTCGAACGGGTCAACGAGAAGTGTGGATTCGAAGATACGGGGTTTATTGAATCATCAGGGCCGGGAGAAGTGCGACTCGGTTCGAAAAGAAATGCAGACTGTCATGATGGAATACGGATCGGTCTTCCGAAATGAGGAGGGCTTAAAAAAGGGATTAGAGGGGATCCGGTCCCTGAAAGAACGGTATAAAGATATCGGGGTTTCTGACAAAAAGAAGGCTTTCAATTATGAATTGATGGAGGCCATCGAGCTGGGCCATCAACTCGACCTCTCAGAAGCGATCCTTGCGAGCGCCCTCCACCGCAGGGAGAGCAGGGGCGCTCACTGGCGGGAAGACTTTCCTCAGAGGGCTGATCGGTACTATCTGAAACATTCTCTCGTCTTTCCAACCCCCAGAGGTCCGGAGGTAAGATATAAGCCGGTAAAAATCACACGATTCCAACCGGAAGCAAGGGTCTATTGATTTTAAAGATGGGGACACCCCCACCCTATCCCTCCCCCGTCAAGGGGGAGGGAATTTAAAGTTGAATCCAATAAGTTCCCCTCTCCCCCTGCCTGCCGGCAGGCAGGCTGGTGGGAGAGGGATAGGGTGAGGGGGGAATAGGTGATGGATGCTCGTGAAGCTAAAGATCTTTCGTTTTGATCCTGAGAAGGATGAAAAACTATACTACCAAACCTATGAGGTCGAGGCGGATCCCATGGATCGGCTTCTCGATTGTCTCAATCGAATTCGCTGGGAGCAGGACCCAACCCTGTCCTTCCGGATGTCCTGCGGCCATGGGGTTTGCGGATCGGATGGGATGAGGATCAATGGCGTCTGCGGACTGGCCTGTCAGAAGCTGGTCCGGAGTTTTAAGGAGGAGGTTCTGATCGAACCCCTTCCTGTTTTTAAAGTGGTGAAAGATCTGGTGGTGGACCTTGGTCCCTTTTTTGAAAAGTATCACTCCATCAAACCTTACTTGATCACTCAGACGCCTCCATCCGATACGGAACGAAAACAGTCTCCCGGGGAACACGAACGGTTTGAAGAGGCGATTCGCTGTATCCTCTGCGCCTGCTGCACGGCCTCCTGCCCGGTTAATCAGAATAAAGAAACAGAGAATTATGTCGGGCCTGCGGCCCTTGTCCGGGCCTTCCGTTATCTTTTCGATTCAAGAGACGAGGCATCAGAAGAGAGGATGGATTTGCTGGATCATAAAGATCGGGCCTGGGGCTGTGAGACCTTATGGAAGTGCACAGAGGTCTGCCCCAAGGAGATTCCCGTCACCCAACAGATCGGCCAGATCAAGAAACGGATTTATGAGGCGAAACATGAAGGATAGGGAGATAGGGAGATAGGGAGATAGGGAGATAGGGAGATAGGGAGAAAAGAATGAAAGATGGGTTTGTCGCCATTCATGGCCATTTCTATCAACCACCCCGAGAAAACCCCTGGCTCGAGGCCATTGAACGTGAGGAAAGCGCTCAACCTTTTCATGACTGGAATGAGCGGATCGCCTTCGAATGTTATCGGCCCAATGCCTATGCGCGGATCGTCGATGGCCAGGGAAAGATCCTCGATATCTTCAACAATTACTCCTTCCTCAGTTTCAATTTCGGCCCCACGCTCCTTTCCTGGATAGAGAGGGAGAGGCCGTTCATTTATCAGAAGATTCTTGAAGCGGATCGGGAAAGCCTCAGGCGTTTGGGCCACGGGAATGCGATCGCGCAGGTCTATGACCATATGATCATGCCCCTGGCCAATGAGAGGGATCAGGAGACAGAAGTCCGATGGGGGATAGCGGACTTTGAAAGACACTTTCATCGCAAACCTGAGGCAATGTGGCTTCCCGAGACAGCGGTTAATACCCCCACGCTGAAGGCGCTGATCAAATACGGCATGCGCTATCTTATCCTGAGCCCTTTCCAGGCGCTGAGGGTGAGATCCTTCGGGAGTAAGAGGTGGACGGATGTCTCTCAGGGAAAGATCGATACGACTCGGCCCTATCGCTGTTTCCTCGGGGATCGGTCCGGAAAGAAGATGTCGGATCAGTATATCGACATCTTATTCTATGACGGGGTGATTTCTAAGGAGATCGCCTTCGGAGAACTTCTGAAGGACGGGGATCGCTTCTGTCAGCAGTTGGCCCGGGCTTATCAGCCATCAAAGAAAAGACCTCAGCTCATCCATGTTTCAACCGATGGCGAGACCTATGGCCATCATAAAAAATTCGGTGAGATGGCTTTGGCCTATGCCTTAAGCAAAGGACTCTCCGGCCAGGGGTTTGATGTCCTCAATTACGGGGCCTTCCTGAGAAGGTTTCCTCCTGTTTATGAGGTCGAGATCGATGAAGGGCCCAAGGGAGAGGGGAGCGCATGGAGTTGCAGCCACGGTGTGGGGAGATGGAAAGAGGATTGCGGTTGCAGCACCGGCGGAAAGCCCGGATGGAATCAGAGATGGAGAAAACCATTAAGAGAAGCCCTCAATCTTCTGAGGGATGAGCTCGGCGTCCTGTTCGAGAAAGAAGGAGAGAAGATCTTTCATGATCCCTGGGAGGCGAGAAAGGGTTATATCGATGTGATCACGGACCGGTCTTCCGAAAGCGTCGGGAAATTCTTCGAGCAGTATGGCCGTCAGGGTCTTGATGAGAAAGGAAGGATAAAAGGGATAAAATTGCTGGAGATGGAGCGGCACGCCCTCAGGATGTTTACGAGTTGCGGATGGTTTTTTGCCGACCTGGCAGGTCTGGAAACGATCCTTATCCTCGAGCATGCTGCGAGGGCGGTCCGGTTCGCAGAAGAATTTTCAGATCAGGAAATCGAAAAAAGATTCCTCCAGGCTTTGTCTCCAGGCCAAAGCAACCGTCCTGAAATGGGAGACGGCCTCCAGATCTACCAGCGGTTTGTGAAGCCGAAGCAGGTCGCCCTTGAACAGGTGGTGAACCACTATGCCATCTCCTCTCTTTTTGACGGCGGGGCGAAGGAGAGGAGAATCTTCTCCTTTCGGGTGGAGACAATAGACCGGGAGCGAATAGAGAGAGATGACCGATTACTTGTCCTGGGAAAAGTGAAGGTGGCTTCTGATGTTATTCCAGAATCGAAGGGATTCCTTTTCGGGTTGATTTCTTCTAAGGGGGACTTTTTCCAAAATTGGGTTTTGGAAGATAGAGGAACGCTCGATTTCAATACCTTAAGGCAAAGAGGAATGGATGCTTTTGAGCAGGGGAAGGAGGAGTTAAAGGAGACCCTTACCTCACTCCTCGGGCATCAGATATTTACGATTCGGGATATTTTAAAAGAAGAGAGGGAGGAAATCTTTCGAAAGGTCATACAGAAAGAGATTGGGGAACCCTTCCGGAGTTATGCGGAAATTTTTGACAGGACAAGGCCGGCCATTGAGATTTTAGCGGGAGAGGGAATGGAGATTCCCTATGAGATACGGGCCGCCGCGGAGATAACACTGAGCCATCGGTTGCTCCAGGAGGTCAAAGAACTGAGGAGGGATTTCAGATCGGCCGTCGCAAAAGGGGTGATCGATCGAATCGTTGAAGAGTCAAAAAGATACGGGTGTCGATTGAGAAAAGAGGAATCCCTATCTGTTTTGAACGGGGTATTAAGAGAGAAAATGGAATCCCTCGGGAGGACAAAATATTCCGATCTTCCGGCTCAGGAAGGGTTGATTCGGGAGACAATCACCCTCCTCGATTTGGCGAAGAAGTGGGATTTTGATCTCGATAAATGGGAAGCCCAGGATTTGATGGACGGGATATTGGATGAGTGTGTGAAGTCCCTTGAAGAGTCTTGGTGGGGGAATGGCGTTCAGAAACCCTTTCCTCCCCTCCTGATCACCCTTGCCGGGAAACTTGATTTCAATATCGAAAAAATTTCAAAAGCCACCGGCTTTCAAAAATAACACTCTCCCCATCTCTTCTATCCTCCTTTACCACATTAATTTCAAAATAAAGGTCGTTGGTTTGAGGGCTAAGGCTATGATGCCAGTTTTGTTAAAGGGTTAGGTCATTGGTCAATATTTCACCTTGCCCCTTCACTTTGCCTAAACCGGCTTCCTAACCATCGCCTTAACCTAAATCATTTTTAAAATTGATAGATTTATTTCTCAGAGGGAAAGGTCATCTGGCCTCCATAGTAGCCCAGAAGGATAACGATGGGAGTGACGAGGAGCATTAAAATAAGGTAGGTGTAGTAGGAAATTTCTACCTCTCCGATCAAAAAGAGGATGAAGATGACTTCAATGACGAGGAGGAGGATCGAAAGCTGAATCTTCCTCTTTATGAAACGCGTTAATTTTAACTTGTAATTGATCCACCAAGTCAGGAGCCCTGTGGCTATGGCAAAGGGAGTTGAGATCGCTCCGAGGATTAGAAGGTGGGTACTGGTCGTTCTCAGGGAGGGATGTAAAAATTTGAAGAATAGAAGATAAAAGAGAGAGGAAGCCATCAAAAAAGCAATGGGGAAGTGGACCATCATGGGATGAGGATGCCGCCTCGCCATTGGGAATTTCTGGAGAAGCGTCTGAAGAAATCCCGGCAGGTGTTTTAACTCTTCAGGCGCTCCTTTTTTCAGAGTTCCGATTTGTTGATAGCGCTCAAAGACCTCCGGCCCGTGGGGAGCGGCAGAGATATCTCCGCTCAGATCCTTTCCGGGGAGATGCCTGTTCATATGAATCCCCTTCGACCAGAGAGGACTCTGTGAGACATCATAGATTTTTCCTTCAAAAGCGATATAAACCGGCTTTCCTTCTTTTCCGTTAAAAGATAACAATTCTTCGTGGGTAAACTCTTTCATTTTTTTCCTCTTACCCCATCCCCACCCTAACCCTCCCCTTGAAGAGGAGGGAAATCACTATGCCGCTCCCCCTTCAAGGGAGAGGTCATGCCGCCGGCTCGGAGAGAGGGGGATGGGTATCTGTGGGATTAATACTAACCAAACATATTTGAAATTTTCCCCATTTAATTTCCTCCCCCTTCGATGGGGGAGGATGAAGGT
>Ga0207951_100587_pt1 | contig 17350 bp, 14 predicted proteins | sample Subbio12Aug_8Bad_FD_184830 | JGI IMG/M metagenome (GOLD analysis project Ga0207951, IMG submission 184830) | Serpentinite rock and fluid subsurface biosphere microbial communities from McLaughlin Reserve, California, USA - CR12Aug_8Bad (SPAdes) | ecosystem: Environmental > Terrestrial > Deep... | reverse complement strand
CTGCGTTCGTTGCGCAAAGGCGTGCTGGAGCTTTATCTGTCGGATTTCCCCAGTGAGGACATCGCCGACGGCTGGAGCGAGTTTCATGACACCCTGAAGCAGTGTGGTGTAGCTAGCCACCCGTATGAAACGGGCGCGAATCATCTCGCCAGCCCGGTGGATGCCTCCAATCCGTATTTTCTGTTCGACCCGGCCAAGTGCATCGTCTGTAGCCGTTGCGTGCGGGCTTGTGAAGAAATCCAGGGTACATTCGCTCTGACTATCGATGGCCGGAGTTTCGAGTCCAAAGTCGTCGCCGGACAAGACCAGCCGTTTTTCGAGTCCGAGTGCGTCAGTTGCGGTGCCTGTGTGCTGGCTTGCCCGTCGCAAGCACTCGTTGAAAAAAGCTTGTTTGAAGAGGAGTACCGTCATGGCTAATCCATTGAAACCCGAAAACAGCATAGTCACCACCTGCGCGTACTGCGGTGTCGGTTGCAGCTTCAAGGCAGAAACCCACAAGGGCCGCGTGGTTCGGATGATTCCGTGGAAGTCGGGCAAGGCCAATCACGGCCACAGTTGCGTCAAAGGCCGCTTTGCCTTCGATTACTACAACCATCCCGACCGCGTCCGCACGCCGATGATACGTCGCTCCATCGATGATCCGTGGCAAGAAGTCTCGTGGGAAACCGCGATCCAGTACGCGGCCAGCGAATTCCGGCGCATTCAGAGCCAGCATGGTCAGCGTTCCATCGGTGCCATATCGAGTTCGCGCTGCACCAACGAGGAAATTTTTCTGGTGCAGAAACTGGCACGCGCGGTGATGGGCAACAACAACATCGACAACTGCGCCCGCATCTGTCATTCGCCCACCCAGTTCGGCATGTCCGCCACCGTCGGCTGGGGTGCTGCCAGCCAGCATTTCGATTCCATTCTCAAGGCCGATGTCATTTTGGTGGTGGGCGTCAATCTGACCGAAGGCCATCCGGTGTTCGGTTCGTTGATGAAGCGGCGCATCCGCGAAGGTGCCAAGCTGATCGTCATCGACCCGCGCCGTACCGAAATGGTCACTTCGCCACACTGTCAGGCCACGATTCATCTAGCCTTGCGCCCGGGCACCAATGTCGCCGTTCTGGACAGCATTGCCCATGTGGTCGTCCGCGAAAAACTGTACAACGAGGCCTTCGTTCGCGGACGCTGCGAATGGCCAGAATTTGAACACTGGGCGGCACTGGTGGCGGATGACCGCTATTCGCCGGAGGTCATTGGCCCCTTGGCCGGACTCAACCCCGAAGATATCCGCCGGGTGGCCAGGCTTTATGCCGGTGGCCCCAACAGCGCGATTTATTACGGCCTGGGCGTCACCGAGCACAGCCAGGGCTCCACTGGCGTCATGTGTCTGGGCAATCTGGCACTGGCCTGCGGCATGTTGGGCCGCGAAGGCGTGGGCGTCAATCCGATGCGTGGACAGGGCAACGTGCAGGGCGGCAGTTGTCTCGGTAGTTGGCCGCATGTGTTCAGCGGCTACCGTTTCGTCACCGACCCAGAGGTAAGAGGCTCGTTTGAACGCGACTGGGGCGTGCCGCTGGACGACGAACCCGGCCTGCGTCTGCCCAATATGTTCGACGCCGCCCTGACCGGACATTTTCGCGGCATGTACATCATGGGCGAGGACCCGGTGCAGAGCGACCCCAACCAGACTCATGTCATCGCCGCCATGCGCAACATGGAATGCGTGGTGCTTCAGGATTTGTTCCTCAACGAAACCTCCAAGTACGCCCATGTCTTCCTGCCGGGCAGTTCGTCGCTGGAAAAGGAAGGCACCTTCACCAACGCCGAACGCCGCGTCAACCGGGTGCGAAAAGTGGTTGAGCCACTGGCGGGCTATCAGGATTGGGAAGTCGTGGTCATGCTGATGAACGCCATGGGTTATCCGGCGAAGTATGCCCACGCGGGCGAAATACTCGACGAAGTCGCCCGCCTGTCGCCCGCCTACCAGGGCATGAGCTTTCCGCTGCTCGAACGCATCGGCTCGGCGCAATGGCCCTGCGACGAAAATGCGCCGGAAGGCACGGAAGTGTTGCACACCGTCAAGTTCCCCCGGGCCAACGGCCTGGGTACCTTCATGCTCACCGAGTATGTGCCGACCACCGAGCGTACCAACGACCAGTTCCCGCTGTTGTTGACCACGGGCCGCATCCTCAGCCAGTACAACGTCGGCACTCAGACGCGGCGGACTGCCAACTCGCTCTGGCACCCGGAAGACGTGCTGGAAATCAACGCCGAGGATGCCGCCGTCCGTGGCATCCACAATGACGACTGGGTGTCCATCACCAGTCGTTTCGGCACGATACGGCTGCGGGCCAGATTATCCGCCCGCGTCAATCCGGGCATCGTCTACACCACCTTTCATCACGCCAAATCGAAGGCCAACATCGTCACATCAGACCAGTCGGACTGGGCCACCAACTGCCCGGAATATAAAGTCACGGCAGTCGAGGTATTGCGCATCCAGCCTGTTTTGGAGAACGTGTCGGCGAACACGGAACACCTGACCGAGGAGGTAATCGCATGAGCCTGCACCAATCGCAAAGCCGGGCAGACAACGCCAACCCGCCGGTCATCGACATCGACCGGCTGATTCTCATGGCCAACCAGATCGGCGACTTCTTTGCACCCTATCCGCCTATTCGCCGTCAGGAAGGCCTACGCAATCATCTGCGCACCTACTGGGAACCGCGCATGCGCGAAGCCTTGCTGGCGCATATCGAGTGCGGCGGCAAAGGCTTGAACGCCGATGTGATTGCCGCCGCCCAGTTGCTGAACCAGGCTGACGCCGAGCAAAAAGGCTATTACGGCCCGCCCAAGGCGTAAGTTCGATACGCTGCCGACTGCCGCGCTCGGGCAGTCGGCAGCAACTAAGCGCCTCGCCAGTACCTGCCTGCAGACGCACACTCAATGTAACTATTCAGCGTAAGCGGCTTTCCCTCCCCAAAGGAGAATGGCTTTTGCTCCCTTCTCCCTTAGGGAGAGCGAAGCGAGGGCTGAGGGTTGGGGATGAGGGGCTGGAGTAAGGGGAAAGCAGTTAAATGCACTGAATAGTTGCCAGTCAATTAAGAAGCCTCTGATTTTTAGCGGCTCCCTCAAGAAACGACGCTTTGCAATATGGCGATATAATGGCCACCCTCGAATCGATCGCCAGCGACGACCCCAACCGCGCATGAAAAAACTCTTATTCCAGTTCGATACCGACACCCATCCGTCGACCTTCGACAGCGTGGTCGCTTACGACGGCGGCGCCGATCATGTCATCGGTCATGGTGGCGTAACGCCAGGCAATGTCGAGCCGCTGGTCAATGGCTGCATGTTCACCCGAGCCCCCAAAGACAAGAAAAACACCGCCATTTTCGTCGGTGGCAGCAACATGGACGCGGGCCAGCGTTTGTTCGAAGCCGTGCAAAGCTGTTTTTTTCCCGGTTTTCAGGTGTCGGTGATGCTGGACAGCAATGGCAGCAACACCACGGCCGCGGCGGCTGTGGCCAAGCTCGCCAGCAGCGGCACACTACGCGGCAAGAAAGCCGTGGTTCTGGCCGGCACCGGGCCGGTTGGCCGACGGGCTGCCGCGATGCTGGCGCTGGAAGGTGCCGATGTCAGCATGACATCTCGCCATATCTTCAATGCCGAAAAAGCCTGTTTCGCCATGAAGGAACGCTTCGATGTCGACATCACTCCCATCGAAGCCGATGACTTCGACAGCCGCGCCGAGGCCATCGAGCATGCCAATATCGTGCTGGCAACCGGTGCCGCCGGTGTTGAATTGCTCAAGCCCGAACACTGGCAAACCCACCCGCATCTGGAAATGCTGGCTGATGCCAATGCCACGCCGCCGATCGGCATCGGCGGCACCAATGTCATGGACAAGGGCGAGTTGCGTCACGGCAAGATCATCTGGGGCGCCATCGGTTTCGGCACCCTCAAGCTGGCGCTGCATCGTGCCTGCATCGCCAAGCTGTTCGAAGACAACAAACAGGTATTCGACGCCGAAGTGATTTTTAGTCTGGCCAAGCAAATGGCCTGATCGAATGCGGTGATGAACCTTTCGACGGCAAACTTGCGCACGGATAGTCTGGCGCTGTTTCAAACCGGGCTTGCGGCGGCAGACCCGCGCGATGCCGTCAGGCAGTGTCTGCATATCAATGACGGCACACGCCGCATCACGCCCGACCCGAAACACCCCGACACCCTGCGCCAGGGCCAATGGCGCAACATTCATCTCATCGCTATCGGCAAGGCCGCCTGCGCCATGGCCGAAGCCGCCTGCGAAGTGATTCCAGCCAATTTGCTGGCCAGCCGCCCCATCGTCGTCACTCACTACGCCAATGTTCGGCCCAACCCGGATTTCGACCTATTGGGCGCGGGCCACCCTTTGCCCGATGCCGCCGGTGTGCGGGCCGCTGAAATCGTCATCGAGCGCCTGTCGCACGCCAAAGCCGGTGAACTGGTGCTGGTATTGCTGTCTGGCGGCGGTTCGGCGCTGCTGCCCAGCCCTGCCGACGGCATTACGCTCGACGATAAAATTCGCATCACCGAACAGTTGCTGGCCAGCGGCGCCACTATCGATGCCATCAACTGTGTGCGTAAGCATCTATCGAAACTGAAAGGCGGCGGCCTGGCCCGCCATGCCCATCCTGCCGATGTCCATGCGCTGATCTTGTCCGATGTCATGGGTGACGACCCGAGCGCCATCGCCAGCGGCCCCACCGTAGCCGATGCCACCACGTTCGCCGATGCCATCACCGTGCTGCAAAACCATGGCTGCTGGCAGGATGCACCCGCCGCCATCAAACACCATCTGCAACAAGGCGCACTCGGCCTGCGGCCCGAAACCCTGAAAGCCGATGATCCCATTGTTGCCGGTTGCCGCCATAGTTTGATCGGCAGCAATCGCCACAGTGTCGATGCCATGGTCGAGCACGCCCGCGCCCTGGGTTATGACACGACGATACACGCCCAGCCGCTGTGCGGCGAAGCCCGTATCGCCGCCGCCACCTGGGCCGCCGATGTCAGCCGCCTGTCAGCCTCCCGCACAGCCACACGCAGCGCCTGGATTGCAGGCGGCGAAACCACTGTCACCCTGGGTAAGACCCTTCCCGGCATCGGCGGACGCAATCAGGAATTGGCCCTGGCCTTTGCCCTGGCTGCCGAACGCCATGGCCTGCGGGGCGACTGGTGCTTGCTGAGCGGCGGCAGCGATGGCCGCGACGGCCCGACCGATGCCGCCGGTGCATTGGTTGATGGTGGCAGCCTGCACCGCTGTCGCCAGGCCGGTATCGACCCACTCGCCGCCTTGGCTGACCACAACGCCTATCCCGCCCTGAAGGCGGCGGGCGACTTGCTGCTCACCGGCGCCACCGGCACCAATGTCGCCGATTTACAGATTTTGCTGATGCGTTCGACACCCGACTGAAAACCAACCGACACACCGACCAGGAGATCATCATGTTCAACCCCACCATGACCATCAAAGGCTTTGATGATGAATTGTTCCACGCGCTGGAACAGGAACGTCAGCGCCAGGAAGACCACATCGAACTGATCGCCTCGGAAAATTACGCCAGCCCGCGCGTACTGGAAGCGCAAGGCACGGTGCTGACCAACAAATACGCCGAAGGCTATCCCGACAAACGCTATTACGGCGGCTGCGAATACGTCGACATCGTCGAACAACTGGCCATAGACCGCGCCAAAGCCTTGTTCGGCGCCGACTACGCCAACGTGCAACCCCATTCCGGCTCGCAGGCCAATATGGCGGTGTTCATGTCGCTGGTACAACCGGGCGACACCATTCTGGGCCTGGGGCTGGCCGACGGCGGCCACCTGACCCACGGCGCCAAACCCAACTTCTCCGGCAAGTTGTACAACGCCGTGTACTACGGTCTGGACCCGAAAACCGGCGAAATCGACTACGCCCAGGTGGAAACACTGGCACAGGCACACAAGCCCAAACTGATCATCGCCGGTTTTTCGGCCTATTCCCGCATCTGGGACTGGCAACGCTTCCGCGACATTGCCGACCAGGTGGGCGCTTACCTGCTGGTCGACATGGCACACGTCGCCGGTCTGGTGGCGGCAGGCATCTACCCCAATCCGGTACCGATTGCCGACATTGTTACCAGCACCACCCACAAATCGCTGCGCGGCCCCCGCGGCGGCCTGATTCTGTGCAAGCACAATGCGGAACTGGAAAAAAAACTCAATGCCAACATTTTCCCCGGCATCCAAGGCGGGCCGTTGATGCATGTGATTGCCGCCAAAGCCGTGGCCTTCAAGGAAGCCATGACGCCGGAATTCCAGGCCTATCAGCGACAAGTCGTGAAAAATGCCCAGGCCATGGCGGAGGTGTTCATCAAGCGCGGTTACGACGTGGTCTCCGGTGGCACCGACAATCACCTGATGCTGGTGTCGCTGATCGCCAAAGGCCTCACCGGCAAAGCCGCCGATGCCGCGCTGGGACGCGCTCACATCACCGTCAACAAAAACGCGGTACCCCACGACCCACAATCCCCCTTCGTCACCAGCGGCATACGTGTCGGCACCCCGGCACCGACCACACGCGGCTTCAAGGAAGATCAGATGCGCGAAGTAGCGGGCTGGATGTGCGATGTGCTGGACGACATCGACAACGACCACGTCATCGAAGCCGTTCGCGGCAAGGTCAAACTGCTGTGCGCACGCTTTCCGGTGTATGCCGCGCAATGATGTGCGCCTGAAGAAATTACGCGCTCCCACGCTCTGCGCAGCGTAAGCGTTCGCTACGCAGAGCGTCCCGGTCTGCATTCCCACGCGAAGCGTAGGAATGAGAAAACCTGACACACATATCGCCCTGAACGTGACCCAGCCGCAATCCATCCCCATCTTATACAGCTTCCGCCGCTGCCCTTACGCCATGCGTGCCCGTATGGCCATCGTCAGTGCGCGTAGTTGCGTCGAATTGCGGGAAATCGAACTACGCGACAAACCCGACGAATTGCTGGCGGTATCGCCCAAAGCCACCGTGCCCGTGCTGGTTCTGACCGATGGCAAGGTCATTGATGAAAGTCTGGACATCATGCACTGGGCACTGCAACGCAATGACCCCGACGCCTGGCTGCCACGCCACGGCCCGCGCACGGCTGAGCTGATTGCCATCAACGATGATGAGTTCAAGCACAACCTCGATCGCTACAAATATGCCGACCGTTACCCCGAAATGCCACCCGCTATTTACCGGGCACGCTGCGAGTCTTTTGTCGCCGAGCTGGAAACATGGCTCAGCCAGGTTTCATTTCTAGCAGGCAGCACGTTTGGCTTCGCCGATGCCGCCATTGCCCCATTCATTCGCCAATTCGCTGCCGTCGATAGTTTGTGGTTTGAAACGGCGCCGTATCCCAAGGTTCACGATTGGCAGCAACGGTTCCTGCAATCCACCCTGTTCCAGCAAGCCATGCAAAATTACGCTCGCTGGATGCCGGGCGCCAACCCTTTGTTTTTCCTTGCCTGAGAGGCGTCACCCATGAAGCGGATACCGTTGATCGGCCTGTTCGCCCTGCTGATGACAGCCAGCCACCCTGCATCGGCCCACGAGAGACTGTCGTTCACGGAAGTCTTGGCCGATGTCGTGTTTTATCGTCCAGCCGGACTGGCCTTGACGGCTCTCGGTGTCGGCCTGTTCGCGGCTACATCCCCGATGCTGCTGGTTGCGGATCAGGTGCCGCCGCATGACGCTCTCGACGATGCCGTCGACGTTTTGGTCATGACGCCGTATCGCTTTACCTTCCAGCGGCCAATCGGTGCGCTGCGGTCGGGGCCGGACGGCGTTTATCACAGACGCTGAATACCCAGTTCACATCACACAGTATTCTCAACTTTCAACCCTTTTGCGGAGACCGTCATGTCAGACATCGAAATTGCCCAGCAAGCCAGGATGCGCCCCATCATCGAGCTGGCTGCTGAAAAATTCGGCATTCCTGCCGAACATCTGGATCCTTACGGCCATTACAAGGCCAAACTCTCGCTGGAGTACGTCAACAGTCTGAGCGACCAAACCGACGGCAAGCTGATTCTGGTGACGGCCATCAGCCCGACGCCAGCCGGTGAAGGCAAAACCACCACGACCGTCGGCCTGGCCGATGCACTTAACCGCTTGGGCAAATCGACCATCGCCTGTCTGCGCGAACCGTCGCTCGGCCCCTGTTTCGGCGTCAAAGGCGGCGCGGCGGGTGGCGGTTATTCACAAGTGGTGCCGATGGAAGACATCAACCTGCATTTCACCGGCGATTTTCATGCCATCGGTATTGCGCACAATTTGCTGTCGGCTTTGCTCGACAACCACATCAACTACGGCAACGCGCTCGACATCGACCCGCGACGAACCCAATGGAAGCGCGTCGTCGACATGAACGACCGGGCGTTGCGCAAAATCGTGGTGGGCATCGGCGGCGTGACCAATGGCTATTTGCGCGAAGACGGCTTCGACATCGTCGTCGCCTCGGAAGTCATGGCCATTCTGTGTCTGGCCACCAGCCGCGCCGATTTGAAACAGCGGCTGGGCCGCATCGTCGTCGGCTATAAATCCGACAAGGTTACCCCGGTCTATGCCCGCGACCTCAACGCGCATGGCGCCATGGCGGCGGTGCTGAAAGATGCGATCAAACCCAATCTGGTACAGACTCTGGAAAACAATCTGGCCATCATCCACGGTGGCCCGTTCGCCAATATCGCCCATGGCTGCAATACCGTGATCGCAACGCAAACCGCGCTGAAACTCGCCGATTACGCCGTGACGGAAGCCGGTTTCGGTGCCGATCTGGGTGCGGAGAAGTTTATCGACATCAAATGCCGGATGTCGGGTTTGCAGCCGTCGGCCGTGGTGCTGGTGGCCACTGTTCGCGCACTGAAATTTCACGGCGGCGTCGGCAAAGATGGGCTGAATGTCGAGAATTTGGCGGCGCTGGAAAAAGGCTGCGCCAATCTGGAGCGCCATTTGAACAATATCCAGACCCACTACGGTCTGCCTTGCGTGGTCTGCATCAATCACTTCAGCTTCGACACCGACGCCGAAATCCAGCTGTTGCAACAAAAATGCGCGGCATTGGGCGCCAATTGCGTGGTATCCAGACATTGGGCGCAGGGCGGTGCCGGTGCCGAGGCGCTGGCGCAGGCAGTGTTGAATATCGTCGACACCCGCGAACCTGGTTTCAGTTATGTTTACGACGACGCGCTGCCGTTATGGCAGAAGATCGAGGCCATCGCCACCAAACTGTACGGTGCAGGCAGCGTCAGTGCCACCCCGATAGTGCTGAACTACCTCAAGGCCTTGCAAGCGGATTATGGTCACTTTCCGATCTGCATGGCAAAAACCCAGATGTCGTTCTCGACCGACCCCAATGTCAAAGGGGCACCGAGCGGTCATAACGTCGAAATCAGCAAAATCCGCCTCGCCAATGGCGCCGGTTTCATCGTTGCGATTGCCGGCGACATGATGACCATGCCCGGCCTGCCCAAGACACCAGCAGCAGAGCGTATCGACATCAGTGACGACGGTGTAATCAGCGGTTTGTTTTGAGCCGCAACTGACTTTGATGGGGTGGGAGGGAGCGGCGGCGAAATCCCATCGCCGCCCTTTTGATGACGCTGTTTGCTTTCAGTCTTGAAAACGAATGGCGTTGTCTGTGGTTTTGTTGAATACCGTACCGAGTACGTTGATGTCTTTCAACAGGCTGGCGGCGTTTTTCAGTTCATCGGTCTTGGTGCGGCCTTCTTCGATGACCAGCAATACGCAATCGACATAAGGCGAGAACCCTAAGGTGTCGTCTTGCGACAAGATGGGGGGCATGTCGAAGATGATGATCCGGGACGGATAACGACTTTTGAGTTCGTTGACCAGGCGCACCATTTTGGGTGAATGCAACATTTCGGTCGAATTGAACATGGGCTTGCCAGCAGGCAGGATGACCAGCCGGTCGATGCCAGGATTTATCATCAGGCTGCTTAGTTCGGCATCGTTGACCAGGTAATCACCCAGGCCTTTTTCGGCTTGAATGCCGAACAGCCGATTGACGGTCGGATTGGTGAAATTGGCATCGACCAATAAAGCGGTACGATCCAGTTCCATGGCAATACTGATGGCCAGATTGGCGGCGGTCAGGCTGGCACCAGTCTGATTGCTGGTGCTGGTGATGGCGACCGTTTTCCATTCCATGGCATCCATGGCTTGCAGACAGCGGGTTCGCAACATCCGGTACGATTCCAGCCAGGGGCTGTTGGGGAAGGCCGCTATGATGCGGTTTTCCTTCAATACCTGGGCATTGGTTGCCTGCACCTTGGTTTGGCTGTAGGCGACGCTGATGCCATCGCTAGCTGCTTGCCGTGTGTCTGTGACTGTTTGTTGCATAAAGCTCATGTTTGATCTCAACGATTAGTGGCCGCCGAACACAACGCGCAGCAGTTTGTACCAGAAGACATCCAGCGGCATGAACAGCCAGTGGAATAGCGCCATTGCCAGCACGATCCCGCCAGCCAGCGCAACCAACAGCATGCCTTGCTGCCTGCGGGCTTGGCTGTTTTCCATTCGGCTTTGCATGTAGGGAATGCTGGCCAAAGGCCCTACACCGAGAATCGAAACGATGGCTTTTTCGCTGTGTATGGTCGCATCGAGCATTTCACCGCCAGCGACAGCGCCGAAGCCGCCAGCAATGGCCAGCACCATGCCCAGAAACAGGATGGCCATGCGATTTGGGCTGACGGGTTCCAGCGGCTCCTGCGCCGGGTCGATCAGCGTGAAGCGCTCACCTTTCTTCTCGATTTCGAGCTGTTGTGCAATCTGCGCCTCCATTTCACGAGCGCTGACGGCCTGATAGCGTTGGTTGGTGTTGTTCAGTTCCTGCACCAGATCCATATAGTCTTTTTCAACCAGGGGCGACTGCATCAGGTTTTGCCGCAACTCCTCGATACGCTGCCTGACCTGGACACGGGTATATTCCAGCGATTTGAGATCGGAACTGGCGGCTTCGAGTTGCGCTTTCAGCGTGATGTAGGCGGGGTTGTCGGGTTCCAGATTGATGTTGGCGGTCGGGTTTTTAGCACCTTCCACCATAGCCTGTTCCAGCGATGTGACCTGTTTTTGCAGGTTGATGACATCGGGGTGGCGGTCTGAGTATTGTTCGGTCAGCGAGGCCAGCCGTGCCCGCTTGTCGGTCAGCTCGGCATTCATGGTGTTGAGGTCGGTCGAGCTGCCGATTTCTTTTTGCAGCGATTCGATTTCCCTCCGCATCTTGACCACATCCGGATGGTTATCGGAATAACGCGCCAGCAGCGACGGGTATTGGCCCTGCAATTCTTTCAGGCGATCGCGCATTCCGAATACCCGGTTGCCGGCTGCGCCGAACGTGGCGGTATTGGGTTCGATCTGGGCCAACTGGCCTTCGAGATAATAGCGGCGATCCTGGGTCGAGCGCTCCTGGCTGTCCAGGCTGAGCAACTGGTTGTTGAGGGCGTTGAGTTCCTGCTGATTCAACTGGTTGGCCTCGGGCAGTTGCCGCAGGTTTTTTTCTTTGAAGTCGGCCAGCGTTGCTTGCAACTGCTGGCCCTTTTCTTTCAGGCGTCTGGCTTCCTCGCTCAGGAACAACGCCGCATTTTCAGCCGATTCGGTGCGGGATTTGATGTTTTCCCTCAAGAACAGCGAGGTCAGTTCGTTGGTGACACGCTGAGCCAGTGAGGGCGAATGGTCGTCAAATGTCAGTTGAAAGGCGATGGTGGCCTTGGTGGGGCGACCGCTTCTGGGATCCATGACATCGGCGCTGATGGTTTCGACCTTGATGCTTTGGCGCATCTTCTCCAGGATTTTTTCCTCGGTCTTGGTTTTGCGGTCGTCGGCGTAAAGATCGTATTTCTTGATGATGTCCACCAGATTGCTGCGCGACATGATGCGCTGGCTGATGATCTGGATACGCTGGTCGGCGAAGGTGGTTACCGTCGATTTGACCAGTTCCGACGGAATTTCCTGCTCTTCGATCAGGATGGTGGCCGACGAACGGTAAACCGACGGCAGGGTGACGGCCAGAACCACGCTCAATAAGGCGATGACCACGAAGGGTATCAGCAGGTATTTGCGGCGCTTTTTGACGATTTTCAGATAATCCCGGATGTCGGGCGAGGGTGTATCCAAGTTGCTTTCCACGTTATTTCACCTGACGATTGATTTGCGGTTGGTACGAAAACTGGAGTTGTATGTCGTTGCTGGTAGCAGTTTGATTGAGGAATTGAAAGTCCTGCTGCATCAGTCTGTAGGATAAATCGAGATTGATTTCCGGCGTCCATTGCCAGTGCACGCCTGGGTTAAAAACGTACACCGATTGGCTGAAGTTCTGATTTTGGCCAGCAGCGATCAATCGCGCATCCGATAGCTGGTAGCTGGCACTCAAGCTTGCCGACCAACGCTCATGGAGGTTATAGCGCAGACCGCCGCTGAATCGGGTGGTGGTTTGTTGAAAACCGGCAGTAGCGGGGTTTAGCTGCTGGTCGGCAGTCAGGTTGAATGAGCCTTGCTCCAGTTTACGTTCGAGATTGAGGTTGAGCATGCGGCCTGTGTCGGTTCGGGACGTTTCCGTTCGTTGTGCCCCCAGTGGAGAAACGAATTCGGATTGCACCTGATTCGTCATGTTGCGAAGACCGCCCGATGCGGAAATTTGCGTCAATTCGTCGAATTTATACTGCGCGCCGATCAGAAAGTTGATCGTGGTTGATGCTTGAGAAAACGAGCTGACACCCTGAAAAGGCAAAAAAATACCGGGCAATACCTGAACGAACTGCTGAACGCTGGACTCGCTGCTGGAATTGAACAACGAATATTCACCCCTGGAATTGATCGATAACCGCTCGGTCAGAGCATGAACCCAGCCCGCGCTGTAGCTTTTATTGTCGAAGTCGGAGAATTGCAAATTGGTGAGATTCTGATCTCTGTCGAAGGTGACTTCCGTGTAATTGAAACCCAATGACAATTCGTCCCTTTCCGTGACATTGAAGGTAAACTGGGGCGCCACAGAGCTGGTATGTCGGGGTATCTGCACTTGCACCGCAATCGGACTGAAAATATCGAGCTGCTGATTGATAACTGACTGTATGGCGTGTTGCAGCGTAATATCCGTCCTGAAGCGTTCACCGCTATAGCGATGAGTCAGGTTGCTGATTTTCTCGGAAAGATTCAGTTCGGATTCACCGTGATAAATCAGCTCATTCCAGCGAAACGAACCACGCAACTCCTGATTTTCCGCCAGATAACCCATGGTCAGGGCCGGGGAAATGGTGGTAATCAGATTGTCGCGCCGGGGCTGTATCTGCATTCTCAGGTTGTCGGTATAGCGTTGGTTGTAGTGGAAGTCGGGTTGCAACAGCCACTGGCCTGCAAGACCGCTGACCGGCCAACAGACCAGTACTGGCAGTAAAAATTCCGTTTTTAATTTCATTTCAAATGACGGGCACCCAATCAAGGTACCGTGATTGTATCGCCCGGTTGCAGCAGAATGTTTTGTTCAAGGTCATCGCCATCGATGACATTACCGTAGTCGAAGGGGAAAACCTCGATCCGATCGCCTACCCGGCGCTGGATGGTGATGTCATCATCGTCGGCGAATACCGTCAGGCCACCGGCCAGACTTAAGGCTTGCAACACGTCGATGCGACGGGCAGCCATGACCATGCCGGGCTTGTTGACCTTGCCCACGACAAAAACCGTATTGCCCTGGCTATTCAGCAATTTCACGCTGACAGAGGGGTCGGCAATGTAGTCGGACAACTTCACGGTCAACAGCTCTTTCAAATCATGGATGGTTCGACCGGCTGCCGTCACCGTGCCAACCAATGGAAAAACAATGCTCCCATCCGGCGAAATCAGAATTTGCTGTTGCTGCAAACCCTCTTCCTTCCAGACCGATATATCCAGTGCATCGCCTGGTGCCAGCAAATAAATAGCCAACCTTTCAGGCTCTTGCAGAACCACGACATCCTGGTTGCTGGCGACAGGTGGCGGTGGATTTACCATGTCCGCAGCCGCTTCATCGGCATGGGCAAAAGCGGGCACCAATGACAAAATTGCAATGAAGGCGATGAGCTGTTTCAAAATGATTCCCTTATCTTTGAGTATTTGGATTTGCGTTCCATTTGGTATCTTGCGTTGGCCATTATAATGCGCGACTTTTGACAGCCTCATGAAGCAAACGGTGGTATGGCTAGTGCCCGAATGCGCAGGGACAATTGAACCAATAAGCAACATAATCAGCCAGTTACCTGGCGGAGTATAGGCTGTTGCACACTATAAACCAACACTTCAGGAGATTTTAATGAGCCTTTCGGCGTTTTTAAGCCGGGTAAAAACCGGCGACACCATTGATTTTCAGCAAACCATGGCAATCATTGCCGATCATTACCACTATCAGCCCACCAAGTTTAGCAATGGTTTGCAGTTGCCGCTGGTGAATGATGCCGGACATAACGAAGGCTCTTGCAAAATTTTCGCGTTTGCCAAGCTACACGATCTCGATCAACCGCAAACCCTGGCCTTGTTCGGCGCTTATTACTACGAGGACGTACTCAACCATCCGGCAGGAAGCGATCATCAAAACATTCGTACCTTCATGCGCGACGGCTGGGACGGCGTTCAGTTCAAAGGCGAGGCGCTGACGCCAAAATGACACCCGCCGCCCGCATTGCCGATTTCATCAAATGGCGTTGCGCTGTCGCTTTAAAGCCATAGCTGCTTCAGCCAAGCGCTCGCCCAACACCCAACACAAGCGTTTTTCGTGATCGGTCAATTCGCTGTCGGCATCGGCACAGTGGCTTGGCCCATAGGGGGTGCCGCCGCGCCGGGTTTCCCGAAGTGCGATTTCATTACAGGGCAAACTCGTGACCAACATGCCATGGTGCATCAATGGCAACATCATCGACAGCAGCGTGGATTCCTGGCCGCCATGCATACTGCCACTCGATGTGAACACCCCGGCCGGCTTACCGACCAGCGCACCGGAAAACCACAGCGAGGTAGTGCCATCGAGAAAATGCTTCAATGACGCCGCCATGTTGCCAAAATGTGTAGGGCTGCCCAAAGCCAGGCCATCGCAGGTTTCCAAATCGTGCAAGCTGGCGTAGACCGCGCCCGACTCGGGGATGCTGTCCGCCAGTTTTTCGCAGATCGCCGACACCAGCGGCACGGTGCGTAATACAGCCTCGGCGCCTTCAACCGATTCTACGCCTCGGGCGATGTGTTGAGCCAATCGCGCTGTGCTGCCATCGCGGCTGTAAAACAAAATCAGGATTTTCGTCATCATTGACCTCTGTCGGTTCATCGAAATCGGTAGCAGTTTACCTTGAACAGCATCACGATTTCCTCCAGATGCCCATGCCCTATTCATCCCTACCCATAACGCTTGATCGAAAAGCCACAAGCCTGTGACATAATTTCCACATCATTTTGCTTTTTTGCATCATTACATGGCCGAAAAACAACCGCCTCAGCCAGAACCTTGGGTCTCCAAATTGATGTTGGGTGCGTTAGGTGTCGTGTTCGGCGACATCGGCACCAGTCCCTTGTATGCCGTGAAACAGGTTTTTCAAAGCGGTCTGCCGACCGATACGGCTCATGTGTTGGGTGCGCTGTCGCTGATTTTCTGGACGCTCACCCTGGTTGTAACCACCAAATACGGCCTGTTCATCATGCGCGCCGACAACAAGGGCGAAGGCGGCATCATGGCGCTGATGGCGCTGGCGTTGCAGGGCGTCAAACAACACCCGGAGCGCAAACGCATCGTTATATTCATTGGGCTGTTCGGCGCCGCGCTGTTCTACTGCGACAGCATCATCTCACCCGCCATTTCCGTACTCAGCGCCATCGAAGGGCTAAAGGTCATCTCCCCCGATCTGGATCGCTTCGTATTGCCTATCACACTGACAGTGCTCGCCGCACTGTTTCTGCTGCAATTTAAAGGCGCGGGTAAGATCGGCGCCATGTTTGCACCACTGATGGCGGTCTGGTTTGCCGTGTTGGGGGTGTTGGGGCTGGTCAACATCATTCAGCATCCCGATGTGCTTTGGGCGGTCAATCCCTACTACGCGCTGAGTTTACTGAACGAACTGGGCTGGCGCGGATTCGTGATACTGGCTGCCGTCATGCTGGCCATTACCGGCGCCGAGGCGCTTTATGCCGACATAGGCCATTTCGGCATCACACCCGTTCGCGCGACCTGGTTCAAAATCGTATTTCCCATGCTGTTGCTGAATTATTTCGGCCAGGGTGCCCTGTTGATCGGCAACCCCCAGGCCATCGAAAATCCTTTTTATTTGCTGGCGCCATCCTGGGCAATGTACCCATTGCTGGCTCTGGCAACCGCCGCCACCGTCATTGCATCGCAAGGTATCATTTCCGGCGCTTTTTCGATTACCCGGCAAGCCATTCAGTTCGGCTATTGTCCGCGCATGAGAATTCAGCATACATCCGGCGACCACTTCGGCCAGGTTTACATTCCTGCCCTCAACGGCCTATTGATGGCTGCGGTGTTTTTCGTGGTCATCGGTTTCAGATCGTCATCGGCGCTGGCACCCGCCTACGGTATTGCCGTCACCGGCACGATGATCGTCGACACCCTGCTGGCATTCGTCGTGATTCAGACGCTGTGGCAATGGAGAACCGCCCAAAGTCTGGGTTTCCTGCTGTTGTTTCTGACCATAGACCTGGCCTTCCTGTTTGCCAACAGCCTGAAACTGACGGAGGGTGGCTGGCTGTCGCTGCTGATGGCCATCGTGATTTTTTCGATCATGGCCACCTGGATGCGCGGCAAGAGCATGTTGGCCCGCTACATCGAAAGTCGGCGCCTGTTGTTCGAGGAGCTTCAGGTGCAATTGCTGGAGAAACCTCTGGCCCGGGTGCAGGGTACAGCCATTTACATGGCACGCAGTCTGCACGGCGTACCGCAGGTTTTACTGCATAACCTGGAACACAACCGCGTCATTCACGACAAGGTCATCGTGTTGACTCTCGTGACCAAGGATGAACCTTATGTCGATGAAGATTACCGGGTGAAAATCCGGGCATTCGGCGATGGTGGCAACTTTTTCAGGGTAAAGCTGTACTTTGGCTTTCAGGAAGAACAGGACGTGCGCCGCGCCCTGCAATTGTGTCGTCACGAAGGACTCGACATAGATCCCAAGACCGTGTCGTTTTTCATAGGCAGCGAACGCCTGTCATTCCGGCACAAGAACCCGATGCCGAACTGGCAGCGTTCGCTATTTCTTTTCCTCACGCACAACTCATCGAGCGCCATCGAGTATTTCAAGGTTCCGGTCGACC
>Ga0207951_100586_pt1 | contig 17364 bp, 12 predicted proteins | sample Subbio12Aug_8Bad_FD_184830 | JGI IMG/M metagenome (GOLD analysis project Ga0207951, IMG submission 184830) | Serpentinite rock and fluid subsurface biosphere microbial communities from McLaughlin Reserve, California, USA - CR12Aug_8Bad (SPAdes) | ecosystem: Environmental > Terrestrial > Deep... | reverse complement strand
GGATTGCAGCGGTGCTGCGGATCGAATCGGTCCGGGGGGCGCTCGCCGAATATCGGACGCTCGTGGAAGCCGAAGGCCGGCAACTGGCGGCCATTCGCAGCACCTGGTGCTGCATCGATGCCCTGACGCGCCGCCCGGTGCGCGTTCCCGCCGGCATCATCCAGCTGCTGGGGTTAGGCGAAACCGACGGACAGCGCCTGCTGCCCGCAGCGTTTGCCTGATATCGGGCTACGGCCGGCTAGAGCGAGTCTCGATCTGACTGCATCAGATCGGCCGCCCCATCTCCTTGTTTTTCTGCATGGTTTTCCGATGCCGGTGATTCCACCAGATCGGAACATGCTCTAACACGGGGTTTCCTGTCGGCGAAGGGCGTGGCGTTTCCCTTCCGCCGCCCCTTCCGGTGGTGCGTGCCTGCGTTCAGTTGCCGAAGGTGCGTTGCCACCAGCCTCGCCGGGGCAGGCCATCGGCGGTGGATTCGGCGTCCTCGGGCTCTGACTCTCCTGCTGATACTGCTTCGGCAGGCGCTGCCTCCTTCGCCTTGCGGGTGCGTCGGGGCTTTGCGACCGGCGTTTCCGATTCCCGGCCAGCGCCCGGTTCGGCTGCGACGGCTGCGACGGCCACCGGCCCGGCAGCCGCCTTGGCCCTGCGCGGCGCGGCTGCTGCTGGCGCTGCCCTCGGGCTGCGCTTGCGAACGACAGGCGCCGGTTCTTCTGCGGATTCAGCTTCAGGCGCTGCCGCCTCGGCGGCGGGCTCTGCCCGGGCTTCCTGCGCATCGGCCTTGGGCTGGCGGCTGCGCCGGGCCTTCGGTGCCGGCCTTTCCCGTTCGGGGGCAGCGGGGGCTTGCTCCGGGTCGCTGTCGTTCGCACCGTCCTCTGCCTGTTCGTCGGCTTCGGCTGCGACTTGATCGACGCCGTCGCGGCGTGCCGGCCGCCGCCGCCTGCGACGCTTGCGGCGCGACTCGCGATCGTCGCCTCCGGTCTGGCCGATATCGGCCGGCTCCATTGCCTCATCGTCCGGCACTTCGGGGAGTTCGCGTCCGTCATCGGAGGGCAGGTCATCGCGCCTGCCATCTTCGCGCCCGCCTTCTTCACGCGGTCGATCCCGGCGCTCGGGTCCGCGATCCCGCCCGCTGCGTCGCCGGCGACGCCGCCCGCGACCGCGCTCTTCGGTCCGCTCGTCGATCGGGCTCTCTGTGCGCTCTCCGTTCCGGCGTTCGGTGACATCGTCATCGTCGTCGCCGCCAGCTTCATATTCGGCTTCATGTTCGGCTTCGTCTTCGTCGTCGATATCATGGTCGAGATCGTCGATGTCCGTTGCCGGGGCGGCAAGTGCCGTCATGCGCGGCATCTCGGCAGGCGGCGGACCGCTCGAATCGATGGCGATGCGCCCGCCGATCAGGCTGTCGTCGGGCACCACTTCGATACGGACGCCATAGCGCCCTTCCAGTTCGGCCAACTGTGCGCGCTTGCGGTTCAGCATGTACACCGCGACCGACCGATCGGCGCGCAGGCGGAACATGCTGGCCCGGCCGCGGACGGCTTCTTCCTCCAGCAGCCGCAGCGCCGCAAGCGCCGACGATCCGTCGGTGCGGACAAGGCCCGAGCCGTCGCACATCGGGCAGACTTCGGTCGACGCTTCCAGAACGCCGGTGCGCAGGCGCTGCCGGCTCATTTCCAGAAGCCCGAACGAGGAGATGCGCCCCACCTGGATGCGGGCGCGATCATGACGCAGCGCGTCTTTCAGCGAACGCTCGACCTTCCGGTTGTTGCTGTTTGATTCCATGTCGATGAAATCGACGACGACGAGGCCGGCAAGATCGCGCAGCCGCAACTGGCGGGCGACCTCTTCGGCGGCCTCGATATTCGTCTTGAGGGCGGTTTCCTCGATATTATACTCCCGCGTGGACCGCCCCGAATTGACGTCGATGGCGACCAGCGCCTCGGTCGGGTTTATGACGATATAGCCCCCCGACCTGAGGTTCACGACCGGATTAAGCAGAGCAGCCAGCTGCGATTCCACGCCGGCCCGGTGGAACAGCGGCACAGGGTTGTTGTAAAGCTGCACCTTCCTGGCGTGGCTGGGCATCAGCAGCTTCATCAGCGTCCTGGCCTGGGCATAGCCCTCGGCCCCGTCCACCAGCACCTCATCGATGTCACGGCTGTAGATGTCGCGAATGGCCCGCTTCACGAGATCCGAATCCTCGTAGATCAGCGCTGGTGCCGAGGACGTCAGCGTCTTGTCGCGGATGTCGTCCCACAGACGGGTGAGGTAATCGAAGTCGCGCTTGATCTCGGCCCTGGTCCGCTCGAGCCCTGCGGTGCGCACGATGGCTCCCATGGTGGCGGGAAGCGCAAGGTCCGTCATGATGGTCTTCAGCCGCTTGCGATCGGCCACATTGGCGATCTTGCGGCTGATCCCGCCGCCCTGGGCCGTGTTGGGCATCAGCACCGAATAGCGTCCGGCGAGCGAGATGTAGGTGGTGAGGGCGGCGCCCTTGTTGCCGCGTTCTTCCTTTACGACCTGCACCAGCATCACCTGGCGGCGGCGGATGACTTCCTGGATCTTGTAGCGCCGGCGCAGCGCCATGCGGCGCCGGCGCAGCGCTTCGGCGCCGGCCTCTTCGCTGTTGCCATGCTCTTCCGGGCGAACGGACGGCTCACCGTTTTCGCCGATGCTGCCGTCGCGGTCGCGGTCGCGGCGATCATCGTCGCGGTCGTCGATATCGTCGTCATGCGCATTCGCGCCGGCGTCGTCCGAGCTGTCGTCGTGGGCGCCATGCTCTTCGACAAGGCGTTGCTCCTCGCGCAGCAGGGCGTCGCGGTCCTCCTTGGGGATCTGGTAATAATCGGGGTGGATTTCCGAAAAGGCGAGGAAGCCGTGCCGGTTTCCGCCGTAATCGATGAAGGCCGCCTGCAGCGACGGTTCGACCCTTGTCACCTTGGCAAGATAGATGTTGCCCTTGATCTGCTTGCGGGATTCCGCCTCGAAATCAAATTCCTCGATCCGGTTTCCCTTGACGACCGCAACCCGGGTTTCTTCCTGGTGGCGGGCGTCGATCAGCATTCTTATTGTCATTGGAATGTCTCCCAGCGCCGGAGGCGCTCGTTTGTTGGACAGCGCCGGAGGCGCTCGTTTGTTGGACAGCGCCGGAGGCGCTCGTTTGTTCGTCAGCGCAGGATGCGCGTGTCAGGTTGGCCCCGCGCAGGGCGCGGGATTTGAGATGAGCAAGGCCGGCGCCCGAAGCGCCGATCCTGCAACAGGAAACAGGGCCGGGCGAAAGAGGCATCCGGGCCGACAGCGGCCATGCCGTGCGGCCCGTTATGGGCCGCACTGGGATGAACCTGTCTGCCGTACCGAAAATGTTCATTCTTCCCCGACATTCTTCCGGAATTCCGGTGCAGCCACATCGTGGCGGCCCCCGGGTCCAGGGGCATCAAGCCGGGAGCATCCTGGCGGGCTGCGATATCACGCGGTCCCGGCCTCAGCGTCCTTGCGGCAAACATGCCTCTGCCATGCAGCTAGCACCGGTGCAATGAACCGGCAAGTGCAGCATTCCCTGCGCGGATTCTCCGGGCCTCCGGTTAAGCGCCTGGCGGGTCGGCCGTAACATCATCGGTCATGGATAACATCCTCACGTCGCTGAACGCTGGATCGGGCATCGATGTCCGCGCGCTTGTCGCCAACCTCGTCGAGGCCGAGCGTGCGCCCCGGCAGGCGCTGCTGGACAACCGGCAGGAGCGCGTTGAATCCCGCATCTCGGCGATGGGCCAGTTCCGCTCTGCGCTCGATGCTCTGGTGGGCGCGCTTGCAAGCCGGATATCCTCGGGCTCTTTGGCGGGCATGGCGACCGTTTCGCGGCCCGACATCATGTCCCTTTCGGTCAACCCCGGCGCGACAGTGCAGCGCCAGCAACTGGAAGTGCGCCAACTCGCCCGGATCCAGACGCTTGCCTCGGCTCCCGTGGCAGACGCCGCTGCACCCGTAGGACAGGGCGCGCTGATCTTCCGGTTCGGTTCCGTTGCCGGCACGACCGATGCAATGGGCTTCACCCCTGGCGCACTGGCCGATCTCGTCGTGACGATCGGGCCGGACGATGACAGCCTGACCGGGTTGCGGAATGCGATCAACGATGCCGCTGCCGTGGCGGGCTCTCCGGTCCAGGCGCAGATCGTGTCCGACGTGCTGGGATCGAGGTTGCTGCTGAGGGGAAGTTTCGGCGAGGCCTCGGGATTCGTCGTGCAGGCAACAGGCGATCCGGCGCTGGGGGCCTTCGGCTTCGACCAGGGTGCGACCGCTGGTCTTGCCCGTACCCAGTCGGCCGCCGATTCCGTTGTGGCGCTCGCTGGTCTCGAGCTGCGCCGGCCCTCCAACATCATCAACGATCTCGTGCCCGGCGCGCGCATCACCCTTTCCAGGGCGGAAGCCGGCGCCCTTGTCACCATCGGCGCCGAGCGGGAGCCGCTCGAACTGGCCCGATCGGTCCGCGATCTGGCGGGCGCGCTCAACGAGCTGTCGGCGCTTGGCCGGCAGCTCTCGGCCAGATCGAACGGGACAGGGTCGGCAGGGGCGCTCGTCTCCGACGGCGCCACCCGGCGGGCGCTGCTGGGGCTGTCCGGCATCACCATGCAGCAACTCGCCGCCCCTGAGGGCAGGGCTCCCACGCGCCTTGCCGATATTGGTCTGACGCTGGATCGAAACGGCAATTTCATCATCGACGAAACGCGTCTGACGAGAGCGGTCAACGATCATCCAGCAACGGTCGAACAGATTTACACCGCTCTCAATCGCGCCACGACCATCACGACACCCGGCGGCCCGCTCCGGCAGATAGCGGCCCAGTTCGCCGTGGCGGCGCAGGGCCCGCCGGGGCAGCAGACCGCGCTGCAGCGCGAGTCCCTCGCCATCGCGCGCGAACGCGGACTGCTGGATGCGCGCACCCAGCGCGCCCAGGAAAACTACACCCGACAGTTCGCCGCGCTGGATCGGGCCGTGGGTCAGTCCCGCGCTCTTCAGGATTTTATGACCCGACAGATCGATCTCTGGACCAACCAGTCCGGCCGATAACCCACCCGACAGGAGCGCCGCATGCTGGACACACTTTCCCGATTGTCAACCCGCCCGGCCCCCCTTGCGCCACGCACCGCGCTTGCGGAATATGGCCGGGTCTCGGTGGAGGCCAAGGTCGAGGGCGCCTCGCCGCACCAGCTTGTGGCGCTGCTGTTTGATCGGCTGGCACAGGTGGTGCGCGAAGCCAGGGCCGGCGCGATCGTCGGCGATGCAGCCCGCCGCCTGCGCGCCACCGAAAAGGCGATCGCCATTATCGACGGACTGGATGCAACGATTGACGACGAACGCGGCGGGGATGTCGCCCGAAGTCTGCGCGCCGTCTATGCCCTGCTGCGCGACCGGCTTCTGGCAGGCCAGCCACAGGGCCTGGCAGAGGCGCTGGAGTCGGTTGAGGCGATCGCTGCTGCATGGCGCACGATTGCGCCTGCGGGGCGATAGCACTGGCCGATCAGGGAAAAACCGGCCTGCGTGCGGGCTGCAGTGATTGCGCGGGCGCTCCCGCCCGACAACATAAAACTGACGCCGGGCCGACACCATTTTGTGACCAGATAACTGGAGCGAGTCTCGATCTGACTGCATCAGATCGGCCGCTCCATCTTCTTGTTTTTCCGCATGGTTTTCCGATGCCGGTGATTCCACCGGACACGGAACATGCTCCAGAGCGAGTCTCGATCTGAATGCATCAGATCGGCCGCTCCATCTTCTTGTTTTTCCGCATGGTTTTCCGATACCGGTGATTCCACCGGACACGGAACATGCTCTAGGCTGCCGCCATCGCCCGTTCGAGCGCGAAAGGGGCGAGGCGTTCCTGCACTTCGCCGGGGCAGAGCCCGAACTGCTCGAGGCTGTAGCGGTGGCGGCTGTAACCATGTTCGACTGCGGCGCGCCGGACATAGGCTTCCATCGCGGCCATGGCTTCGGGCGTTAGATCGCGGTCGAGGAAGCGGTAAACGCGGGCAATCGCGAAACGCCAGTCCCGGTTCACTTCCTCGAAGCCGAGATCGAACTGGTGGCGCGCGGGGATCCCGCGGCGCACGTTCGTGGCGACGTTCAGCCGGTTTTCCGTCTTGTGCAGCCACTCTTGGCCGATCCAGTGCGGATCGACATCGTCTGACTGGATGACCATCTGGTTCCAGGCGAGGCTGGCGCCCGAGGCGACCAGCTGGACCGGATCGCGATGGAGAAACAGCAGCTTCGCATCCGGGAAGGTGGAATGCAGCGCCGCCAGATCCTGCAGATGCTGGGGGGTTTTCAGCACATAAGGGCGCGAGGGATCGCTGCCTTCGAACCAGGTGCGCAGCTTCAGGAGGCGGTGCAGGCGGGTGTAGGCGGGGGTCTGGTCCACCTGCTCGCAGTGGCGCGCGAAGCTGGGGACCCGGCGCTGGGCTTCGATCAGCGCCCCCGACAATGACTGTTCGTTGAGGCCGAGTTCTTCGTCCACCTCCAGGGGGCCCGTCGGGTGGGCGTTCAGGATGGCGGGGTTGATCGACGCGAGCAGCCGGAGCGCGCGGCCGACCTGGGTGATGCGCGGGTCTGCCCGGCCGGATGCGCGCGCGGCGATCGAGCGCGGGCCGGGAACCGGACACTGGGCTTCATAGAGGCGAAGCGCACTGAAGGCGGGGTCGCAGGCGAGAAGCCGCTGCATCCGCGTGGTGCCCGAACGCATGGAACCGACGACGATGACCGGCGGGGCGAGTTCGATCCGGTCGATTTCGGGATGATCGGCCATCAGCGCCTCGAACCAGAGGCGTTCCTTCATGACCTTCAGGATCGAGCCGTGCGCGACGAGGCGGCCGAAATCGGTGAGCCGTGCTTCCTCGTGCAGGGCCGGCAGCAGGACGGCGAGCTGGCTTTCGAAAAAATCCCGGCCGTCTGTATCATCAAAGAGGCCGGTTTCCTTCCGGGCAAGATTCCGCAGCCGTTCCGGGCAGAGATCCGCAGGGGGAAGGATGCCGCTGGACCAGGCAGAACGCAGCGAGCGCATGAGAAATTTCAGATGCAGCGGCCGAAAATGCGTCGCAGACGGGAGAGCGGAAGAAGGCAGGAGTCCGAGGTTTTCCATGACTGCCCTGACTGTTACGATCACGCTGACGGCCTGGGAAGCAGAAGATGAGCAGAATTGCGCGCGACTGTTGCATTATTGGCACTGCGGCACGACACGGGCTGTTGCGAGCTTTTCTCGAGCGAATGGAAGGATAATCGATGTGATGCGAATGATGTTGCTGCTGACGGGACTTGCCCTTCTGGGGGCCTGCGCGACGACAAGGGAGGCGCGGGTGCGTGCGGCGCTTTCGGATGCCGGACTGCCGCCGCCTCTGGCGCAGTGCATGGCGGAGCCGCTGGCGCGCGATCTTTCTGCGTCGCAGCTGCGATCGCTGAGCCGGGTCGCCAGGATCGGCCGCACCGAAGTGGGCAGGATGACGAACAGCCAGTTTCTGGACCTGCTGAAGCGCGACATGGACCCGGAAACGGTGAGCATTGTCGTCCGGGCCGGAGTCGGTTGCTTCCTGCGGGGTTAGAGCGAGTCTCGACCTGACTGCTCAACTGTAGCGGAAGGCGGGGTCGTCGAGATCGATCAGCGGCAGTTCGGTGCGCTCGCTCCAGTAATCCTGGTTGTGCATCCATTCCGGCTTGTCCCCGCGCCTGGGGAGCAGGTGCATGCCGCGCTGCAGGTAGCCCGGATTGAAATTCCCGCTATCAATCCAGGGCAGGAGCGGCATGTCGCGGTCTTCCGGGCGGAGCGCCACTTCGACCTGTTTTGCACCCTTTGCATCCATGTGATCGAGCAGACGGCAGACGAAATCGGCGACGAGGTCGACCCGCAGGGTCCAGCTTGCGCGGAAATAGCCCATGACCCAAACGAGATTGGGAACGCCGGTGAACATCATGCCCCGGTAGGTGACGGTGTCGGCGAAGTTCGTCGGCTTTCCATCGACCGTGAAATCGATGTCTCCGGTGATGCACAGGTTGAAGCCGGTCGCGGTGACGATGATGTCGGCTTCCAGCTCCTTGCCGGATTCAAGCAACAGGCCCTTTTGCGTGAAACGCCTGATATGGTCTGTCACCACACTCGCCTGGCCGGCAGCGAGGCCCTTGAACAGGTCGCCGTCGGGCAGGAAGGCGAGGCGCTGCTGCCACGGGCGATAGCGTGGGGTGAAATGGGTGTCGATGTCGAAATCGGGCCCCAGATAGGCGCGCGCCGCCTCGAGCAACTGGGCCTTGACGGCCTCGGGCTCCTCCATCGACCGACGAGTGATCTCGGCCTGATCGAACAGGATCGAGCGGCGGACGATTTCATGCACCCAGCTCTCGTCCACCTCCAGCTGGCGCAGCCTGTCGGCCAGTTCGTTGCTGTTCGGGTGCGGATAGAACCAGGTGGGCGAGCGCTGCAGCAGCGTGACGTGGTCGCACTTGCCGGCGATGGCGGGCACCAGCGTCGCTGCCGTCGCGCCCGAACCGATGACGACGACGCGCTTGCCGGCAAGATCGACATCCCTCGGCCAGTGCTGCGGGTGGATGATGGCGCCCCGGAAATCGGCCATGCCTTCCCATTCGGGCGTGTAGCCCTGCGAATGGCGGTAATAGCCCTGGCACATCCACAGGAAGTTTGCGGAAACGGTGAAGGGTTCGCCCGCCTTTGTCGTGCCGGTGACGGTCCAGCGCCTGTCGGCGGACGACCAGCTTGCCGAGTGGATGCCGTGACCGTAGCGGATGTGGCGGGCGAGCTCATTCTCCTCGATCACCTCGTGCATGTAGGCCAGGATTTCTTCCGCCGTGGCGATGGGCGGCCCGACCCATGGCTTGAAGCGGTAGCCGAAGGTGTAGAGATCGCTGTCGGAGCGGATGCCGGGATATTTGTGGGTGACCCAGGTGCCGCCGAAGCTGTCCATTGCCTCGAGGATGAGGAAGCTTTTTTGCGGAGTCTGGTGCCGGAGATGCCATGCGGCGCCGATTCCCGAAATGCCGGCGCCGACGATAAGCACATCGACATGGTTTGCCGCGGCCTGGCTTTCGGCGGCCTGACTTTCGGCGGCCTGGGTGCGCGCTTGATCCTGAGACTGTGTGGTCATCTGATCTCTCCCGGTTTCGGGGAAGTCTGGGGGTATGGGCCGGTTATGCCTTGATCGTGGTCAATATTCAGCGCTGGCGATGTTGAGAGGAGGCGACCAGCCACAGATGGCAGGCAGGCCCCGCAGGTCGGCGAATCTTCGCGGTCACGATGCGCCGTTCCGGCAACTTTACGATGTTTGTCGGATTCGTCCAATACGATCTGATGTCGACGGCCTAGTCATGCATTGCGACCCAAAGGGTGGCTTGCACCGGATTATCAAGCTGACGGGCTCTCGACAGGGGGCTGGTTGGCTGGTTGCTTCGGAGGGCCATTCTTACTGAAACGCCCTGGGGCATTCTGTTCCCCAGGGCGCCTTTTTCGCGACATCTTGACCTTGGCCCGGATTCGGCAGAAATTGTGCCGGCATCGGAAGAGCGTTGGCCTGCGCCCTTCGGGGAGGAAATGCTTGGGCCGCATCGCTGGTATCGCGCTGCCGAGGCACAGACGCTGGTCAGCACGGGCTTGCAAAAACAGGGGGCGCGCGATGAATGAAGCAAGTTGCCCATGAGGCATCCCGGCTTCTCCCTGCGCTATTTTTCGCCCGCTGCGCCGCTGCGCGACTGGGTTTCCAGCTATTACATCTTCGAGGCGGACGTTCCGGCCCTGGCCGACACATTGCGGGCCGAACTTGCGCAGGTGCGCGTCTTCTTGCAGGGCGGGGCCACCTTTTCATACGGGGGAGCGCCGCCGGTGCGGGTTCCGCCGTGTGCGCTGTGCGGGCCGACGACAGTTGCCGTGAACTTCTGCGCGCACGGCCCGTTGCGGCTGTTCGGAGCGGGCCTCCTTCCCGCCGGATGGGCAGCACTTGTCGGCGCCGGCGCAAGCGAATTTGCGAACATGGTGACCGATCTCGAAGCCGTGGCCGGGCCGGTTGCGCGCCGTGCGCTGGACCGGATGGGCGAAGCCCGGGACCATCGGGAAATAGTGGCCGCAGCCGACGCCTTCTTCATGCTGATGTCGATGCAGTCGAAGCCGCCGCCCCTGTGGTTCACCCGCGCCGCCGACGAATGGCTGGCCGGTTCGATCAATCCCGACGTCAGCGACCTTGTCGCGACGACGGGCATGTCGGCGAGGCAGGTCGAAAGGCTGGCGCTGAAGATCTATGGATCCTCGCCCAAGATGCTGGCGCGCAAGTATCGCACATTGCAGGCGGCGGTGCGGCTTGGCCTTGATCCCGACCATGGCTGGGAAGCCGCGGCGGCTGACGTATTTTTTGATCAATCTCATTTCATCCGGGATTTCAGGATGTTCGTCGGCATGACTCCGTCCCGGTTTGCGGACAGGGATTCACCCTGGATCAGGCGGCTGACGATTGCCAAGCAGCAGACCGCCGTGAAGATTCCGAAGCTGAATCTCGTCAGCTAGAACATGTTTCGATCCGGTGGAATCACCGGCGCGGGATCACTCCCGGTATCCGGGGCTCAGCCGGTCCATCTTGCGCATCAGCGCCGGCCAGGCCAGCATGTTGCCGACCAGCTTCAGCCCGTCTCTGCCTTGATCCGCGGCCTTTTCCGGGGTGCCCTGCGGCGGGTGGTTGAGGCGGGCCGCGCCGCCTGACAGCGCATGGACCTGCGCTTCGCAGGCGCGTTCGAGAAAATATATTTTCAGGAACGCTTCACCGATCGTCTCGCCGACAGTCAGCGTTCCGTGGTTCCTCAGGATCATCGCCGTCTTGCCGCCGAGGTCGGCGACGAGGCGCTCGCGCTCGTCCAGATCCGTCGCCACGCCTTCATAGTGATGGTAGGCGACTTCATCGCGGATCAGCATCGCTGTCTGGGTGATCGGCATCAGCCCTTCGGCCTGGGCGGCGACCGCCTGGCCATAGGGCGTATGCAGGTGAATGACGGCGTGCGCATCCTCGCGCGCCATGTGAATGGCCGAGTGGATGGTAAAGCCGGCCGGGTTGGTCAGATAGGGTGTTTCCATCACCGGGGTGCCGTGCACGTCGATCTTCACCAGCGACGAAGCCGTGATCTCGTCGAACATCAGATTATAGGGATTGATCAGGAAATGATGCTCGGGGCCGGGAATGCGCACCGACAAATGGGTGAAGATGAGATCGTCCCAGCCATGATGCGCGACCAGGCGATATGCGCAGGCGAGATCCTCGCGCAGCTTCCATTCCGCGTCGGACACTTGCGCGCGGACATCTGCGGGCGTCTTGAACTGGGTGGCCATCGTCTCTCTCCCCGTCATGTCGTTCCGCCCCGGTTCGGCGGCGCTGGATGCCGCGCCCGTTTTCGGCCCGGCACATATGCGGGCAATAGCGCATGTCCCGCCGGTCGCGCGACCATTTCTTCTGCCAGCCGCCTTCTTGCGCGCAAGCAAGATGCGGGCGATGTCATGCGGAACGGGCGAGATTGCAACCTTGCCGTCATCGAGGTGGCCTAATGGGGGGTGAGGCAAGGAGGGAAAGGCATGACGGACTGGACTTCTGGCGTGGGCCGGCGGCAGTTGCTGGGCGGGGCCGTTCTTGGCGGGGCCGGCCTGCTTCTGCCCGCGCGGCTGCGGGCGGCGGCTGCGCCGCTGGCCGGCTTTACCCATGGCGTTGCGACGGGCGAGCCGGGCGCGAACGAGATGCTGTTCTGGACCCGCTTTGCCGGTGCCGGCCGGCAGCCTGTCCCGCTGCAGCTTGAGATCTCGACCGACCCGCGCATGGCGCGCGCGCGAATCGTGGCCGAGGCGCATGCCGACCCCGCACGGGACTGGACCGCGCGCACGACAGTGCGCGGCCTGGCGCCCGGCCGGGTCTATTATTACCGCTTCCTCGGGCCATCGCGGTCGCGGTCGCCTGTGGGCCGGACCCGCACATTGCCCGAGGGAATGCCGGCGGCATGGCGGATGGGCGTGTTCGCCTGCTCGAACCTGCCCTATGGCTGGTTCAACGGCTATGCCCATGCGGTTGCAGCCGACGACATCGACCTGTTCGTGCACCTGGGCGATTATATATATGAATATGCCCGCGGCATCTATCCCGATGCGCGCTCGGCGCTGCCCGATCGGCCGATCGAGCCGGCCGGCGAAACCGTCCGACGCGAGGATTACTGGGCGCGCTACCGGAGTTATCGCGCAGACCCGGACCTGCAGGCCCTGCACGCGCGGGTGCCTTCGGTCACGGTCTGGGACGATCACGAGATCGCGAATGATGCCTGGACGGGCGGAGCCGAAAATCACCGGAGCGAACAGGGCGACTGGGCGACCCGGCTTGCCGCGGCCAGGGCCGCCTATCGGGACTGGATGCCGATTTCGGACGCTGCCTATGCCAGCTATGAAATCGGCCGGCTGGCGACCCTGTATCGGCTGGACACGCGTGTGGAGGGGCGCGACAGGCAGCTGGATCTCGCCGACGCAATCAGGCAGGGGCCCGATACCCTGACCGCCTTGAGGCGCCTGCGCGACGAGCAGTGGGTCGCAGGCGGCCGGCAACTCCTTGGCCAGCGTCAGGAGCAGTGGCTGTTCGAGGGGATGCGGTCGGCCAGCAGGCGCGGGGTGCGCTGGCAGGTGCTGGCCCAGCAGGTGGTGATGGGCGAGGTGATGTTGCCGCAAGACGCCGCGCGGCTTGCCGGGCCGAACCCGGGCGATGCGGTGGCGGCATTTCTGGGCGCGGCCGAAGTGGCGGCGAGACTGGGCCTGCCGATGAACCTCGATGCGTGGGACGGCTATCCTGCCGCACGGGCGCGGCTGTTGTCGACCGCCCAGCGCAACGGCGTGGATCTTGTGGTGCTGGCTGGCGACAGCCACAACGCCTGGGCCAGCGAGCTTGTGAACGATGGCCGCCCGGCCGGTGTGGAATTTGCCGTGCAATCCGTTTCTTCGCCGGGGTTTGAATCCTATCTTGCGACGCCCCCTTCGGCCGTCGCCGAAGCCTTTGTGCGGGCGAACCCGACGCTGAAATGGGCCGATACCGGCCAGCGGGGCTATATGCAGGTCACTCTGACGCCGGCCGAGGCGCTGTGCGAATGGCGCTTCACGGGCTCCAACAAGGTGCGCTCCTCCAGGCTTGCAGGTTCCATGCGCGGGCGGGCGGGCGCTGGCCAGAAAAGGCTGGCGATGGGATGATGGGGCAGCGCTGCGGCCGGGCAGCAGGTTGCGGGCGCAATGATTGAGGGCTAGGGCCCCGCTTCATGATAGCCCGTTATTCCCGCCCCGAGATGGTGGCCGTCTGGGCCCCCGAAACGAAGTTCCGCATCTGGTTCGAGATCGAGGCGCACGCGACCGAGGCGCTGGCAGGGCTGGGCGTGGTGCCGCAATCGGCGGCCGACGCGCTGTGGGCATGGTGGGCGACGAAACCCGAAATCGATGTTGCCGCGATCGATGCGATCGAGGCTGTCACGAAGCATGATGTCATCGCTTTCCTGACCTGGGTTGCCGAGCAGGTGGGCGAGGAAGCCCGCTTCATGCACCAGGGGATGACCTCGTCGGACGTTCTTGATACCTGCCTTGCCGTGCAGCTGGCGATGGCGACGGACATATTGCTGGCCGATATGGACGCGCTGCTCGCCGCCATCAGGCGCCGGGCGATGGAACACAGGTTCACGCCCACCATCGGACGCAGCCACGGCATTCATGCCGAGCCGGTGACCTTCGGCTTCAAGCTGGCGCAGGCCTATGCGGAGTTCGGCCGGTGCCGCCAGCGGCTGCTGGCCGCGCGGGCGGAGATCGCCACCTGCGCGATTTCGGGCGCGGTGGGCACGTTCGCCAATATCGATCCTCGCGTGGAAGCGCATGTCGCAGCGCGGATGGGGCTGGCGGTCGAGCCGATCTCGACCCAGGTGATCCCGCGTGACCGGCATGCCATGTATTTCGCGGTGCTCGGGGTGATCGCATCGTCCATCGAGCGGCTGGCGACCGAGGTGCGCCACCTGCAGCGCACGGAAGTGCTGGAGGCAGAGGAATATTTCGCGCCCGGGCAGAAGGGCTCGTCGGCGATGCCGCACAAGCGCAACCCCGTGCTGACGGAAAATCTCACCGGCCTTGCGCGGCTGGTGCGCTCGGCCGTGACGCCGGCGATGGAGAATGTGGCGCTTTGGCACGAGCGGGACATTTCCCATTCATCCGTCGAGCGCGGCATCGGGCCGGATGCCACCATCACGCTCGACTTTGCGCTCGCGCGGTTGACGGGGGTGGTGGACAAGCTGCTGATATACCCCGAGCGGATGGCGAAGAACCTGCACAGCATGGGCGGGCTGATCCATTCGCAGCAGGTGCTGCTGGCGCTGACCCAGACAGGCCTTTCGCGCGAGGAAAGCTACCGGATCGTGCAGCGCAACGCGATGCAGGTGTGGGAATCAGACGGTGTGCTTCAGCTTCGCGATCTGCTGGAAGCCGATGCCGATGTGACGTCCAGGCTTTCTGCGGCCGAACTGGACGGGCTGTTCACGCTGGACCATCATTTCGCCCGGATCGATCTGATTTTCGACCGGGTTTTCGGGGCCAGCTGATACGATGGCATCCGCACTACAAGCGCAGCTAAACTTAATTGCGATGCATTATGAACATGGTTAATGGCGTAAAATTTCCTTACAGTATTTGATACTCTGAATAGATAACCATTTGATTCTGGATATATAAATAGTTGGCACGGGTCTTGCAGAGTGTGGAATTCACCGTGCATCAAGGAGCATCCCGTGAATTTCAGATTCGTTCTTCCGCTTGCCGCCGTCGTCAGCTTCGGCCTGATGGCTTCGGCCAACGCGGCCATCGTCATCACCCAGGAGCCCGGCAGCAACCTCGCCGCCTTTGCCTTTGCCATCGACGAAGACAACCGCATCATCACATTGCGCGAAACTTGGGGCCCCAACACGGCGCAGAATGTCGTGCTGCGGTTCGAAGGCTGGGATTACAATCGCGATTCCTGGATAGTGAACAAGCATGTGATCAACAATACCGGCGCCGCCTGGGCCGGCTTTTCGAATGAACTGCTGAACGCCGACAAGGCGGGTTCGATCGACACCGACGGCCTCAGCTTTGCGCAGTTCGGCATTCCGATGCGTCCACGCACGTCGGACGTCTTCACGACGGTGACAGCCGATGAACTGGAAGATCGCGACTATCTGCTGTTCGAGGAAGGCCTTGTCGCCAACGGTTCTTCCGTGTTCATGACCTTCGGCCTGACCGTACGCCGTGACACGCAGGAAGACAATGTGAACCCCTTCTTCCTGCGCCAGTCGGAAACCCTGGCCGTGATTCCCGAGCCCGCCACCTGGGCGATGCTGATCACCGGTTTTGGTCTGGTCGGCTTCTCCATGCGTCGCCGGCGCAACATGGTTGTCTCGGTCGCCGCCTGACAGCGTCGCACGGGAGGCAGAAGGGCGGGGTCGGCAACGGCCCCGCCCTTCTGCTGCCTGATGCATGCCCCATTCTTGACTCGTTAGGGCCGTTCGGGCAGTGGCGGCCGCTGATTACACCCGAAATGCTGTTTCGAGTGTAGAGGAATGCACGCCGGTCAGCGAGGGTTCGCACGCCGGCGCGCTTTGTGTTGAGGTGAATTGCAACTGATGTCGAAGCCGGCAGCCTGATGTTCGAAAGCCTGTCAGAACGCCTTGCCGGCGTGTTCGACAAGCTGCGCGGGCGCGGCGCGCTCAACGAGCTTGAGGTGCGCGCCGCGATGCGCGAAGTCCGCGTCGCCCTGCTGGAAGCCGATGTCGCGCTCCCTGTCGTCAAGGACTTTATCGACCGGGCGACCGGGCGCGCAGTGGGCGCCGAAGTGCTCCGGTCGGTCACGCCGGGGCAGCAGGTCGTCAAGATCGTCAACGATGCGCTGGTGGAAACGTTGGGAAGCGAGGCTGTCGACCTCGATCTGAATGTTTCGCCGCCGGCTGTCATCATGATGGTGGGCCTGCAGGGCTCCGGCAAAACCACGACTACGGCAAAGCTCGCGAAGCTGCTGAAGGAAAAGCGCGGCAGAAAGGTGATGATGGCGTCGCTGGATGTCAATCGTCCGGCCGCGCAGGAACAGCTGAAGGTTCTGGGCGAGCAGGTCGGCGTGGCGACGCTGCCGATCATGGCCGGGCAGCAGCCGACCGACATCGCAAGGCGCGCGCTGCAGGCGGCCAGGCTGCAGGGCTTCGACGTGCTGATTCTGGACACGGCCGGGCGTCTGCATGTCGATCAGGCGCTGATGGCGGAAATGAAGGCCGTCGCGCAGGTTTCGCAGCCCGCCGAGACACTGCTGGTCGTCGATGCGCTGACCGGCCAGGACGCCGTGAATGTTGCCGGAAGTTTCGGGGCGCAGGTGCCGCTGACCGGTGTCGTGCTGACCCGGATGGACGGCGACGCGCGCGGCGGCGCGGCGCTTTCGATGCGCTTTGTCACCGGAAAGCCGATCAAGTTTGTCGGCACCGGCGAAAAGATCGACGCGCTGGAACAGTTCCACCCGGAACGCGCTGCCGGCCGGATTCTTGGCATGGGCGATGTCGTCAGCCTGGTGGAGCGGGCCGCTGAATCCATCGACATGGTCGAGGCCGAGGCGATGGCGGCCAAGCTCGCCAGGGGCAAGTTCGACCTGAACGACCTGCGCCAGCAGTTCCAGCAGATGAAGAAGATGGGCGGGCTGGGCGCACTCGCCAGGATGCTGCCGGGCATGGGCAAGGCGCAGGAGGCGATGGACAAGGGCAGGGTCAGCGACAGGTCGGTCGCCCGGATGGAGGCGATCATCCTGTCGATGACGCCAGGGGAACGCGGCAAGCCCGAAGTGCTGAACGCGCGGCGCAAGATCCGCGTTGCAAAGGGCGCGGGCGTGACGGTTCAGGAGGTCAACAGGCTTCTGAAGATGCACGCCGACATGGAAACCGCGATGAAGCGGCTGAAGAAGATGGGCGGCCTTGGTGCCCTTTCCGGCATGTTCGGCGGGGGTGGCGGCCAGATGCCCGGAATACCCGGCCAGATGCCCGGCGGGCCGGGCATGCCCGCGCTGCCGCCGGGCATGCTACCCCCAAGGCCTCCCGGCGGGTTCAAGTTCAAACGCTAGATTTCAAACGACAGATATTGAAGAACAAGGAAAAACAGACACATGGCAATTGCAATTCGTCTCACTCGCGGTGGCGCCAAGAAGCGCCCCGTCTATCGCATCGTCGTGGCCGACAGCCGCGCCCCGCGCGATGGCCGTTTCATCGAGAAGCTTGGCACCTACAACCCGCTGCTGCCCAAGGATTCGGCCGAGCGCGTGACGCTGGACGCCGAGCGTG
>Ga0207951_100583_pt1 | contig 17448 bp, 19 predicted proteins | sample Subbio12Aug_8Bad_FD_184830 | JGI IMG/M metagenome (GOLD analysis project Ga0207951, IMG submission 184830) | Serpentinite rock and fluid subsurface biosphere microbial communities from McLaughlin Reserve, California, USA - CR12Aug_8Bad (SPAdes) | ecosystem: Environmental > Terrestrial > Deep... | reverse complement strand
TTGGGGAGGGGGTGGATGGAGGTTAATATGGAAAAATACAAATGTACGGTCTGCGGTTATATCTACAATCCGGAAAAAGGCGACCCTGACACTGGAATCTCTCCAGGCACTCCTTTCAATAAACTTCCAGACGATTGGGTCTGCCCTGCCTGTGGCGCCCCCAAAGACATGTTCGAGAAGGTTTAGGGCACAGGGTCTGCGCAAGCCCCTGTCCTTCAGGCGTAATTTCATCGCCCCACCTTACCCCGTTAGAAATGAACTACCACCAGCTACAAGATGGTGGATTCTCTACTGACTGAAGTCAGCTAAAGACAAAACAATCAGCACAGAAATTCTCACGAGGGGAAATCTGAAAAACTCGGTTGCGAGTCGAAGCGACCTGCACATAATGTGCATACTAAAGTCTTCGCCTGAAGGTGAGGGTTTTTCTCCACGAGTGAGACAATGATGGGCCACTCGGTTTTAAGTCGCAACGACTGGAATTTCTAACGGGGTTTGTTTGCCAACAAACACTGGAGCAGTTAGAAGCATTAGTCCCCTAAATTGCATCAAAGGGGCCGTTAACCCTAAAAAAGAGATAGAAAATTATTTTTCAGGTAAATCCCCCGCCCCTTGCGCCTGCCTGCGCATAGCCGCTTCGGCGAAGGCAGGGGAGGGGGTGGGGGGGAGGGGTAACCTTAAAGATGAACTATTCACCCTCACCCTAACCCTCTCCCATCAAGGGAGAGGGGACTATTTTAAAATTTCTAAATCGGGATTTGGGGTTAAAGCTTCGCTTGCCCGGGAACGGGATTTATGATATCATTGATATAAAATATATCACTGGGAGGTTTAATCAATGGTTTCACAGATATTGATCAGGGTGGATAAAGACCTAAAGGACAGATTTCAACGGCTCAGCAGAACAGAGCAGAAATCTGTCAATGAAAAGGTCCGGGAACTCATGGAGGAATACGTAAAAGACCACAACATGGAGGCTGCCATGAGAAGCTTATGGGATGAGATCGGGCAGTCGTTGCAAAAAAAGGGATACAGGGCATCGGATGTCAACAAAAAGATCAGGGAGGTCCGCTCAGGCCGATGAGGCTCGTCATTGATACAAACGTCTTCGTTTCATCCTTTTTCGGAGGGGCTCCGCGGCAAGTCGTTGACCATTGGTTTTCCGGAAAACTTATGCTATGTGTCTCCAGACCGATCCTTAAAGAGTACTTCGATGTCCTGGGTCGCTTTGAATTTGATCAGGCGGCCTTCTTCGGGAGACTGATCACTGCCCTTGAGAAGGGTCCAAACATCCTTTTCGTGGATAACCCGAAGGAGCAGAATTGGATAGTGGATGATCCGGAAGATAATAAATTCATCGCGTGCGCCATTTCACTTCATGCCGAACACCTTGTGTCCGGCGATTTACACTTAAAAAGGGCGGGCAAGATTGGAAATGTGGAAATTGTGTCTCCCCGGAAAATGCTGAGCTTGATCGAAACCGAATAATCCCGGACATCAGGACTTCCCCAAGCTGTTAAATCTATTTCACTCTCTTTTGTCTCCTTCAACTCCCGGCTATTAAGTCTATAAAATAGGAACCCGTCCCCAATTACTTTCTATAAATCTCTTTTAACCCCTGGTAATCCTGAATTGTATCTTTGATCATCTCGAAGTCCTTCTCGTTCAGAGGGCGGATGGGTTTGGCAGGAGCGCCTAAGGCCAGTGTCCTCGGCGGGATGATGGTTCCGGGCGTGACCACCGATCCTGCGCCGACAATTGATTCCTCTCCGATTTCAGCTCCATTTAAAAGGATCGCCCCTATTCCTATCAGCGAACCCCTCCTGATCTTGCACCCATGGGCCACCACCCGATGTCCCAGGGCCACTTCATCCTCAATGATGAGGGGATAGAACTTCTTATCGATGTGAAGGACACAAGAGTCCTGAATGTTCACATTTGATCCGATCCGGATATAGTTCATATCTCCCCGGACGATGCTGTAAAACCAGATATTGCTTCCCGGCCCAATCTCTACATCCCCAATGACCATCGCATTGTCAGCAATAAATGCCGTCGGGTCAATCTTCGGATATTTTTCTTGAAATCCTGCGATCATTTCTATTCCTTTCTATTGGGGTAAAGGGGGGATATCAGGGGGACCAGCTACATGTTAAGCCTGAGAGATTTGAGATGGTCGATGTATTTCTCTTTCTTCCGCGCGATCTTTCTAAAAATTCTTGATACCTCGGGAAGGGGCACCTTTTCCGAGGAGTCGTGAAAAAATCTCCGCTCCTTCTCCTCGAGAGCTAAAGCCGCCTTCAGCAGGTCCGAATCTTCGGAAGCCCCTGAGATCTTCAAATCTATTTCATAATCTTCCTGTTGAAGTCCAGCGATGGGTTCGAGGATCATCTCTGTCACATTCTCACGACGGGTCTGCTCCATCAGCGAACTATTTTTCTTTCCCTCCTCCAGCAAAACTTGCACGTTCTCTTTGAGCACAGGATCTTTTACCTTCCCGACTGCGGTCCGATAAATATCCATTGATCGCCCGATCATTTCCACGGCAAATCCCATGATTGCTCCAAATGTCGTCAGGGCCATTCCCATCTCCTCTTGACTATGACACATCCATGCTGTAATCGATCTACCTTTAATTTCTCCCTAACCCATCACTCCATTTTTCCAGTATTCCAACTGCATGGCAAATTTATGTCCACCGCTGAATCACTACCTTTGTGTCGGTGAAGAACTGAAAGACCTCTCTGCCGTGCCCTTTGATATCGCCGAAGAAAGAACCCTTGGCGCCCCCGAATGGAAAGAAGGACATGGGCGCGGCAACTCCAAGGTTGATTCCCATCATACTGGCAACCGCACGGTACTTGAATTCCCGAGCGGTTTTTCCGCTCGTCGTGTAAAGACATGCCGCATTCCCGTACTCACTGTTCTCAATCAATTTGAGGCCCTCATCCAGATTCTTAACATGAATCAGCGAGACCACCGGTCCAAAGATCTCTTCTCTGGCAATGGTCATTTCCGGGTGAACTTCATCGAAAATGGTTGGGCCGATGAAAAATCCATTCGGATATCCTTCGATCTTGATGTTCCGGCCATCTAGAATCAGTTTTGCCCCTTCCTGAATGCCTTTCTCAATATACCCTAAAACCTTCTCTTTATGCTTCTTGGAAACCACCGGGCCCATCTGGATTCCTTCTTGAAGACCGTTCCCAACCTTAAGCGATTTCGCCGCTGCAACAAACTTTTCTTTGAGTTCCTTATAGACATCCCCCACTGCCACCAGCACGGAACCGGAAAGACAACGCTCTCCCGCACAGCCATAAAAGGAAGTGATCAGAGAAGGCATGGACTTGTCCAGCTCGGCATCCGGCATGACCAAAACAAAGTTCTTCGCCCCGCCGAGGGATTGGACTCTCTTTCCCGTCTCTCCGCAGGCTTTATAAACGTATCGAGCGGTTGAGCTCTGGCCCACAAAAGAGATCCCCTTGATATCCGGGTGATAAAGCATTCCGTTGACGGCGTCTCTTGCCCCATGAACCATATTGATCACGCCTTCCGGAAACCCGCATGCATCAATCGCCTCGAAAATACGGGTCTGTGTCATCGGCACCTGCTCCGAAGGCTTCACAATGTAGGTATTCCCGCTGACCACGGCATAGGGCAAAAACCACCAGGGCACCATGGCCGGAAAGTTGAAAGGAGCGATCACCCCAAAGACACCGATGGGTTGTGGCTCCGCCGTGCAGTCGATCCCATGAGCAATATCTTCGAGATTATAACCCGTCATCAGGGTGGTCACGCCTGTGGCGTGCTCCACATTTTCAATCATCCGGCGAACCTCACCACGGGATTCATCCAGGGTCTTGCCTTCTTCAGTCACGAGAATCCTTGCAATGTCCTCAAAGGACTCTTCAAAGAGGTTTTTAAGTTTGAAGAAGTATCTGGCTCGCGTCAGAGGTGGAGTGCACCTCCATTCCCAATAGGCCTCTTTTGCCGCCCTCGCTGCCCTGTCCACATCGTTTGCCGTAGAAAAAGGCGCTTCCCCAATCTTCTCGCCGGTTGCAGGACACCACACCTCCCCATATTCCTTCGTTTCAGAATCGACCCATTCTCCGTTGATGTAGTTTTTGACCCTCTTCATATGACGATCCCTCGCTCTCCCAATGGCCTTGATTTATTTCAAGTCTAAATAATATACTAGGTTGAACACGTATTGTAAAGGTTGATCGCTTTTTTTTATCTGGAACGGATCTCGACAAATTTATGAAAGAGATATCCAAATCTCGGAGACTCATCCTCACCTTTTCCGTTCTCTCGGCCCTTTTTGTTCTCTCCCAGTTTTACCGCGTCTCCAATGCGGTGATCGCTCCCAATCTCATTCGGGATCTCGGGCTGAATGCAGAAATGCTCGGTGTTCTCGGAGGCGCGTTCTTCTACGCCTTCACCCTGCTTCAGATCCCAATGGGCCCGATGCTCGACCGAATGGGTCCTCGAATGATCATGTCTGTCTCCTGTCTCATTGGAGCCATCGGCGCCTTTTTGTTCGCCTTCGGGAACTCTTTTCATTCCGTCCTCATCGGAAGAGTGATGATCGGAGCTGGAATGGCTCCGATGCTGATGGGCGCTTTTAAAACCTTTACCCTCCGATACCCCCCGGAACAATTTGCCACCCTTGTGGGAATGATCTCCGCTGTTGGAACCATAGGGAATATCTTTGCGGCCTCTCCACTCGCCTTTCTTACCTCCACGATAGGATGGAGGATGACCTTTTTAATGACAGGAACGGTTACGATCCTCCTCAGCTTCTTGGTCTTCTGGATCCTAAGGGGAGAAAAAATAGAGGTCGGGAAGTTAGCAGCCTCTTCTCCCGATAAACCGGGGATGGGAATTTTACAGTCGATTCGACTCATCACTGGATCGCTTGCCTTCTGGCAGTTCGGAGCAGTGGCTTTTTTCAGGTATGGCGTCTTCGTCAGCCTTCAGGGTTTATGGTTAGGGCCTTATCTGATCTATATCAAAGGATTTTCTCCTGTTCAGGCAGGGAACCTCCTGATCCTGCTTGCCATTGGTGTCATTTTAGGAAGCCCCGTTGGAGGTCGTCTCTCCGATCGCCACTTTCATTCCCGAAAGGGCATTGCTTTGATAGGATTGAGCTTTTATTGCGTGAGCCTCATTCCGCTTACCGGAATATGGAGGATAGAACATCCAGCCCTTTTCGGTCTGATCTTCCTGTTTATCGGTTTCTTCCATGGTTTTGGAATGTTGATCTATGCTCATGCCAAAGATCTCTTTCCTGTTGCGATCTCGGGGACGGTCATGACCTACATCAATTTCTTCACCATGGCCGGAGCAGGGGTTTTCATGCCCTTTCTTGGAAAGGTGATCGAATCTTTCCCCAGGACGGGAGCATCTTACCCGGCAGAAGCTTATCATCTTGCCTTTGTCATCTGTTTTCTCGGTATGACCGCCAGCGTCATTTTCTACGCCTTTTCTAAAAAAACTAAATAGGGAGATCGGGAGATAGGGGGATAGGGAGAAACTTCACCCCATCACCCCAACTCCCTATCTTCATTTTAAACTCTCCTTGATTTAACTCGACTTCAATGCTACCCTTAAAAAGGGAGGGGATGATGATTTTAAGAATTTTTTTGGGTTTGATTATCGGCGGCGTAGCGGGTTTTCTGCTGAGTTACCTCACGCGGGGCATTGGAAGCTCCTGAGCCTTCACCTGCAACCCCTATGTTAGCGTCCCGCTGGGCGCTGTTGTGGGGTTGATCTGGGCCTTAGGTTAAGGCGACATCACAAAAATGAGCAATCCTTCATGACGGAACGTCACCCTCGGAAAATAAAAATCCCCCTCAGTCCCCCTTTTTCAAAGGGGGATAATTACACCTCCCTTTAGCAAAGGGAGGCGGCCTGCCTGCGCGAAGCCGCTTCGGCGAAGGCAGGGGAGGGATTTAAAGAAGCTATTTTCTGAGCAAATACCCGTCCCAATATTCGATTATGATAATAAGAAACTTAAAAGCATTGAGTCTTAATCGGCGCCAATTCTTGATTTTATCGAGTCTTGGAGGAATTGCTTTTTTGTCAGGAAAACCCAACTTCTCTCGCGCGCAGACAAGAATGGAGGATAAAATGGCTTATGCGGCCAAAGATTACAACCGGCTTTTAGGGGTGGAAGGATTCAGTGAAGCACTTCTGAAAAACCACTTCACTCTCTACCAGGGCTATGTCAACAACACCAATAAATTGATGGACACGCTCGGTCGAATGCTCGGGGATGGGAAGATGAGTTCCCCGGAATACACTGAATTGAAGAGGAGATTGGGATGGGAATTCAACGGCATGAGGCTTCATGAATATTACTTCGAAAATCTGGGCGGGAAGGGAGGATTGGATAGGACAGGGAAGCTTTTTAAAAAAATGTTTGAAGATTTTGGAAGTTTCGAAACCTGGGAAAAGGATTTTAAGGCCACAGGGATGATGCGGGGAATTGGCTGGGCCATCCTATACCAGGATTCACTCACCGGAAGGCTCATCAACTTCTGGGTCAATGAACACGAAGTCGGCCACCCTGCCGGTTGCATACCCATTCTGATACTGGATGTCTTTGAGCATGCCTTTATGATCGATTACGGGTTGAAACGAGCCGATTACATCGAAGCCTTCTTCAAAAACATCCACTGGAAAACCGCAGAGTCAAGACTGAAATAAACCCTTTCGTATCAATTTAGCTGTTTGAAATCGTCTTGTAAAATCCCTCCCAACCTCCCTTTGCCCCGCCACCTGCGGGGATAAAAAGGCCAAAGGGAGGAGTAACCCCCCCAGCCCCCCTTAAAATAAGGGGGGCTGGGGGGGTTATGACAAAGGGGGATTAGATCAGTTTTTTCAAAGCACTAAAGTATTAAACCCTTTGCTATTTCGTTAATTTAAAAGCTATCGTTGCGACATGTTTTCCCTGAAACCTTGCTGCGGCCAACTCATTTTCGCTCGGCATTCGCTCTCCTTGACCGCCTGCAATGGTTGATGCGCCATAGGGAGACCCGCCCGTGATTTCATCAATACGCATCTGGCCCTGAAAGGCATACGGCAAACCGACGACGATCATCCCCTGATGGAGAAGCGTGATGTGGAAACTGAGAAGGGTGGATTCCTGCCCGCCATGTTGTGTGGCAGAGCTCGTGAATACACTTCCTACCTTCCCAACTAAAGCGCCTTTTGCCCAGAGTTGTCCTGTGGCATCAAGGAACTGCCGCATCTGTCCGCACATATTGCCGAATCTTGTCGGTGTTCCGAAAATAATGGCGTCGGCAGAAGCAAGTTCATCCACTTTACAAACCGGAATGTGAGCAAACGCTTTCTGGGCTTCGAACGCCCCCATTTTCTTAAGCACCTCCTCTGATAGCGTCTCCGGCACACGGCGCAATTCAACTTCCGCTCCTGTTACTTCCCTGGCCCCTTCAGCCATAGCCTCTGCGAGACGGTGCACATGACCATACATGGAATAGTAAACAATTAAAACCTTCATCGTTTATACCTCCCTCCTTTTTATTTTTAATGCCACTTCTATCAAAACTAACTGCCACCTGCCGCACCCTCTACAAACCGGCCGATGGCTTCAAAATATTTTTTAAACCCAACATACAGGATGTCATTGTGTGTTGCCGCTGGAATGATGAGAAGCTCTTTCCTCTCTGTTCCCAGATGGCCATACAGGTCTTCGGCTTCTTTGAGGGGGACAAGCGTCTCGTTTTTGCCGTGGATGATGAGCACAGGGAGATGAATCTTCTCGATCATCTGAACGCATTCCCGGTCGATCCCCTCCAGCGGTGTGCCATGGACCGGTATCCCGAAATGCCGGATGATCCTGACCACGCTGGAAAAACCACTCTCAATGATGAGGCCCCGAAGAACGTCCTGGTATCGAGAGGCAAGCTCGATTGCGGAGATACTTCCCAGTGATCTTCCCATGACCCACAGGTCTTTATTGTCATTCCTCTTTAAAAGCTCTTCTCTTACGGCCTTAAAAATCTTATGAGCATCCAGTATGAGGTCCGTTAAGGTTGGGATGCCACTGCTTGCCCCATATCCCCGGTAATCGGCAACGATCAGGTTCGCCTTTTTCTGGTGAAAGAGGGGGGCTGTCTCGTCGTAATCACTCACCACTTCTCCGTTTCCATGGAAGAAGAGAATCGATGGCCACTGCGGGTTGCCGATGTAAAAACGGCACGAAATCGAAACAGAATGGCCCACAGGTATCAAGAGATCGAAAGCATTGGCAGGGCAGGGGGTGAAATCTTTTCTCGGATAGAAGATAAACATCAATATGGGGGGTTGATCAAGAATCGAATAGTCCGGCATACTCCCTCCTCCGGATTCCATCATACCATACGAACAACGAATCAAACAAACTCTCTTCTTGTTGAAACAGGGGAAAAATTTAAACCAATGGTTGCTTTAACCCCCTCTTTTCAAATCTTACCCACCGGGATGATGTAAAGAGGTTCTTCTTCAATTTTTAGAATCTCTTTGACCTGTTGATCATCAAAAGCTCCGATCATGACTGTGCCCATATTTAAGGCCACAGCCTGAAGGGAGATATTCTGTCCCACATGGCCTACCTCCATATGGACATAACGAATGCCCCTCTGACCATAATGGCCGGTGGTCCTATGATAATCGACTGTAATGATTACACTGATAGGGGCCCGTTCGATCATCCCCTGCTCCAGGGCCGCCCGAGACAAACTTTTTCGGACATCTCCATCTATGATCCTTTCTAAATGATGTTTTGATATGGAGTAATGATAGGCTCCGGGCTCCAGCCCCTCCACTTCTCCCACGACCAGATAGATCTCCAAAGGAAAAGTGGCTCCGGCAGAAGGAGCTGTTCTCCTGTGGAGATTCTTACCTGTGCCTGCCCAGAGAAGCTGTGAAACCTCCTCCAGATTCAATGAGCCCTTCTTATAATCCCTGACCGATCTTCTTTGATGGAGGGTTTCTTCGATAGAAATGAGCCCCTTTTCTTTCGGTTTTGGAAGTTTGATCTCTTTTGTCATCTCTCTCTTCCCCTTTCCCCACGTCTTTCTGTTCCTCTAAAATTCCCGGAGCGTATAGTGCACCCCTTTGACCACTTCTGCCATCTTATCAAAATCGAGCGTATCGATCGTATCGGTCTCCTGGTGGTAATTCCGGTTCCTGAAGAACGAGGTGTCGGTTACCATGATGGCTTTATATCCGTGGCGCCAGAACGAAAAATTATCCGAAAGGCTGATGCCCCCGAAAAATTCCGGTCCGGTCAATGCCCTCGCATTGATGGCCGAATGTTTTCTGATCCCCTTTTTGAAAAGGGAGACATATTTCGATGACCGAAAATTCCCAACCACCCCGATGAAGTCTGCTGTTTTGGGATAAAAGAGGCTCATTCCCGGAAGGGGATAGTTCTGAATCCGCTCCGGACGGAAGAATCCGATCATCTCCAGAGAAACCATCACCTCAACCGGACGCCTCTGTTCTTTTAGATGTTTTGCATAAATCATGCTCCCCATATTGGGGAATCCGAAACAGGGGGGTTCCTCATTGGCGAAGGCGACAAAGAGAAGGGTCTTCTTGTTCGGGGCCTCCCGATGCAATCTTGCCAGTTCCAGCAAACCCGCTACGGCCGAACCATTGTCATCCGCTCCGGGTGTTCCGGGAACGGTATCATAGTGGGCGCCGATGACCACCGTCCCCTCATCCTCTCCCTTCTTTTCAACAATCAGGTTTGAGACCTTCTTTCCATAACACGGGTAGGTCTGACGCCACACGGAATATCCATAAGAGGTAAAGGCGGACTCAATATAGTCCGCAGTCCTTTCGAGCGATCCCTCCTTCCAGAGATGCCGTTCTCCGATTTTGACAGAGAGATACTCCACATGCCGATAAAGGTTCTCTATCACCGCTTCCTTCTGGAAATGAGATGACTCTATTTTTATCATAATATAAAAGCGTGAGGGAAGATAAGTAAATTCACGCCAAAACGGCGCAAGTAAGGAAAGAACCGATTTTTTAGAAATGATTAATTCGATGTAGGGTTGGCTTGGTCCAACCCCCAGCTCCTCTTTTCAGTTCCGGTTCCGGCCTATATTGAATTAGGTCTTTTTGACATCGAGCCCATTATATGATAAATTCTTATAAAAGAAAGGTCATCCTATCGTGGAGGAGGTGGCCGTTACGAAACAGACAATCCCAAAAAGCACCGTGGATATACTACAAAAAATAGAAGCAATTGAAAAAGAAGTTAAGGACCTCAAGGTATCTGTTCTCAAGAAACTTGCGCCAACCGGTCAAAAGGCTATCTCCCTCAAGGGTATTCTAAAGGGTATAGAAGTCACTGATGAAGATATCAACTCTGCAAAGAAATCTCTTTATAGCAAAGTAGGTCTATAGACCTCACAGTTGCATAAAAAATATATAAAAAGGGGGGCGGGTGTGCTGGAAAACCTTTACAGCGGCACCTTTAAACGTTTGGCTACCCTGTTTCCAAGCAAAATCCAAAGGCCACCCCAGGTGACATCGTATGTTCCCCATAAACGATAAAATAATCCGCAATTGTAAAGGTTTGTAAACACACTTGCCTCCCTTTTTGTGCAACGTTAAGGTAGACAATCCATGAACTTTGTTACAGATACCCATGCTCTCCTTTGGTGGTTTATAGACAGCCCTAAAATAAGTCCAAAGGCGACAGAAATTTTTGAGAAATGCGAACAGGGAGAAAATATTATTTTTATCCCCTCTATTGTTATAGCAGAAGCTCTAAGCGTCTTTGAAAAGAAGCGACTTTCTTTCGATTTTAAGAAACTTTTTAAGAAAATGAATGAAAGCGAAAATTTCGTGCTCATAGCGCTTGACTATCCGATACTTCAGAAAATGCCAGACTTAAAAGATGTGCCGGAGCTTCATGATAAAATAATCGTTTCAACAGCGAGATATCTGGACGTTCCTATTGTTACAAGAGACAGGGTGCTACAGAACCTTCCTTATATTAAAACCGTTTGGTCAAAAACCCTTCCATCGAAACCCATTTCAGCTTTTAGCCTTGAGCATCTTACGAATTCCGCATTTGGAATGGCCAACCTTTTTATGGATGACACCATAGATTTACACCAATACCGAATTACCGATACCTGCCCCCGCATTTCTTTTGTTTTTTGATCAGGAATAAGACCGGTGATTCAACATGTGGGAAGGGAGAAAGTTGCGTACGTCTAAATCAAGGCGATCAGGATAGAAAAGATTACAAAAATTCATTTAAAAGGAGGTTCGTTATGATTAGAAAGAGTTTCATCATCATCCTCATCCTCTGCTTGGGTCTCATTTTGGCAGGATGTCCAAAGAAAACCGTCATTAAAGAGGAGCCATCGGTAAAAAAGACAGAAGAGATGGCAATAGAAAGAGAGAAAGCGGAAAGGCGTGAATCTGAACGCAGGGAAAAAGAAGGGAAGGAATTGGCTCGAATAAAAGAAGAAGAGGGAAAGAGAGAACTGGCCAAGAAAGAGTTCGAAAAGAGTTTAGTTGCCAAGAAGACCCCAGGAATTGAAGGAGAGGTCTTCGAAAGCAAAATGCTGAAGATGATTCATTTCGATTTTGACAAATATGATATTCGCCCTGGAGATGTGGAGATTCTGAAAGACAATGCAGCGGTGTTGAAAAAATTTTCTACAGTAAAGATTCAGATTGAAGGGCATTGTGATGAAAGAGGAACAGTTGAGTACAACCTTGCCCTCGGACAGAGGCGGGCAAGCAGTACCAAGAAGTATATCATCTCTCTTGGAGTTCCCGAAGGCCGAATATCGACCATCAGTTATGGAGAAGAGCGACCGTTTGACACTGGCCATAATGAAGAAGCATGGGGAAAGAACCGGAGAGCCCATTTTGTCATCTTATCCAAATGATAAGAGTAAGTTGTTTCCGGGGAGACTTATTATGATTGCTGAGATGATAGATGCTATAGCCCGATCGTTCCGCTCATGATCGCCCAATCTTCAGTACTGAGAGATGTCCTCAAGGGGCAGGTCCTCTCTGAATAGAATTCCCGGTTAAAGATTGGACCTGCAAGCTTTGTTAAAACCCTCACACTCTATGTGGCCTTGGATGCTCTTCGTGATGGGCATCTGAGGATGGACGATCTGGTGACGGTTATCCGGATTTCTACTTAAAAGTTAGCCTGCTTGTATATTTTTTCTGGTTCATCATTTTTATCTTTTGTCCCACTTTGCCCCAGGCTGTTTCGTTTTGCCCCGTTTTTTCCCCTTCCGTATTTTTATTGATTTTTCAATGATTGAAATCTAAAGAGAATTTGGTCTTTTAACTTTGGTATCCTTTTTGCTTTTATAAGAATTGAAGGAGGCCAGGTCAGTTTGCCATCACCTCCTCTTGATGGATGTGAATTGAGCGGGAACTCTCTCTGATCAGGCCTCCTTCAATATTATCAGGTAATCCTACAGGAGGTGTTCGTCACCTCCCGTTTATACGGAACAGACACGAACCATGAAGGTAACCTATTAGGCAAAGTTAAGAGGTTAGGGCTATGAAGCCAGTTTGGTGAATGGTTAATGGGTTAGGGCTAATGATTTAAAACCATTGCCTTTACCCAAAGACAAACCCGGCATCCTTGCCTTGGCCTTTACCAAAGACACGCTATTTCTTAAGCAAAGATCTACGAAAGGAGAAATAATGGCCTGGAAAGATGATGAATTTATTAGAGGGAGTGAAGGACAAGGCTACGGCCCTCCTTCAATGGAGGAGGTGCTGAGAAATGTTCAGGAGAAGATCAGACGATGGGGCGGGAAGAAGTTTCTCTTCATTCTGTTAGCCATCCCCATCGTCATCTGGCTTGCGTCTGGAACCTATATGGTTGGCCCAGGGGAGATGGGAGTGGTTCGCCAATTCGGAAAGATTGTGGATCAAACTGATCCGGGCTTGAGATATCGGTTCCCCTGGCCCATTCAGACCCATGATGTGGTTCATCTGGCCAGAGTGAGAAGAGCCGAGGTTGGGCTAAGGACAGATCCCTACACCGGCAAGGTGAGACCCGAACCTAAAGAAGCCCTGATGCTCACCGGCGACGAGAACATCGTGGACGCCCAGCTTTTTGTCCAATATGTCGTTAAAGATCCCTCGCAGTTCTTATTCCGTGTCAGGAATGCAGAGGCGGTCTTAAAATCCTCTACGGAGGTGGCCCTTCGAAGCGTGGTGGGAAGAAATACGATTGACTTCACGATGACCGAGGGCCGCGTGATTGTTCAGGACGAGGTAAAGAAATATCTTCAAAGCCTTCTTGACGAATACCAGACAGGATTGATGGTGACCGAAGCCAGACTCCTCGTGGTGGACCCGCCCGAGGAGGTTAAGGACGCTTTTCACGATGTGGTGAGAGCCTGGGAGGATCGGGAGCGCGTGATGCGCGAGGCAGAGGGATACCGTGAAGACCTCATCCCTAAAGCAAAAGGGGAAGCGGTTCAGATGCTCCGGATTGCGGAGGCTTATAAAGAACAGCGGGTCATCCGGGCGCAGGGGGATGCCGGGAAATTTTTAGATGTGCTCAGGGCCTATCGAAAAGGGAAGGAAGTGACCAGAGAACGGCTCTACCTTGAAACCCTGGAGAAGATATTGCCTGGCAAGGAGAAGTTTATTCTCCCTCCGGAGGGGGGAAGTTCGGTTCTGAAATGGCTCCCATTGAAGGATGGCGTCGCCATTAAAGAAAAAGAAGGCAAAATTAAAGAAAAAGAGGGCAAAAAGGAGTAGATGATGAGCGGAAAAAAGCGGATGGCGATTGTTGTTTTGATTTTTCTCGGTTTTCTTCTCGTATCGGGCGCAGCCTTTAGCATTGACGAGAAAGAACAGGCGATTATCACCCAGTTTGGAAAGTATGTCAGAACCATTAAAGAACCCGGATTGAACTTTAAGATACCCTTCATTCAAACCCTAAACCTCTTTGATAAGAGGGTTCTCACAACGGACGCCGTCGCCGTGGAGTATATCACCCTCGACAAGAAAAGGGTGGTCGTGGATCACGTTTCCAGGTGGAAGATCGAAGACCCTCTGGAATTTTACCGGAGCGTCAGAACGGAGGCAGGGGCGCTCGCACGACTGGAGGATATCCTGGTTGCCAGGTTAAGGCAGGAAATTGCCAAGCACCCGTTTATCGGGTTCATCAGAGAGGAGAGAGAGAAGATCGTCGAGACCGTGGCAAAAGACGCCCATGAGCAGGCAAGACGATTCGGCATCAAGATCATTGACGTTCGAATCAAACGGGCAGACCTTCCCAAAGAGGTTCAGGCGAGCGTCTATGCCCGTATGCAGGCAGAACGCCACCGGATTGCAAAACGGTACAGGGCCGAGGGAGAACAGAAATCGAAAGAGATCAAAGCCGAAACGGACAAAGAGAAAGAGATCATTCTTGCCAAAGCCTATAGCCAGCAGATGAAGCTGTTTGGCGAAGGGGATGGCCGCGCCACAGAGATTTACATCTCTTCCTATGAGCAGGATACGGAGTTTTACTCTTTTCTCAGGAGACTCCAAACGTATGAACAACTTTTTGAGGGAAAGACGACGATCCTTCTGGAATCGGATTCCGAACTTCTGAAATACTTCAAGAGTCCAAGGATTTCGAGTAAATGAAAAGAACCGATAAAAAGAACAGGTGTCGGAAACTATCAACCCTAATCATTCCCTTTCAATTTTTTATGAAGGGTCAAAGAACCTGCAACTAAAAGTTGGCAAAGATGTGAAAGGAGGCGCCGGATCTAAGAACCTGATATTTCTACCAACCCCCAACCAAGAAAGGAGAACAGTGTATGCATTTCATAAAGATTTTTATTTTCTTAACGTTAAGTCTGGCCATAGGATTTTTGGGTTGCGCTAAGGAGCAAAAGGCGGAGGCTCCAACACAAGAGCAAGTCACAAAGAATCTGGTTCCACCAAAGACGGAGGTTAAGGGACAGGTTTTTCTTGTGGAGCTTAGCGACCTCCGGGTTGTCATGACCGTAAACATAGCTTCCAAAGAAGTAGTCGGGACGCCGAGTCTCAAGGGCAGCATCAAGATCACCAATAAATCGAAAGATATCCAGGATATCCAGGCGGTTACCGTCGAATGCCTGGATGAAGCCGGGAAGCCAATTCCTTATAAACCCGACGAGAAAATAGAAAAAGTTTATCCATTTTGGAAGGTTCTTCAGCCTGAAGGCATTGCCGAAGGTTCTTTGGACATCACGATCCCAGCGAACGCTATCAAAGAAAAGCCCCTTGGAAAGTTAGAAGTCAACCTGGTCTACGTCTCCTCTCCTCTTAAGCGAGAAACATTAGTCTTATCTGAAAAGATAAAGATCGAATAGTCCCTGGTCTTCACATACAGGGTTAAGAGAAAAGGCATTATCCTCATCGGGGAATGGGAGAAAAACCCTCGCCTTAAGGCGAAGACTTTAGTTGAATGGGTGGCTTGCATTTTCCTCACCCTCCCCCTCGCCCCCTCCCGTCGAGGGAGGAGGAATTAAAATTTCCCTCTCCCCTTGGGGGAGAGGGAAAGGGTGAGGGGGGAAGCAGTGTTTGACTTTAGGCGGCTTACAGCCGAACAAATCAGAAAGAATAATGATGGGTCATGATAAGAAACGAATATTGGTGATTGAAGACGATGAAGAGATGAGAGCTTTGCTGAAAGACTTTTTTCTGGAGGAGGGGCTTGAGACAGATTCCGTAAGTAATGGCTCCGAGGCCTTTCGAAAGCTGGTCAAGGAATCTTTCGTTCTCGTCATTACGGATATTCGGATACCTGGTTTGACAGGGTTGGACATTCTTCCTGGAATCAGAAAACTTCAACCCGAAGTCCCCATTATTGTCATCACGGCTTTTGGAAGCGAGGAGATCCGTCAGAGAGCCCTTGAAAAGGGAGCGACGGCCTATTTAGAGAAACCAATCCAGTTCAATACGTTGAGGAGTTTGGTTTGCGAGATGGTCTATCCATCCACAAATCCTCTCTCCCCGGAAGGAAGAAGCTGAGGAGAAAGGAAGACCCATGAAAACGATCCTCTACATTGATCATTCCGAAAGCTATAAGGTTCTCCTTCAGGAGGAGTTGTCAGAAGAAGGACATAGAGTCATTCCTGTAAACAACATCGAGGAGGCTCTATCGAAAAAAAGAGAGATCCAGCCGGACCTCATTATTTTGGAACTGAGACAGAAAATACTCGATGCGAAAAGCTTTGAGAAATTAAAAAGGCGATATCCAGATGTTCCGTGCATCGGGCATTCCACCTACTCCGAATGCCCAAGTGAATATAAGGAATGGGTTGATTACTATTTACCCAAACTGCCTCAAAGCGATGGTTTGAAGGAGTTAATAAAAAGCCTCTGATTTTTAGACAAGGAGGAGGTAATAAAAGGGAAAAGCTTTTGAAGGAATAAAAGGGGACAGCTCTATTTTTTCAATAGAACCGTCCCCTTTTCCCTTTTTCCAAGTGGATCCCCTTTCATTTCCTGGACTGATGGAAATGAAAAGGCAGGTGGACTCCCTGTCCTCTTTGAGTGAATCCTTCCGGGAGAAGAACGCAGACATTCCGGATCGGTTAGAAAAGAAAGTCCGGGGCGAGGAAAAACAGAAAGGAGGTCAAGTCATGGGCGATTTTTTTCAACCCGGAGTGATTACGACACTCCATCGTTTTAAAAAGGTGAATCTGGAACGGATGGAGATGGAACTGGAGTTTTATTCAAAATACAATTCCATCGCATTGGTCCTTCCCTCCCTCTATTCCGAACTGAAGGAGAAGGCGCTCAAAACGATCGTTTCAGAGATTAAGAGGGTTACATACATCAATCAAGTCATTATCACCCTGGGAAGGGCAGACCAGAAAGAGTTTGATCATGCCAGAGAGTTTTTTTCGGTTCTTCCCCAGGAGACGATTATCATCTGGAACGATGGCGAAAGGGTGCGATCCCTTTACGATATCCTGAGCAAGAATGATATTTCAGCGGGGGAAGATGGGAAAGGACGGTCCGCCTGGATGGCATTTGGCTATGTCCTGGCCAGCGAAAAGAGCGATGTCATCGTGCTCCATGATTGCGATATCATGAATTATGAACGGGAATTTTTAGCGCGACTCTGTTACCCGGTAGTTAACCCCAATCTCGGGTATGAGTTCTGCAAAGGGTATTACGCTCGGGTAACGAATAAATTATATGGGAGAGTTACCCGACTCTTTGTGACTCCTTTACTCCGCTCCCTGGAAAGGCTTTTAGGATATCTCCCCTTTTTAGTCTATCTGGACAGTTTTCGATACCCCCTGGCAGGAGAATTTTCAATGATTGCGGACCTGGCAAGAATTAATCGGATTCCCTGGGATTGGGGATTAGAGGTGGGTGTCCTATCAGAGGTTTTCCGCAACTGTTCCCTGAGGCGGATCTGCCAGGTTGATCTTA
>Ga0207951_100580_pt1 | contig 17472 bp, 18 predicted proteins | sample Subbio12Aug_8Bad_FD_184830 | JGI IMG/M metagenome (GOLD analysis project Ga0207951, IMG submission 184830) | Serpentinite rock and fluid subsurface biosphere microbial communities from McLaughlin Reserve, California, USA - CR12Aug_8Bad (SPAdes) | ecosystem: Environmental > Terrestrial > Deep... | reverse complement strand
GTGCGGATCCAGTCAGGCTCGGCATCGACGAACAAACCGACCACGCTGACGAAGGCCGGTAACGCCGACACGATGTCTGCCGCAACCTCCACACCGATGTTGCGCGGGCTGGGCGGATAAAACACCAGCCCCATGGCATCCACACCCAGAGCCGCCGCTGCCAGTGCATCGTCTTTGCGTGTAAAGCCGCAAATCTTGACCCGTGTGCGCATGACTCCGCCCGAAAAAAAGTGCGCAAGCATATCACAAGACACCAGGCTTGCAGACGCAGCGTTGCGGCACGATCGTTTTCTCCCGGCCCGTCGCCTGTCACGGATGATGGTCGTGACCGACACCTGGGTGTTGATCGGGGCTGGCATCGCCTTCGTGCAGATGCTGCTGAGCGGCGGCCTCGTTCCCTGCATCGGCCGCTTCGACTGCTACACCAAATTTGTAGACCATATAACCACCCAGATCGGCGGTAAGCAACAACAATGCCACCAGTATCGATGCCAGGCTCAGAAACAACCCATTCCCCCGCCCTGCCCGTTCAACCTGGCCGAACCAGCGCCAGATCGACAGCGCCAATGCCATCGAAAACACCGAGATGCCCAGATGCTCGTGACGCTCCATGATTTCATGCACCTCACCGCCATGCGCCACCGTACCTGCAGCTATCAAACCGGCAATCACCGTGATACCGGCAAACAGCGTGCCCAGGTAGAGCAGGCCCGAGGCAAACCTGCGCCATTCGGTTTTACGCAAAGCCACACCCAGCACATCGGCCAGCAGAAACAGCGACAACAAGGCGATGGGAAAATGCACCCAGAGCGGATGCAGGTTGCGCATGGTGGCAAGCCCCGGCAGCAACCGGGTAACCATGTCAGCGGGCGACAACGTCACCAGGGTTTCGACAAAGGTCAAAATACCGGCAACCATCCCGGCGATACCATCGCCCGAATCGCCGCCGCCATGCACCGCAAACTGTAAATCCTGTACCAGATCAATCATCACATCCCCCCCTGTTTTTTATGTGAAATCGTCGTGCAAACCAGACCGCACGGCATTACTCGATTTTCAAACCCGCTGTCTTCAGCGCATCCGACCAGGTTTCGTGCAAGGCCTGCGCCTGATGCTGAACAAACAACGCCTGCAAGCGATGGCGATTGGCCAGCGCCATGCCCTGCTGCTGGCCAACGCACAACAGCGCGGTCGACCAAGCATCCGCCACCACCGGATTCTCATGTATCACCGTCACCGCAACCAGATCATGCTGCACCGGCCTGCCATCACGCGCATCCAGAATGTGGCTGTAACGCTGGCCGTCGTGGTCGAAATAGTGGCGATAGGTTCCCGACGTCATGACGGCCATGGGTTTATCCAGCGGCAGGGTGATGATTTTCATCATGCGTCGCTCGCCGGGCAACGGCTTCTCGACCGCGATGCGCCAGGCGTTGCCGTTGGGCTTGTGACCATGGGTTTTGAGTTCGCCACCAATCTCGACCAGGTAGTCGTGTATACCGAAGCCTTCCAGCACCTCGGCGATTTTGCCAACGCTGTAACCTTGCGCCACCGACGACACATCGACTCGCAGGGACGGCTTCAGCTTGCGCAGATGGCGTTCATCGACAACCTCCAGCTTGTCCATACCCATCTGTGCACGCTGGGCATCCAGCTCGTTCTGGTCAGGCACATGCAGCTTGTCGGCCTGAAAACCCCAAAGTTCGAACAAGGGTTTGATGGTCAGATCGAAACAGCCCGCACTGGCCAGACTGACCTGTCTTGCCACCGCCACCAGTTCGACGATGGCGGGATCAACCGCCTCGCTGGTGGTGGTCAGTGTGGCATTGAAGCGCTCGATGGCGGAATCGGCGCGGTAATTCGACAGCACCTTGTCGAGATCATCGAACGTCTGGCTCACCGCCGCTTGCACGTCGTCGCGGCTGATAGCAGCCGTCGTCCAGTAGCTGATGTTATAGGTCGTACCCTGTGCACCGCCCGACAAAACCTGGATGGGCGGTTCAGAGCAGGCGGCCAGCACCAGGGCCAGCAGCCCGGTCAGTATCAACGGAAACTGTTTCATGACGTACTCTCGTTTCAGTTGTTGCGCGGCGATACCCGTCATCTGAGCAACGCCGATAAGGTCTTGAATTGGGGATGACGGGCATCTTGCAGCCACTCGAACAACACCGACTCGTAATTGACGATAACGACACCGGCCTGTCGCAATCGGGCCAGCGCATTGTCTTTATGCCGGGCAGAACGCGAGCAAACACCATCCTCGACCACGAACACGGCATAACCCGCCGCCAGCAGTTCAAGCGCCGTCTGCAACACACAGACATGAGCTTCCTGACCTGTCAGCACCACCTGCGAACGGGCCGACACCTGCAAGGCCGCAATCAAGCCTTCGGCGCCGCAGCAGGAAAACGCCGTCTTGGCGAAACAGCGGGCAGCGTCCGGCATGGCGTGCGCTATGTCGGCATGGCTGGCACCCAAACCTTGTGGATATTGTTCGGTCAGCAGCACCGGAATCGCCAGTGTCTCAGCAGCCGCCAGCAGCTTCACTGTGTTCGCCGTCACCTCCTGCGCATCGCTGTCCGCCATGGCCGACAGCAAGCGGGTTTGCACATCGATTACCAGCAACAGGCTTTGTTCGGCGGATAGCAGGCCGGGGTGGCGGGCAGTTCGATCAACCATGCTTCATGATCCTGGCTTTCTCACGCTGCCAATCCTTGTCTTTCGACGCCGCGCGCTTGTCGTGCAGCTTCTTGCCCTTGGCCAGGCCAATTTTGAGTTTGGCGCGTCCGCGTATCCAGTACATGGCCAGCGGAATCAGGGTGTAGCCTTTGCGCTCGACGGAACCTATCAGCCGCGACAGTTCGCGCCGGTGCAGCAGCAGCTTTTTTCGCCGCACCGCATCGGGGTTGACGTGGGTCGATGCCGACAGCAATGGCGATACGTGGGCGCCGCTCAACCAAGCTTCGCCGCGCCTGATTTCCACGTAGCTTTCCTTAAGCTGAACCCTGCCGTCGCGCAGGCTTTTGACTTCCCAGCCTTCCAGCACCATACCGGCTTCGAAGGTTTCTTCGATGGTGTATTCATGGCTGGCCTGGCGGTTGACGGCGATGGTGTTGTCGGTCTGTTTGCTGTCCTTTTTGGATTTCTTGGCGGCCATGGGCTGGGGCTATATTTTGACTGACTGAAAATAATAATTTTGCTATTTTACCCGACCCGCTTGCAAACCACCGGTTCAATCAATCCACCAACTCAATCAGCCCTCACAACCATGGCTAACACATCCCGCTCGATACACGGCCAATGGTCGTCACGTTTCGCTTTCATTCTGGCAGCCACGGGGTCCGCAGTGGGCTTGGGCAACATCTGGAAGTTCCCCTACATCACCGGCGAAAACGGCGGCGGTGCTTTCGTCATGGTTTACCTGGCCTGTGTCGCCGCGCTGGGCATACCGATCATGATCGCCGAAATCATGCTGGGCCGACGCGGGCGACAAAGCCCCATCAACACCATGCAAAGCCTAGCGCAAGAGGCGGGCCGGGACCCGCGCTGGCATTACCTGGGCTGGAGCGGCATGATCGCCGGTTTTCTGATCCTGGCCTATTACAGCGTGATCGCCGGCTGGGCGATGGCTTACATCTTCAAGGCGTTTTTCGGCGCCTTCATCGGCAGCGACGCCATTGAAATCAAACAGTTGTTCGATGATCTGATGGCCAAGCCGACCCAACAGATTTTCTGGCACTCGGCCTTCATGTTCCTGACCATGGCCGTCGTCATGCGCGGCGTTCAGGGTGGCCTGGAAAAAGCCGTGCGTTTTCTGATGCCAACGCTATTCGTGTTACTGGTGGTTCTGGTTGGCTATGCCATGACCACGGGCACCTACGATCAGGGCGTCGATTTCCTGTTCACACCCGATTTCAGCAAAATCGACGCCGATGCCGTTTTAACAGCAATGGGCCATGCTTTTTTCACCCTGAGCCTGGGCATGGGTGCCATCATGATTTACGGCTCGTATCTGCCGGGCGATGTCTCGATTGCCAGAACCACGTTCTACATTGCCGGTGCCGATACCGTCGTCGCCCTGCTGGCCAGCATTGCCATTTTTCCACTGGTATTCGCCAACAACCTGGAAGTCGGCGCAGGCCCTGGCCTGATTTTCCAGACCCTGCCGCTGGCTTTTGGCCAGATGACCGGCGGCTGGCTGTTTGGCATCGTGTTTTTCGTCCTGCTGTTTTTTGCCGCCCTGAGTTCGTCGATTTCGCTGATAGAACCTGCCGTGGCCTGGCTGGTTGAAAACCGCGAGATCGAGCGGCACCAGGCCTGTGTGTGGTCTGGCTTGAGTTGCTGGGCACTGGGCGTGGCCGTGGTGTTTTCGTTCAATGTCTGGTCGGATGTCACCCTGTTCGGCAAAAACCTGTTCGAACTGCTGGACTACCTCACCGCCAACCTGTTGCTGCCGCTGGGCGGCATGGCCATTGCCATTTTCGTCGGCTGGCAGATGCAGCGTCACCATGCCGAACAGGAACTGGCGTTGCCGTCGTCGGGTTTCGATGTTTGGTATTTGCTGATTCGATACCTGGCACCAGCGGCAGTGTTCCTGGTGTTCCTGCATGTGGCAGGCATACTGTGATGGTTACCGTGGTACAGAAAAGCGCACTGGTCAAATTCTCGGCCAGACAGATGTTCGACCTGGTCGACGACATCGAGTCCTACCCCCAATTCCTGCCCTGGTGCAGCGGCAGCCGCATCCTCAAACGCCAGGATAATGTCATCGAAGGCCAGATCGACATCGCCAAGGCCGGGTTTCACAAATCGTTCACCACCCGCAACGTCGTCGACCCGGGCGGGCGCATCACCATCAGCCTGCTCGATGGCCCGTTCAAATCACTGGAAGGTTTCTGGAATTTCATGCCGCTGCGCGAAGATGCCAGCAAAATCTCGCTGGACCTGGAATTTGAAATCGCCAGTGCCTTTGCCAGCCTGGCCTTCGGCCCGGTGTTCAACCAGATATGCAACACCATGGTCAGCTCGTTCACCCAACGCGCCAAAGCGGTCTATGGCGGCTGATGTCATTGAAGTCGAAGTCGCTTACGCCACACCAGCGCAGCAACTCGTCATCCCGCTCAGCTTAGAGCCAGGCAGCACCGCCGAACAGGCCATTCTGGCCTCCGGCCTGTTGCAGCACGTCCCCGACATCGATCTCGACAACCAGCCCATCGGTATTTTCGGCCAGCCCTGCAAACGGCAGCACATCGTCCAGACCGGTGACCGAATCGAAATCTACCGGCCTTTGCCAAAAGACCCGATGAAGGCGCGAAGGTTGAGGGTATAGGACAAAGCCGGGATTTTTGCTGCCGTACCCGGACAGGCGCAGAGCAGACAGGCGGGCTTCCACCCGGGCGAACGCTTACCCGGCGTGGTGTAGATTGCTGGTTCAGGCTCAGCATGCCTTCCTTTGCTGGGCGTGGAAACGAGGGGCGAGGCACAACAAAAAAGCCCGGCTGCGCGCAACCGGGCTTTTGCTTGTGTGGCTGTTTAGAGCCGTAGGATGCGGTAAGCAACGCGCACCGCATCCTACGGACTGTTTAGCCTTTAGTAGTTGATCTGCAACTGGGTACGGATCAAATCGCCCGAGGCCTGTTTGAGGAAGTCGGGACTGGTCAAGCTGGCGACGTTGGTTCGGCTCATCGCCGAATAGGCCACGGTCAATTCCAGCGCCTTGTTGATCTGATACTCAACCCCGGCCTCGACCTCATCCACCTGCACCCGTGGCGCGTTGGCCGTAGCCTTCCAGGCACCGTCGTAGGTTTGCCATTTGACGTAAGGCGTCATGACGCCCTTGGTGCCAAAAACCTCATCCACCTTGTACATGGCCTGCACGTAACCGCCATTCAGACTCTCGCGCTCGATACGGTTGGTGGCGGTATTGAGCGTGGGCGACATACCCCAGTTCCATTCAGTCTGCACACCAAAGGGTTGTTGAAACAGCACGGCATGGACGTTGATGCGGTCTTCGCTGTTGTCGTTGGAAATATTCCCGGATGTTGGCGTTCTGTTCGTATTGGTGATTGGTGACCTATATTGGGTAGGCGTCAAATTCTGCCGTCCCGAAATCGCATCCACACCCACTTCCAGCACCTGCTCCGGCATACCCAGCCAGTTGAGCTTGAACGGGTAGGCGGTATGCGCCACCAGGTAAAGATTGTCGTTGTTTTCCCCCCGGTTGATCTGGCTGCCGTTGTAGACACCGGCACCCAGTACGCCGTAATCGCCCGAAGTTTTCAGGCCTTTTTTCGACAGACTTTTCCACAGCGACTGCACATGTTCCGGTGTCCAGTACGCCATCAAGCCGATGTCCCGTTCACTGGGCACGGCACTGTTCATGGCATCGGCCCGATCCAGGGCGATACGGTTGGACGATGATTGCAGGTTTTCCCAGCCAAACGGGATTTTCGATTGACCGGCGCGAATGCGGTATTCGTGGGCCTTGTCGAAATGCAGATCGAAATAAGCGTCGCGCAACTGGGCAAAGCCCTGGCTGCCACCGGTTTCGGTGGCTAAATCTGGCTGAATATACATCGAGATGTAGTCGTTGATGTCGCCCGAGAAAATCAGACGTATCCGCCTGAAGAAGAAGCCCTGGTTGTTACCCACTGAACGGTCATGCACATTCCGTAGCTCGGGGTCGCCGGCTATCCTGTCGCCCGACAGCATCTGGTTGTAGCGCAACTGGCTGTAACCGCGCAGGTTGATCTTGTTGAACCACTTTTCGTCGGTTTTGATCTTGTCTTCGCGGGCGGCGTGCAGATGCTCTTCAATGGCTTTCAACTCGTTGGCTTTCAGCTCCAGGTCTTGCCTCATGTCGGCAATTTCAGCTTTTTCCTTATCCACCTCCCTGGCGATTTCCTGGGTTTTTTCCTCCACCCGTTCGAACGCCCCCAGCTTGACCCGACCTTCACCCGGCTGGGCGAATATCTGCTGGGTTTTGGTATCGACATACAAATCCAGCGCGAAAACCGGCGTAGCCAACCCGGCACCTAGAGCCGACAGCAATGCCAGCCTCAGCGTTGTTGTTTTCATAATTTCTCCAGAACGACTCAAAAAACCGTGACAACCCGGTGTAAATCGCAGCCAGATCGAAAGGTAGGCGCATTCTAGAAATGGAATGTGACAGCTTTGTTACAGATGCTGCAATAAAACCGTCATTTGTTGCTGGTTTGCAAGTTTTTGTGGCGTAACTGGCAAAATAGTCCGTAGGTGCGGCAAGCAACGCGCACCGCCCGCTATGGTTCCTGCTCTCGGACAGCCTTCTAGGCGGGCCTGGGCTTTCGCCCGAGCGCATTTCGTCTACAATCAACGACCATCATTTACCGTTTCATCAAGTTCAGTCAGCGCAAAGGCTAACCATGGGAAATCTGCAATTCAAAGATCAGTTACACGAGTATGCACATTGGCGTGAGCAACTGATTCAATCGATCGAACTGTATCGCGAGTGGCGCAACCGCTATAAATTGAATGATCCGCAAAGTACCGATGCCTTGTTGAACAGCCTGCAAGGCTTAGGACACGACCGTGTCACGCTGGCATTCGTCGCTGAATTTTCCCGTGGCAAAACCGAGCTGATCAACGCGCTGTTCTTTGCTGAAACCGGTGTGCGCTTGCTGCCGTCATCGCCTGGCCGCACTACGATGTCGCCAACCGAGTTGTTCTGGGACGAGGCAGGCGGCAACTATATTCGCTTGTTGAACATCGAAAGCCGCCTGGAAGAGCTTTCTCTGCTGGACTACAAACGCCATCCCGGCCGCTGGACCCAGATCGATCTCAACATCGATTCGCCGACACAAATGCAGGAAGCCTTCAAGGAGCTGGTTGCCACCAAGCGGGTGACGCGGGAAATGGCCGACAAGCTGGGGTTGTGGAACGAACGCGAGGCGGCGGAACAGGGCATCATCAATCCAGAGTATGTCGAGGTGCCGTGCTGGCGACATGCGCTGATCAGTTTCCCGCACCCTTTGCTGAAAGAGGGGCTTTGCATACTCGACACGCCGGGCCTCAACGCCCTGGGTACCGAGCCTGAGCTGACCCTGAGCATGTTGCCGAATGCGCAGGCTATCGTTTTCGTGCTGGCAGCCGATACCGGTGTTACCAAAAGCGATCTGGAAATGTGGCGTAGCCATGTTTGCGGTGCGCGCGGCCAGCGTCGCCAGGGCCTGGCTGTGGTCATGAACAAAATCGACTCGATGTGGGACGATCTGGCGGGTGAAAGTGGTTATGACGCATCGATTCAAAAACAAATCGATAGCTCGGCGAGTATTCTGGGTCTGGATCGACAGCTCATTTTCCCGGTATCTGCCAAGCAGGCTTTGCTGGCCAAGGTCAAAGGCGATGACAATCTACTGGAAAAAAGCCGGTTGAAAACGCTGGAGCATTATCTGTCGGCAGATATTCTCGATCAACGTCGCGAGATTCTGAAATCCATGGTCGATAAGGATATTGGTTTTCTGGTCAATGAATCATTGAAGCTGATGAATACCAAAGTCAACAATGCCGACAAGCAGCTAGACGAATTCAAACAAATGGATTTCGAAAATCAGGAGATGACCGGCAAATTGATGGCAGAAACCCGTGATCGGCAGAATGCCTACATGGCCAATATCGAGAGCTTCCAAGCCAGCCGTAAAGTCTTCGCCGTACAAGCCAGAATGCTGGTCGATTCTTTTGCCAGGGATCGCATAGACGACATCATGCGCCGCACCCGCGAGGAAATGAGCAAAAGCCTTACGACCTATGGCATGAAGCAGAGTATGCGCAAGCTGTTCGACGAGTTGCGCGATTTGTTGCAGGATTCGGTTGAAACCACCGAAGAAACCCGGCGCCTGATAAAGGCCATACACAAGAAATTTCAGGAAGAGTACGGCTTCAAGGAAATCGAGCCGCAGTTGTTTTCCATCAAGCAGTATCAGTTCGAGCTGGAACGGATTTTCGAAGAGGGTGAAACCTTTCGCAATAGCGCACGCACCACGATGACCGAGCAAAGCGTGGTCATCAACAAGCTGTACAGCACACTGATTGCCAAGGCACGAACCATTTTGCAGCAAGCACATGGCGACGCGGCAACCTGGAGCAACAGTGTTCTAACGCCGTTGATGCATCAGATCAAGGATCACAAACGCCAGATCGAAAGCCGCTTGATGATGCTGCGTAAAATCAACGAATCCAAAGGCTCGGTCTACGAAAGCATTGCTCAGCTCGAAGCCGAGCTGGCGTCATTGCAACAGCAAAAACAGGAATTGCTGGCAATAGTCAGCGCAATGCAGATCGACAGCGGGTTAACGACATAAACGGTCGGTTGGACAGACTGCTGGATAGGCTTGACTTGGAATAACGGCCATCTGGCAGAATTCGACAGCTGCTTCACTCAATGTTCTGGATTTGTTCGCGCATTTGCTCGATCAATACTTTCAGGTCGATGGAAATTTGTGTCATTTCACGGTCAGCGGATTTCGACCCCAAGGTATTGGCTTCACGGTTCATTTCCTGCATCAGAAAGTCCAGACGACGCCCCTGGGGTTCGGGTTTTCTCAGCACGCGCAGCACTTCAGCCACATGGGTTTGCAAACGATCCAGTTCTTCAGCAACGTCGAGTTTCTGTGCCAGCAGCACCAGTTCTTGCTCCAGACGGTCGAAATGAGGCTCGGCAACCAGCTCTGTCACGCGCGACATCAGCCTGTTGCGCAGATTGTCCAGCACCTCGGGCATACGGCGATGCGCGGCATCGACCAGCTCGATCACTTTTTCGCAGCGTTCGCTAATCAACGCAGCCAGTTGATTGCCCTCACCGCTACGGTATTCCAGCAGTTTGTCCAGCGTGGTGTCGATCAAGGCGATGACGTTGTGGCGCAGCTTGTCTTTATCGACCTCGTTTTCCTGTTGCACCCCCGGAAACGCCAATATGTCCAGTGCGGAAAAGGCGCGTGCGTTATGCATGCAGCTTTCGATGGCCGCAGTTGCGGCCAGTAATTTTCGTACTGTTTCCAGGTTGATGTCGAAGTGCTGGCTGTCTGCCTGTCTTCTGTAGTTGAGGCTGCATTCGATTTTGCCGCGCTTGAGCTTGTCAGCGATCAGGTGTCTGGCATCGGATTCCAAAAAGCGCAAACGTTCGGGGAGTTTGATGTTGACATCGCTGTAGCGGTGGTTGACCGAGCGTAGTTCGCAGAGAATGGTCAGGTTGTCGACAGTGATTTCGCCGTCGGCAAAAGCGGTCATGCTTCGAATCATTTTTCACCTATAATCGCCGCGACAGTCGCCCGTCGCATCTTGAAATGGCCGGATATTACGATCCAGAAACCTATCCACAGCAGTGGAACTACTTGCAATCCGGCACGATTATAGATCAGTACATGATCGAGCGTGAGCTTGCGCACGGTGGCTTCAGCTCGGTTTACCTGGCACGGCAACTGGCCGATCAGGTGCAGGTGGCCATCAAGGAATACTTGCCGCGCAAGCTGGCGCACCGTACCTGGAACAATATCGTCGTACCCAACAGCGAAGATACCCGTCCTCTGTTCATGCGTGGCCGCGCCCTGTTTTTCGAAGAAGCCAAAGTGCTGGCCACGCTGAAACATCACAACATCGTCGAAGTCATCAATTTCTTTCAGGCCAACGAAACCGTCTACATGGTGATGACCTACGATTACGGCATCACGCTCGATAAAATCCTGCATAAAAAACGTCTGCCGATTACCGAGGCTTTTCTGTTGAATGTGTTCAAACTGTTGCTGAATGGTTTGGCTGTCGTTCATGAGCAAGGCCTGGTTCATCTGGATATAAAACCGGCCAACATCCTGATCCGTACACAATTCGATCCGCTTCTACTGGATTTCGGCGCCATTCGCCGCTTTCCCACGGGTAAATCCGTGCGCGCCAAGGTGCTGACCAACGGTTTCTCGCCGATCGAGCAGTATCATAATAGCCACGGTGAAATTGGCCCTTGGTCGGATATTTATGCCGTAGGCGCCAGCATGCGGGCTTGTCTGGACATGAAAATTCCACCCAATTCTAATGACCGACATCCCAATGACGAGCTGGTGTCGGTCGCCAGGCTCTACAAACGCAGATTTCCCCATGATTTATTGCAAGCCATTGATTGGGCCATGGCCGTTCAGCCACAAGACCGACCGCAATCGGTCGGCGCGTTGCAGAACGCTCTGGTAATTACAAATTGAAAGCACACCGTTACCAAGTTCCGCATGATTGCCGTTCCGTAGATTCTGCATGTCTGACTCAATCACCTCACCCTTTCCCGATTCCAACATCAATCAACTCAACACTCACAGGTTCTGTGTTGCGCCCATGCTGGATTGGACTGACAAATCAAAATAGTTCATATAAAATCAAATGCTTATATATTTTCAAATTTCATTTGAGCAATATTTGAGCAACAAAACTTTAACTTTTCTTTGAAAAACTGTGCGCTATCGGTGGGAATTCATCCTTTGTCGCACCCCCATGAAAATACAGAAATTCACACCAAAATATTCCAGCTAAATATGCACACCAGTTCGCAGAAATTTTGATTTTGATTGCTATACCCCCCCGCAGTTTAAATAAAGTTGTGTGACAGCAAAATGGCAAACCCATCGAAAGGTGGGGACGCAAAGTCACCGATCCATGACAATTTGTCAGGGACAGCGGGATTACCAGAGTCGCGTGACTAGCAGATAAAATCTGCCAGCCCTCCACGATCTAATAACCTCAAAGTCCCTGTCTCTAACACAAGGAGACAGGCCATGTTCACTTTTGCAAAAGCAATCATTGCTTCTGGCGCCTTAATTTATGGCGCAGCCAACGTAGACCCAGTAAGCATTCCGACTAACGTCGCAGACGTTTCAGCAAATAAAGCGACAACCGCTTTTGTTTTTGCTCCAGACCATAACGCCCCCGATTCTTTTGTTCGTGATGGTAGCGACATTGAAGCCAATGTCGAACAAGCTGCCGAACACTTTGACAATTTTGCCTTGCAAATGCCCGGAGTCCTGGGCAAAAAGCTCAAATCCGTCATGAAACACGGGTCAAAGGCAATCCTCATGGAAGACTCAGAAACCAAAGCTGCCGAAGAAAAAATGATCGGTTCATTGGTGCAAGGTCTGAAACATATCGGTGACGCAATGGCTGCAGACATGGTTCGGTCTGCACAAAACGCTCGCGGATAATGAACTTGCCGAAAGCATTTCGATCATCTCTAATGCTTGGGGGATGACGAAAGCCAAAAGCGATGCACTAGCCAAGTGAAGAACTAAGCCTTATATGCTTGGGGCTAAACTCTGAACTTGGTGTTCGAAAGGCCTTGATTGAGTCCAATGGATGGGAGTCAATCAAGGAAAAAATGGAAAATGATGTTTTAATGCTTGGAGGCTGATTTTTCCATTGGAACTCGGAAGACTCAAAAGCCAACCTTAAATGCTTGGGGTTGGCTTTTGTTGTTTCAGGGGATGATTTTATAAAGAGGCTGAAAAACTCAGTCTTTTCATTCGATAGTAATTTTCTCTTTGAGTTACTGTAAACATTTTTTCCAAATGAACAGTACAATGTTTACACAGCTCAACCCGCCTTTACCCTTGTTCATCGTTTCCAAGAATCTTACAGCTTTAGCTCATGCCGTTATTGACTACGGACCCGAAAGTCATTTGCTATGGGTTTGCTTCGCCAATCAATCCGGCGAATGCTGGACTGTTCCTAATTCTGACATTCGTATGGAATGGAATTATTCATTAGGTCGAACTCCAAAGAAAAGTGATTCTGATTTAGCGCTTGAATAAGCGCACACAGATAAGCATATACAGACTGGAAACTTTTTTTCATTAAGCCTAGAATGTTAACACTCAAACGAGATAACTAATTCGGCATATGTTTTTAGCCTACCTAGAGCGTCACAATTCACTAGAGAATATGCATCGCTTCTACCAGATAACCGTCTCTCCTGGCGTATTTGGTGATTGGTCTCTCGTACGCGAATGGGGAAGAAAAGGATCTCCAGGAACCGTTAAAAAAGACTGGTATTTATTTGAGGAAGAGGCGGTAGATGCAGGTCAGCAAATCATGGAAGCAAAGCGGAGAAAGGGTTACCTAGTAATCCGTAATTAAGTTTTTATAGATATCTATGGCAGTCTTGCACAAAAAATCGGAGCTCTACCTATGGAAGCTATCATTAATTTCTGGAATTTTCAAAAAACATCCTTAATAGTAAAGCTTGGTCATGTCTCGACTGTAATCGATCGTCGAATGACCCGTAGATCTATCGCAAATATCGATGAGTCACAATTTTTCTTTAAGGGATTGAAAGAGGGTGAGCAAGACGATTACTCTGGTATCCCAAAACCGGGGGTTTATTTGTCACGTGTCGACGCAGTAATCAACGGCTGTTTGTTCAAGTGCGGTTTTTTGGATGAAGATAATGAAGGTCCTGGCTTTTATCTCTGAAGGGTATTTTTATTTGTTGAAACACAGGCTTTTACTAACCGTTTTCATTACTTCTTTTATGGCGGCAGGCTGCGGATCGCCTGTGAAACTTTACGCCCAAAATCCATATAATCCAGATGCCAAAATCCCCCGCGTTTCTGAGCGATCTTCAAGTTCTAATCACCCTGGAAAAGCTACAGATCAGACCGTATTGAATGCTGCCTCTGTCGGGCTAGCTGTTGCCAGCAGACCTGTCCATGGTGCAATTATCTCTCACAGTGCTGATATAGGTATCGCCGCAGCACTTTTTCTGGGATCGGTTGGCTCTGCAAAACCCAAGAATATTGCTGACAATGCAAATTATCTTGCTGTGGCTATGCCATTGACCGAGGTTTCGAACGAGCGAGATGCTCAATTAAAGATGAGCCAGCATGTGGAAAAAGCCGTAATGCAAGCTCTTGGCACGGATTATCAGACCAGAATTGAAGAATACGACGATCATTATGCGTTCAACAGAACGCTACGCCCGAGATGGATTCGCGTCAACGGGCCTTTATGTGAAAACTGGAGCTGCCAGATCTTGGCGCCGGTCCCAACTGCAACAGCTCTGCAATGGGAAGGACGCATGACAGTCAAAAAAGTTGTCACTGGCCAAGAAGCTTATGTTTATGAAAAGCCATTTGAAGAACAATCAATTGGCTTGGTAAAAATCACAAATGAGTATGATAAGGAAGGTTTCATTGCAGGAAAGCGACATTTTGTCGAAGGCGTGGAAATTTCTGACTTCAATTACGCTCAATTTTTCCGACGGATTTCAGAAAACCTTCCAGAATGGGCGTATCTCAAGGTAGCACAAAAAGAAACAACGCCATATACGCTCAATCGAGGTGTAATTGTCCAGTAAGGGGAGGCAAACATGAAAAAGTTAGCCAGGTTTTGCTTTTCAACTTTGTTGATTAGCAACTTATCCGGATGTGCAGGAAACACCGTCGCCGTGATCGATCCAGTCATCCGAGAACAGGCGCCAAAGCTCGTTATCGTGTCCCAACCTGTTGGCGAAGGCTATTATGCCGTTCTTGACAAAAGACGTGGACACTGGGAAGTTTTGTCGGTTTCTACTACACCAGTAACTCGTCGCGCCAATGACAAGCAAGAAATCTTGTTCGTTAACCGCAAGCTCAGAAGCATTGCCCCAAGCTTCGATCCGCGGTCCTATACCGGTCAAGCTACCGAATGCACGCCCTATATTGACGATGATCGGTTATATGGTCTTTGCAACAGCTATTTCTCCACTTCTGATGTTGGTACCAGCATTGTGAGAAACTTCGCTTCTTGCGTTTTCACGCTGTGCTTGGCTGCCGGCACACGGGAAGTTTTGGATTACGGCAAAATTCAAGAAGTTGTACTTGAAAGCAACTTGATCGATATCGTTAAACAGCTCAATTCGGCCGAAAGTCATCAAGTTAATTTGGCTGTACTTTCACAATAACCCCGTTCTCTCTCCGGTTAGGCTTTGTTGCATAAATCGATAGAGTATAGGAAAATTCCCTGTTAAACCCATGTCGCCGGGCGGATTTAGGGCATAGCAATCGTGATCGGCGTCCCCAATTGGGTAAACCGATTTAACAGCGCTTCGCGAATTTGAGGTTCAGCGACCAAGCTATTAAAGAGGTGCGCCATGACGCTTTCACCCAAGCATTTGAAGCAACGCATTTTGGCCTCCACTAGGCTGCGGCGATGATAGTCCCTCCATTTTTTCCAAAGGCTCCGCCTCAAACCTTGAGTGGCACGCAACGTCTCGTTTCGAACGTGGGCGCCTGGCGTATTTTCTTTCCAGGGTTTGCCATTCTTGCTAACGGGAATGATCGCATCGGCACCGCGTTCGGCGATAGTGCCGTGGCTGCGTTTGGTGTCATAAGCGCTGTCAGCGCTGACCAAAGCAATTGTTTCATCATGAGGTATCTGGTTCAGGAGCCCCGGTAAAAACTGGGCATCACCGATGCGATTTGAAGTCACCTCGATTGTCCGAATTTCCAGGGTTTCGGCATCGATACCCAGGTACAGCTTGCGCCATTAGCGGCGATACTCGGCGCCATTTTTTTTGCCCTCCATTCGCCTTCACTCAACATCTTCACACCGGTACTGTCCACCAACAAATGTAACCCATTGAAATTGAAGTGATAGGATATGCATACCTGCAAATTTGACGTTAAGCCCGTGCGTTTAACGCCACAAATTCCGCAGTCTCTTCCATGGCCTTTAGCTTGACCTTGGATGCAATCCCTGCCACGGCCCACCATTGCCAAAGCCGTTTTCCCGAGATTTCAATTGCACCATCAATCGGCCATCTACAACCCTAAATCGCTCAAACTAGCATGATCGTCGGGGCGGCGGCCCAAGGGCCAGTGGAACAAGCGCTGTTCTTCCTTGATCGGCAAATCGTTGATGCTGGCAAAACGCCGCTGCATGTAGCCCTGCGGGTTGAATTCCCAGTTTTCGTTGCCGTAACTGCGGAACCACTGACCGGAATCGTCGCGCCATTCGTAGGCAAAGCGCACCGCAATGCGGTGGTCGGTAAACGCCCATAATTCCTTGATCAAGCGGTAATCCAGCTCTTTGGCCCATTTGCGCTGCAAAAACAGGCGGACTTGTTCGCGGCCTTGCGGGAATTCGGCGCGGTTGCGCCAGAGCGTGTCTTCGGTATAGACCAGGGCGACGCGATCTGGATCGCGCGAGTTCCAGGCGTCTTCGGCCATGCGCACTTTTTGCGCCGCGGTATCAAAGGTAAAGGGCGGGACGGGGGCTTTGATTTCTTGGGTCATGATGTTTCTCCTAGATGATGAGGGTGATTGATTTATGCTTGCCACATACCGGGCATCGCCACACACCGTGCAAGGCGCGAATGCGTTGGAACCAGGCGATGATGTTGGGATAGGCAGCTATGTCCAAACCGCCTTCCGGCGCCAACGCCAGATAGGGGTACACCGCAATGTCGGCGATGGAAACACGCTCGCCAACCAGCCAGTCGCGGCTTTGCAGATGGCGGTCGATAATGTCCACTACCTTATCGGCGGTTTGCCGAGCTTTTTCCACGTCGATGGCACGACCGAATTTAAGATGAACCCGCAGCATGGCCGGACCGTGGAAAATTTCATTGGCGGCGGTCGATAGCCAGGCGGCGATTTGCGCCAGTTGATAGGCATCGTCCGGCCACCATTTTTCTCCTCCATAACGTTTGGCCAGATACACCAAAATCGCCTGACTGTCGCGAACGATCAATCCGTCGTCATCCAATACCGGCACCTGAGCGAATGGGTTACGTTGCAAATGTTCCGGGCCGCGTTGCTCGCCGCCGCGTAAATCTACCTGCTGGATTTGATAGGATAGCCCCAGCAAACTGAGCAATAGGCGGACCTTGTGGCAGTTGCCGGATAAGGACATGTCGTACAGGGAGATCATGCTGGACTCCTTCGGTTAAATGAAACTTTCAAATTGCACCCGATCGTCGGCAATGCCGAGCCGGCGGGCGGTCTGACGCACGCTGTCGATCAGGCGGGTTGGGCCGCAGACGTAGATGACGGTATCTGCCGTTGCCCTGCCGAGTATGTCCGCTACGTCGAGCCTGGTCGGGGTTTGCGCTTGGCTGAAATAAAACCGGCAGCGATCGGCAAACCGCCGTTGCAAGTCTTTGACAAAGGCCATTTCCTGCGGTGTTCGGCCGGTGTAATGCAGTTGAAAATCCGCACCCCGTGTGGCCAAAGTTTCGGTCATCGCTTTGAGTGGCGTGATGCCGATGCCACCGGCGATCAACAGTGCCGGACGCTCGTCGTCGTGCAGCGGGAAATAGTTTTCCGGTATATCGACGTTAAGGCGAGTGCCGATCTGCCAGCCATCGTGTAATGCCAAGGATCCGCCTTCGCCGTCGTCTTCCCGCAATACCGCGATGCGGTAGCAATCCCGTTCTCCTGGCGTATCGGTCAATGAATAGGCGTGGCTGGTAATATTGCCATTGGGAAG
>Ga0207951_100578_pt1 | contig 17543 bp, 7 predicted proteins | sample Subbio12Aug_8Bad_FD_184830 | JGI IMG/M metagenome (GOLD analysis project Ga0207951, IMG submission 184830) | Serpentinite rock and fluid subsurface biosphere microbial communities from McLaughlin Reserve, California, USA - CR12Aug_8Bad (SPAdes) | ecosystem: Environmental > Terrestrial > Deep... | reverse complement strand
TGGTCGAAGCGCTGGAGGCCCATCCTGGTTCAAGCACCGACCGGCTGTACGACGAGCTGGTCAGCCGCATGGTGCGCAAGGGCCAGTTCGAGCGCCACAACTTCGAAGAAGTTCTGCGCGGCATTGCTGAGCCGGTGGCTGCACCTGCGGGTCAGAACGGCGGCACGCGCTGGTACCTCAAAGCCGGCGCGGATACGCTGGATGAAGCCGAGAGCCGCAAGGAAACCGCCGCGGCCGCCCGGCTGGAGGAATACATGACCGGGGTCCTCGGCCCGGGGGCGCGGACGGAAGGGGTGCATTACTCGGATCTGTTCGAGCAGTACCTGCCGCTCAAGGATAAGCCGCGCCGGCTGCTGATCGAGTGGCTGCCGGAGTTCTTCTACAAAACAGCCGAAGGCACCTGGCGTCCACCGGCCAATGAGGAAGAGCGCCAGCAGAAGGTCGGGCTGCGCGCCAGTGGAGCGCTGCGGCGGATCAAGCGCTTCGCCAATGGGCTGCTGGAGGGCGTGCCGCCCTACGAAAAGGATCGCCCGGAGAACGCCGCCAGCCTGGCCGACTGGATCCGACAGTGCCGCCGGGCCGGTCTGTATGAAATTGGCAGGGTGCTGTACGAGAAGGGCGGCCTGCGCTTTGACGGTCTGAGCGAGGATGACCGGTTGGAGGTCGAGGAGGACTACCAGGTGTGCGTGAGAAGGAGCGAGAAGGGGGAGGCGACGGTTTCTCGTGCGAAAAAACCGCAGCAACTTACCTTGGATGAATTGGACATCGAATAAGATATCAACTGCTTTGTTTTTGATCGCATCAGAAAGGGGTTACAAGGATGGAAGATCAATCCATTGAATACATTGAAATTACCGGCCTGGGGATCTATATAGACCCACTATTTGCTCGAATCATTTTTGACGAGGTAATGGAACTTTATCCGGATCGAAAAAACCTGGGGGCAAGAAAAGTAAAACAAGCCATCAAAGCGACTGTGCGCATACCGGGATTTCGCGATGGGATGGCAGATAAAGCCCCGGTGCAACAACTGCGCAACCACCTGGAAAACACCTGGTTTCAAATCCCTCCTTTGGCTGAAGCCGTGATGGATCTTTGGTACAGTACCCAGGATGAAATGCTCAGAATTTGCGATGCCTGGCTGGAATCTCAGAAATCGACGCTTAAAGCATTCCGCACAGGTGTAACGGGGGAGGAAAATGAATCAATAGAAAATATGTCTATTCAAGAATATTGCCATAAGTTGACCCACGAATTCATGGAACAACACCCCGAATATGAATTTATGGATCATGTCGAATTGTGTATGCTTATGAGCCTGGCAAAGCATGTAGAAGGGGAAGAAGCCCCCTTGGATGAAGATACTTCAGAAAGTGAAGTTTTACCGGTATGGAACGAAACATTGCAAAAAATTGAACAAATCCCGGCTGATGACAGCTGCTGGCAATCCGCTGAAGAATTTATCCAGGCTGTACAAGCCATGGTGGCTCGAAAAATTGAAGAACACGAAAAATCCAAACAAACCGTAGTCTTACAACAAGCCCTGGATGAGAACAAGGCTTTATTCAAAAAATGGTCGCAGTATTTTGAAGTTGAAAATGTTCATAACTGGTCGGTCGAACACTTAGCAGTAACAGAATACGATACCATCCTGGAAAAAATTTCCCAACTGGCGGAATTGCTTGGCGCGTTCGAGGAGGTAGATCAACGCAAACCGGCCACCCTGGCCGAACGAAAACAACTCGATAAGGATCGTTCCGAAGCAGAAGGAAAAATCGTAGGGCTGTATCAAAATCTGACCAGCGAATTAATCACTGTAGAAAAACATGTACAACCAGTTCAGGAGCAACCAACCAGCGAAAACGAACCAATCACCCCTGAACATACAAAGGGGGATGTCGATAGCGGCCCAAGTGGGGTTGTGGAAAAAATCGACACAGGTGCGACAACAGAACAAAATCAGGAGGAAAACCTCAAGGCGGGTACATCCCAAGTGGAAGATGGGAAAGATACGACGCAGTCAGGTCCGTCGAATGAGGAAGCAGGATTTGAATCGGGAGAAGCAACCATGCCAGACCTTGGCAGCGGCGACATGGTAAGCCCAGTGAACCGCTTATTATTTGATCACCTGTCAAATAATGATCTTTCAAAGGCCTACTGGCTGACCTGGGGTATAGAGCAGGAAAACGAACCCGCATCGATCCCGTCATGGCTGATTGCAGCAGTTCAGGGAGTCACCTGGCAGATTGGCCTGTGGCCGGATCAACCGGGAGAATTTCTGGAAAGTCTGCACAGCTTTATTCTTCCTAACCAGCAATCTGTAGATTACCAAAACCCAGCTCAGGTGAATTTAATCGCAGCCGCCGGGATGTTCATGAGCCTGGTAGCGCCTGGAAGAGGTTGGGAAGAATTGTGGCATCCGATCCAATCCTTCCGTCCGGCTTCCCTCGGATTTTTTGTCAATGAAGTAAAGGAAGCGAATAGAAAAGGATTGCGGCTGGATCCCAATCTGGTCCAACTTGTGGTCAATAAAGAACAGATGGAACAGCGGACAACCAAGTATTCACAGGATGCACAGGACTGGCAGCAAAAATCGAAAACGCGGGGCGCTTCTCTCTTCCGGGCGCAGCAGGTCTGGCAGGAACTGGTACACTCTCAGCGGGGTGAGTTATATAAACTTATGGAGCCCGTCGCAAAGGACCAGCGCGAAAAGGCTAAAGACATTGAGGAAACCAGCAAGAGATGGCGTAACCGAAACTGGCTAGAAAAAACAATTCAAAAAATAGACCAGGATTTAACAAAAAACAAGAAGAAACGTCCTATCGTTGGAGAGCCACGTGAGCAGATATTCAGCTGGGTATGGGATGCCTGCGATATCGCCGAGAATTGGGCTAAATCGATCCAGGATTGGAATGAGAGCAAAGAAAAAGGGAAAAACTGGCTGTATGAACAAACCAAAGAGTTTTGTGATTCAGCCAGCCAATTATTGGAAAAAGTAATCGAAGAGTTGCGTGAGGAAACTGAAATCTTGATAGACAAGGGGTCATATGCCTCACAGCAATTGCTGCTCCTGATCCTCAAGGGTATAAAAGCCATCCTTACTCCAAAGGTTATGATCGATCCAGTAGAATTTCCAAAACCTCCTCTATATACAGATCCATTGGAGCGTTGGGAGAAGAAAAATTATGAACGTAACCTGGTGGTGGCTTTATTACTTTATCCCGAGCTTCAACTCAATGAGCACGGCTACCCATCGCCAGAAAAATCTACTCTTGTTGTGGAGATATTATCAAACGACGCACCGCGATCAATTGAAGAGTCACTGGATGGATGGATCCAGGCGCATGATTATCGTTTTATTGATTTCCTGTTAAGCAAAACCAAGGACCGCGAATTATGGGAAACACGCGTGCAGGAGTCATTCCGCAGTGATGTGCATAGATTGGAAGTTGATTATCTCGAGGATACCATCACCGGTGTTGAACAGGCTTTACTGGATGGGTTGATTTCTGAAACGGAGCACACCGATTATAAGAGCCAGATTGAGTCCATTCGCAAACTTACTCTTCAGACAAACTATAGTGAATTGCAATTTATTTCCCTTAGCAGAATGTACACAAAACTTGAGCTTATCAACAAACAGCTCAAAGAAAAACGTGAAGAACGATTATCCAGTCTTCTTGATCACTGGAATGAAATAAAAGAACAATTACCGCGTTTAACCCATACCGATCAAGATTTGATGAGTGAAATCATCCATGTTGTTGAAGGCGCATTGAATAACAAAGATCTACGGGTTTCAGGTGAATATTTATCACATCTGGATGGAGTCTTTGCCGGCACACAGGATCTGTCGAAATCGATTTTTGAACTAACCAGCATGGATGAAAAGGACGTCCTGGCTGAGTTCAATACTATGATGCCGGTTTTGACCAATGTTCTTGAAAAGGCGCGCTCTGGTTTTAGCCTGAACCAGGTGCGCGATGCTATCGTGAATGATAGACCGATCAGTAATTTTACTTTCCCTCCCAATTTCCCTGGACAAAGGCGCCGAGAGGCAGCCAAAGCTATTGAAGCCTGGCGTTTGCTAAAAAGCAGTGGAGCAGATATCGATAGTAGGGGCAATCTGTCCTTAACCACCCAAGTTCAATCAATTATGGAATATCTTGGGTTTACATTTTCAATTCCAAACCCTGTAACTGTTTTAGAGATGCCCGATTCATCATCGAATTTCATTCACTGGCGGGTCAGTGCTTTTGCAGGTGATTTTTCGCCAGTAGCACAGTTTGGCTCGCAGCGAAACGGCCGCTTTGATTTCATCGGTGTCTGGGAACGACCGGGAATCGATATCATCAGCTCGCAAATCAGTAGCCTTATGAAAAGGACTGGGAATCAGCCGACCATTTTATTGTATTTTGGCCGCCTGGTGCTCGGGCAGAGGAAAGAGCTGTTGAGCATAACTCACCGGGATAACCTTCCGATGGTTGTTATCGACGAGTTGTTGATCCTTTATTTAACCAGGCAATTTGGGACCAGGCTGAAACCAACATTTTTGTGCACTCTTCCCTACGCTGCGCTTAATCCATATTTTCCAGCAGCCGCAGGCCTCATCCCCCCGGAAGTCTTTAAAGGGCGGCAGGATTTGGTGGAAAAACTGATTGATTTCTATGGACAAGCGATTGTCTATGGCGGGCGACAGCTTGGAAAATCAGCATTATTAAGAATGGCCCAACGCCAATTTCACCGGCCTCAAAATAACCATTATGCAATATATGAAGATATCCGCTCGGTCGGTGATAGTATGTCTGAAAAGAACTATCAGGTAGATTTGTTTGAAAGAATCATCCAGGCTTTTAACAAAGCAAAATTTCCGGTTAGCTTAAAAGTATCTCCCGATTTTGACCGGCTGCTAAACAATATTCAGCAGGTTCTGGTGGAAAAAGACCTAAAAGTGATCCTTTTGCTCGATGAAGCTGACCATTTCCTGGATGCGGACGCTGAGAAAAATTTTTATTTGGTTCAAAAATTGAAGAATTTGATGGATGCGTCCAATCGGCACTTTAAGTTGGTCATCGCCGGCCTTCATAATGTTCAGCGATTTCAACGGATGAGCAACCAGCCGCTGGCTCATCTAGGGACACCGATAGAAATAGGTCCGCTTGAACCAGAAGCAGCCTGCGAATTGTTAATGGACCCAATGCATGCAATCGGATACTATTTTGGGGATGTCGAAAAAGAAGAAGATATTTCTCTGGTTTTGCATATTCTTTCATATACCAATTACCATCCGGGGCTAATCCAGTTGTTTGGAAATTACCTGGTTGAGCATTTACGCAACAAATATCAAAAACCGGCATTACCGCCACTACCAATTAGGCGTGCTGATATTGAAGCAGTCTATCGTAAAAAGGATGTGCGAGATGCTATCCGGGACAGGTTCAACTGGACCCTCGCACTCGACCCACGTTACGAGGCTATCATGCTGGCCCTGATCCTGGAACAATGGGAAGATCAAAACGGCTTCGACCGGCGTTATACCGCCAGAGAGCTGCGTGAAATCGCGTCATCCTGGTGGTCCGGAGCTTTTGATAATGAAAGCACCTTCAAAGGCTTTTTGGATGAATTACGTGGCCTGGGGGTTCTATCGACAGTAGATGAAGGTTCGAAATACCGCCTGCGCAGTCCAAATCTGGTTCATTTGATGGGAACTCGGGATGAGATTGATGGCCGGATGGAAGCGATCATAAGCTCTCAACCCCCTGGAGAACATGCGCTGGAATCGAGTCGTGCACGGTTAGACACCGGTTCGTATAGCCCGTTCACTTTTGCCCAGGAACAGGTATTAAACACACCCAGGTCCGGTGTTGTAATAATTTTTGGGACACCAGCAGCCGGTCTTCAATTAATCGACCAGGCTTTACAACGAATAATGCCTGAAAAGGGCGTCTTTTGTGAAATAAGGATAGCCGCTCAAAATGGAGCCGCCATCAAGCAGCAGTTAGATCGCTTTGTAAGCGAACAACCTCAAGCCAGAACCTTGATCGCCTTAAGGGAGGCAGCCGGTTTCGCCAACGAACTGCTAGACCAGGTAAAAGCTGCTCTAAAATATTGCCGCACTTTTCGGGGACGGGTATTGAAAGTCTTTTTCACATTGGATGCCCAAACAACGTGGCAATGGTTTGAACTACCCAGAAACGTCCGCCTGGAAATTGAGGATCAGGTTGAAGTCGTCCTGCCGCTTACACGTTGGGATCGAATTGGTATAAAACAACGAATTGAAAAACAACTCTGGAGTGATGTCGAAGTTCAACTCACAGAACCATTATTGCGGAAGGTGTTGGATGCAACCAATGGTTGGCACAATTTGCTTGAAGAACTCTTCTCAAGACACTTCGATGGGCGAAACCCTTTACGCTCGGTTGAAGAATTTTCCAAAGCAGTTGAATCGACAGATAATCCCTTAGAAAGGACTTTTATCAATGATATAGGAATTATTGATGAAATTCCCCGTAAGATGATTCAGGCATTGCGGCAAGTCGAAACGGATGATGTGGATCTGGAAAAACTTGATAATACACTCGAATACCTGAAACGCCTGAACATTGTTACGGCGGACGATAATTTAGATCCGTTAATTACACGGCTGTTGAAAAATGCCTAGTCTTTCATCGGATATCTGGAAACTGCCGTCGATTAATAAGTTTTTACACGATATAGGTCAAAAACTTATAGATGGTATCAGCCTGGTGATCCTGTTTCCAAATTCAACAGACTTACTCAGGTTTCAACAATCCCTGTTGCGCCAACTGGAAGCGGGACACCCTTTAACTTCTCAGGTGCTGGATCTGGGATCAGGAAATGGTAACAAGCCTCTGGAATTTCTACGCGAGGTAATTCCATTATTCGCTAAATACCAATACATTGATCAAGCGATTGAGGATGAAGACCTTCCAGATGTACTCATCCTGACCCATTTAGAAAAATGTTGTGCGGCTCAACAGGCGGAATGGATAAACGTTCTTGCCCGCTGGTCTGAAGCCTGCCGTAGTACCGGATCTCGGCACAGCCTGGCTTTACTTACCAGAGCCGAGAGTGTTTCAAACCTTCTCCTCCCGCAACCGGATGTTCGTTTGGCGTATCACCTGTGGGCAGGAATCCCGTCTGCCCTGGAATCGCGTTTGGTTTTTCGGGGTGACACAAATTCTTTAGATGCAGAAGGACAGTGGCGGGAAAACATATTGTCGTCCTTAGCGGCAAATGATTTACAGTTGGGAGAGTTCTTATGGGATTTCGTGGTAGGGGATGTCGATGAAATCATTCTACAGCTGCGACAATATGCACACGAGATGGATTGGTCAATAGCATCGACGAGAAAGCTGTTGGAAAATTGGCGTCCGACGATCCGTGAAACGTCAACTTCCTTTAACCCAAATAATAATTCTTTTGCACTTTTGAGTAGAGGGATCACGATTTACACACCGGAAAATGGTGAAGAACTCCACCCGGCTGTCCTCGCGGTAATGGAAAAAGAAGAAGAAATTGTTCATCGCTTATGGCGGGCGCAGGCTTCTCTTATTCTGCCTGTAATTGATGATATTCGCTTACGCGTATGCAATTCTATGAAAAATAGGCATGGGGTCAATTGGGCTGGACAAATAGAAGATCAAAACCCAACTTATCCAGATCTGGGAAAATTAAAATTTTATTTTGATAAATTACCTGAGAAGGACTCCGACAGAAAGTTATGGGGAAGAATTATCAAGCAGGCCTGGATGATTCGTAATAAGCTGGCTCATTACAAAATAATCGATTTTCAGGCCTATCAAAACCTCTGGTATGGTTATGTTCATATCCGCAAAATGATCAATCCTTAATGGATAGATGGAGGTGCCAAGAATTTTCAGTTGCTGGTTGTGATAGATCTCCTTGAATAAATATTCTTATCAATAGATGATGATTTCTGTTTCCTTTTTGTCTATCGGCTTAGAGGGTGGAGCAGCTTTATGAAAGTACCAGTGAAGGATTTTCTCAAGTACGCCGGCGTGAATGTCGATCGATGGCATCATTTGGTGGGACGTACAATTCAACACAGCGAATTTGGCCCGGGGTCAACCACGAAGGTATCGATTGCAAATAACGATATCTCGATCTGGGTTAACTTCCCGAAAATTGGCGGCGAACGCCAGTTTGGCCGGTCTGTGCTTTTTGCAGTGGATGCCATTGACTTCCCCGATTTTCTGGCCGAGCAGATGATCAAACACCACTCTGTTCCCCATAGCGCTCCCCGGGCTGCAACCTCCATCCCTCCGCAACAGCATACCCGCAATGTGGTCGTCCCAGCGCCAAAATTTTCTTTAAACCAGGAAGTTTGCCTCAGACAAAACCCGGAAAAGCGCGGGTATATCAAGAAGGTGATAAATTTTAATGAAGGTGTATGGACGCACCAGGTGTTTTTCTCAGCTCATGAAACGCCGTACATCACCGAGTCTGAGCTGGAAGTATGGCAGCCTCAGGATGAGTTCGGATCTATGGAAGACCTGCTCTGCGACCTGGCCCTGGTCAAGCTGCGCCGCTCGTTAGGAGACACGTTATACGCCCTGTACGGTTCGCGCACCAAGTTCGAGGTGTACCAGTTCAAACCAGCGCTCAAATTCCTTGCCAACGCGGACCAACGTTTGCTGATCGCCGATGAGGTTGGTCTGGGGAAAACGATCGAGGCCGGTATCATCTACCTGGAATTACAAGCACGCCTGGACCTCGACCGGGTGTTGATCGTCTGCCCCTCTGGTCTGCGCCAGAAATGGCAGGACGAGATGAAAGCCCGCTTTGACGAGGAGTTTGTTATCCTAGACAGCCAGGGTACTCGTAATTTCCTCGATAAAGTCCAGAACTATAGCGGTACCCGCGTGCGCGGGATCATTTCACTCGAGTTGATCCGGCGTAGAGACCTGGCGGAGGCCTTTGCGGATGTCAAATTAGATTTGGTCATTATCGATGAGGCCCACCATTGCCGCAACACCGCCACACTGGCTAACGCGGTTGCCTCGGTCCTGGCGGAAAACGCGGATGCAGCTCTGCTGCTGACAGCTACTCCCCTGCAAATGGGCCAAGAAGATCTGTTTAATTTGCTCAACATCCTATCACCTGGTGAATTTGACAATGTTCAAACCTTTATAGACCGCCTGGAGCCTAACAAGCACATAAACCGCGCTGCCCAGATCCTCTCTACCGGCGACCGGACCAACGCGCTGACTGAGTTACGCAATGTGGAACAAACCACTCAGCGAAAAAGTTTTCAAGGCAATCCTTACTATCACGAAGTTGTGCGCATCCTCTCTGCGGACTGGGCATCTCAACAGGAAATGATCACTGCTCAAAGACGCTTGATTGAATTAAATACCCTGGCGTCTGTTTTCACCCGCACGCGTAAACGCGATATAGCAGTAAAAGTACCCATCCGCACCGCCCAGGTTTTGCCGGTTCACTTTACGCCTGCGGAAAAGAAGTTTTACCAGCAGGCGATCCAGGAAGTACGTGAGGAGTTTTTACAGCGCCATTGGACCGGGGCCGGCAGCGGCTTTGTGACCATCATGAAAGAGCGCCAGGTAGCCTCTTGCATATCCGCTTATATCCGCCGCCGCTATGATACCAAGGATGAGATTTACATCGAAGATGATACCTTTGGCAACGATTTTGCGATGGCGGGGGAAGAGGAGGATAGTCTCAACGGGAAAGGCTATCAAATCAGCAATTACCAGGTTGTGGCTGCACCACCCAGGCCAAATATTTCAGTGTTGAAGGATTCGAAATTCGAAGTATTTTGGCAGGCCTTGAAAACTATTTTAAATGAAGATACACGCACCAAAGTCCTGGTTTTTTCGTTCTTTCGCGATACCAATAACTATCTATATGAGGAATTAAAACGCAAGGGCATCAATGTACGTGTTATCCACGGAGGTTTCAATGTTTGGGATCGCTATAAGATAATCGAGGAATTTCGAGACAATCCAGAAATTCGTGTTTTGGTGACATCGGATGTCGGCTCGGAAGGTTTGGACTTCCAATTCTGCGACACATTGTTCAATTACGACTTGCCCTGGAATCCGATGAAAGTCGAACAGCGGATCGGGCGTATTGATCGTTTTGGGCAGGAATCGGACCGCGTGCGTATCTACAACCTGATCATCGAAGACAGCATCGAATCGCGGATTCTTTACCGCCTATACGAGCGAATTGAAATATTTAAACACTCCATTGGGGATATTGAGGCCATCCTGGGCGAGCAAATCCGCGAGCTGACCCAGGCGGTGTTCAGCAAGCACCTGACTCCGGAAGAAGAAGTACACCAGGTGGAGCAGGCATCCCGCAATATCATGCGTAAAAAACAGGATATGGAAGAATTCGAGCAGAAAAAAATGCAATTCCTTGGACAAGAAGCGATCTTCTCGACCATAGTTGAGAAGACCATAGAGTCTGGTCGCTATGTTTCAGCAGCGGAGATGCAGGCGCTGGTCTCTAACTATATCAAGGAAAACTTTCCCCTTTCCCACCTGGTATCCAATGGACCGGATGATGCCAGCTATACACTGCACGCCAATGAAGACCTGGTGCACGAGATCAAAACCTATATCTTACAGCACAAAAAAAATGATGGCAGCGCAGGGTTGTTTTTATACAAGCTGCGTCCGGGAAAAGAGATCCCGTTGACATTTTCAAGCGACCTGGCTTATCAGCGCAAATTGCTTGAATTCATCACCCCTCGCCATCCCCTGGCTCAGGCCGCTCTGGATACCTGGAAGCAAAAATCTTTCCGGATTAATCGCATATCTATTGTACAGATTGACACCAGAATCGCCCCACCAGGCAACTATTACTTTTTCATCTTCTCCTTTATTGCCGAAGGAGTTGATAAAGATTCGCGTATTATTCCGGTGGTTGTGCGCGCCGATAATGGGGATGTACATATTGATTTGAGTAAGCAGTTCTTACATTTGGCTCAAACTCGTGGGAAACCGGTAAACAGCCGCAGCGGTTTTGACTTTACGGAATTGCAGATCGCTGAGGAATCAGCGGAATTGTACATGATCCGAGAAAGGGACGTGATCTTAAACGACCTGATGACATCCAATGTGGCGCTGATCAACGCCCGTCTTAACGCGGTGGAACAATCCTATCAGGCGAAACAAAGAAGAATTAATCGAATCCAAAGCAAGGTATCTAATCGCAGCATCCTGCGTATGTACGAAAGCCAATTGCGCAACATGGAGGCCAAGTACCAAGCCAAAAAACGCGAGATTGAAAGCAAACGCAAGGTGAATGTTCATTTTGACCTGGATATCCGCGGCTACGCTGTAGTTGTCCACGGAACCTGAGAAGGTAAAATTTATGCTTGAAACCTGGATCCTTTCTAAAATTGAACCACTAAAGAGTTCGCCTCTCATCATCATGCGTGACCCACAGCGTATGATCCAGCGTGGGGCGCACGTTGTGGATGGTTGGGCGGTCGAGAACGAGTACACGGTGCTTTTCTGCACCGGCAACCTCGGTCTGCGCGATCTCTATGAGCCGCTGCGTGACACTGGAGATGTACGCATCCTGGTGGTCGATCGCAGCCGCAAGGGCGCCAGCGGCGAGTTGTTCTACCCCGACCTGGAAGCCCGGCTGGCTGGCGCTTCTGGAAATCGGCGAACAGGAATGGCAAACGGATTGTTGGAGCTTTCTCTGCGCGAGTTTTTAGTGGAACAGACTGGCGACAAGGCCTGGCCACACCTGGTCGAGGAGCGTAACCTGTCGCGGCTCATCCTGGCGAATATTCCCGGCATCCTGGAAGCACACAGCCATCTACGCCGAGTGAATGAAAGCCGCTTCAGCGACTCAGATTTTTACCGCATCCTGTTAGGCGCGGTGCTTAAAATCAACCCGTTTAGCAAGCCGGGCGCCAGCGATATCCGCCGTTTGTGCATAGAGCAGCATAATGCCATCGATGAAATCAGCCAGATCCTGCCGCCCGAGGTGATGGAATCGTTGCGCACTATGGTGGCAGGTGCACCCAAGCCATTCTGTTGGTTGCTGGAGCGCGATCCAGAATTGATCTTACGCGCCTTCACATTAGCGGCTATGATGCGCCAACATCACCTGGATTACACCCTGCTCTTGGCCAACCTGGATCCGGCTTTACACGAATTTCGCGATATCGATGTCAAATTCCTGGATGCGGCCATCCAGGATCAATGGTCGGCCGACCCTGAGCGGGTGAGCGATGACGTACGGGCGGTTGAGCTATTCCTCAGTGAGGAGCCCAAACGCCTGGCGTTTCTTCTGCGCGACCACCTGCAGATCGATAAACCCGAAAAGGCTTTTGAGGTGATTAAGAATGAGCGGTTATCCCTGCTCGTGCGCAGCCTGGCCCTGAGTTCCTTGTTGGTCGATTTAATCGCAACCCGCAATCTGAAGTTCCACCGCCAGGTTCTGGAAGTGATTCAAGCCCAGGAGCTGGAAACCAACCTGCCGGCCTTGCGCCGCCCAACCGAGCAGTGGGGCGCTTTGGTGAACGCCTACCGGCGGGCGATCGACCTGTACACCCTGACCGCAATTCTGGCCAAGGCGGCGCGGGAATTTAAGATCAAAGCAGATGATGGGCTGGGATTCGAGGATTTCGACCAACTGTGGAATAAAGAGCGCCTGAACCGTCTGGATTTTTACGTCTCGGACCTGGAGCGGATTTTGCGGGTTAACGATTTGCTGCCCGTGCCACATGCCGTCCTATGGCCAGAATTCGAAAACCGCTGGAATGCCGCCCGCCAGGAGTTTAAAGAAACAGCCAGCTCTGTGGATGCTGCTCTGGGGCTGGTCAATCGTCGCTTCCAGGACCTTTATCGCCTGCATTACAGCGATTGGATTCAGCAGGCCGATGCGCCAGTGATCTTCACCCACCAGTTCCTGCCGCGCCTGCTCAAGGCACATTGGGATCCCAAATCAGGTCAAAAAGCGGTTGTGCTGGTTTTCGACGGCATGCGCACCGATGCCTGGGATGAGTTCCTGCGTCCGGTTTTGGAGGAGCGCTTTGACCTGATCGAAGTGCGCCCTGGGAGCGCCATCCTGCCAACCGAAACGGAGTTGAGCCGAAAAGCGCTCAGCGCCGGCTGCCTGCCGGCTGAATTCCCGATCAAATCGCGGCGCGAGTTGGATCTGCTGCGTGAATGGCTGAAAAACGAACTCCAGTTTATGCCGGCTTTTCAGGTGATTAAAGATGAGGACACCGACGCTTCGGGCATGACGGTGCGTTACAGCTCGCCTCAGCTCGAGTACGTGGTATTCAACTTCACCGATGAAAACCTGCACGGTAACCAGCATGAGCTGGCTTTCATCTATCAAAGCATCGTGCGCGAGATCATCCGCCAGGACGTGCGCGCGCTGCTGCGCGAACTGCCGGATGACTGCCTGATCTTTGTCACCAGCGATCACGGCTTTACAACCTTCCCATCCGAACCGATCGATATCCCCGAGTCGGTGGTTGCCGATGAAAAGATGGTCAAGTACCGGGTGACGCGCGCTTCTAACCTGCTCTCGAACGAGGATGGCAAGAAAGTGGTCACCTTCGAGATCAAAAAGCTCAAAATCCCCATCCCAGATGCGCCGCGCACCGGCCAACCGGTGCGTTTTGTCCACTTCCCACGCCCTGGTTACATCTTCCTGCGCGAGCGCTTCCGCCACCACCCGGATAAATACGGGCATGGCGGATTGAGCCTGGCCGAGTGCTTAATCCCGATGGTGGTGCTCGGCCCGCGCAAGAAGGACCAGGGCGTAATGCGTATCGACGATCTGCGCCAGGTTGGATCGGTGACCGAAGGCGAAGCGCTTGAAGTCGAAGTGATCATCCGCGCCTATCCGCTGGTGATGCAAGACCTGGCCATCAGCCTGGCCTTCAATTTGAGCGAATTGCCGGCGCCGCGCAAAGAGATCTTCTCCGGCGCAGAGAAAACCTATCGCCAGGCCTGGCAGCCTCTCCTGCCAGAGATCACGGCAGAGCAACGCGAAGCGGGAGAGATGAGTATCCCGGTCACAGTGATACTGACCTACCAGCAGGACGGCAAAGCCTACCGCGCCAGCCGGACGACAGACGTGCGCATCAAGCTGGATACCACCCGCCTGAGAAGAAGACTGGACAGCAAGTTGGATTTGTTGATGGGTAAGGTGCCCAAGGAGTTGAAGTCTTGATCATCAGCGCGAGCAGACGTACGGATATTCCGGCATTTTATTCCGAATGGTTTACTAACCGCATCTGTGCAGGTTATTGCACTGTGCCGAACCCCTTCAATCGCAATCAGGTAAGCTATGTATCGCTCAAGCCGGCAGACGTCGATGTAATTGTGTTTTGGACGCGCAACCCGGCACCGTTACTCTCCCATTTGAAGGAACTGGATACATTAGGGCTGCGGTATTACTTCCAATACACGATATTGGATAATCCTCGCTATTTGGATGCAAAAGTACCCTCGTTGTCTTCGGCATTAGCTACCTTCAAGAAACTGTCAGATCAGGTCGGACCGCCTAAGGTGATCTGGCGTTATGACCCGATTGTGTTCACAAAAGACACAGGTGTGCGATATCATGTGAAAAGCTATCGCAAGATAGCGACCGAGCTGCGAGGCTATACATATCGTTCTGTGATCAGCGTGGTGGATTTCTATAAGAAGATCAAAAAACGCTTGCAACAATTAGACGAATCCGGATCACCCATCATCCCATATGCAGGCAAACCAGACTCTCACTTCGACTTATTAATGAATAGCCTTATTGAATCGGCTTCACAAAACGATATGGAAATTGTCAGTTGCGCTGAAGATTTAGATTTGACTCCTTATGGCATCCGTCCAGGTAAATGTGTAGATGACGAGTATATTCTTAAGATATTTGGGCTAAATGTCACCCACAAAAAAGATCCCACCCAGCGCGCAGCCTGCGGTTGTGTGGCCAGCAAAGATATCGGCGCCTATGATACCTGTCTTTTTGGATGTCAATATTGCTATGCAACAACTAATTTTGAGCGAGCCCATAAAAATCATGATGAGCATAATCCTCAATCGCCTTCATTAATCGGTTGGTATGATGCAAAACCACCAGCAAAAGAAGAATCAAGAAACTTTCAATTTAGATTGTTTGGGGAGGATAGGAATGAAACCACATGACCCATATGGACCCATGTTAGCAGAATTACGCGGGCTAAACGATGCAGACACAGACGATATTTTCCATGAAAGCCTGCACCAAGCCCAACCATACGTGATGAATCTGCGCATCGCATATAGAAAAACCCCTTCTAACGTGGATTTCTCCTGCCAGCACACTCGAGCGGCATACCTCTTAGCCTACTATCCAAACTTTATTGAACCGCTGTACGAAATCCTTAGCCGGCTACCGCCTGAGGTTGTTCAAAATGCATTTGGATGTGAAAAGGTGCGTGGTCTATTCTTAGGAGCTGGTCCGGCTCCAGAAGTTTTAGGTTGGATCGCTTTTCTAAACGATCATATCCCTGAAGCAGAGATTGCAACTGCCTACTTGCTAGATAAATATATCCATGGTTGGCGAACAGGCCAGGAGATCACTCGCTATCATCTGGCTCCATACTACTGGCCAAAAGGCCAGATCGCATTAAAGCCAATGAATTTTGACTTTTTAGATCCAGAAACCTTGAAGGATCCATTTGTTCAGAGATCGATTCAAATTTCTGATCTGGTCGTTATGCAGAATTGCCTCAATGATCAACTGGGAAATCACCAACCTGTCATGACTATGCTGCAGAACGTTTTTACTCAGGTCAAACCTGGAACCTTATTCATTATTTCCGATATTAATTACAATACTATACGCGGCATCATTCAAAAATTTAGCAACTTTGTGGCCCAAAGTAGATTGGGTGAAGTGCTTCTACATGTTCAGAAACAGGCTTCTCGGATACGCTCGAGTATAGACATACCGCCAATTATTCTGGAACACCTTCTCATTGGCGATGCGGGAAGGAATCTTATTCCCCGGAAGTATACATATTTCTATTCAGCCGTTTTTCAGCGCACAGAGGAAATTCCCTTATAAGGTCACTAATGCTACTGCTTCAAAGGATGATGAATGCTGATTATGACAACCGAATTTTTAATGAGAACCTCAAGGACCGTGTTGAAATTGCCCTTTGTGCTTCTTTTTGTGGTGGTGTTCGCTGCCGCCTGCTCAGCCTCCCCCTCCGAAGGCGCTGTCCAAACCGCGATTGCGCAGACCGAACTGGCCCGGCCGGTGGTAGTGGAATCTCCCACACCGCAGCCATCCCACACGCCGGCCCCCACCAACACACCCACCCCCACGGCCACCGCGACCGCCACTCCGACTGCCAGTCCGACAGCCACCCGGGTGCCCTTGATGGCCAGCGATTTGCAGGAAATGATGCTCAAGTTAGAAGATCTGCCGGCAGGTTGGGTTGAGCGGCCAGCGTCCCCTGAAGACGACCCCGAAGAAGCAACTGCCACCTTTTTATGCAAGCAATATGAGCGGCGGGCGATTCTGAAAGCATCTGCCGATTTCAGTCAGGGCCAGCTTGGACCATTTTTAACCCACAGTGTTGTCGTCTATCCGCCCGGCACAGGGGCGGACCAATTTAAGATCTTCCTGGCAGCCGTTGAGGAGTGCGCAGAATTCACCAGCACCGAAAACGGCCAGACATCCACCTGGACCGTAACCAAAATGTCCTTTCCCCGCCAGGGAGAAGAAAGTTTTGCCATCCGGGTGACCAGCCAGTTTGTGCTGGGCTTTATCGAGATCGACTCGATTCAATTCCGGGTGGAGGACGTATTGGTTTCGTTGCAACATATGGCGTTTGGCCTGGACGGTGTAGACACCGCTCAGACTGAAGCCTTTGCCCATGAAGCCGAGAAAAAACTCAATGCAATCTTACATAATCGGTGAACTATGAAGAAAAAAACCACCCACCAGAACCCATCCCTGTTCCCCAAACGCCCCATTCCCCAGATGCCGGAAGGCTATTATTCTTCTGGCCCCAACCCCAACCTGGGCCGCTTCGTGGAAGAGCACGCCAAACCCTACGACCCCGAAAACGACGATTACGACCTGGCGCCCTTCGACAAACCGATTACCACTACCAAAGCAACCGCCATCTACAACATGCACACCTACTGGTCGAAGAAGCCGCACGACGCCATTCGGGAGTACATCCAACACTACACCCAGCCGGACGACCTGGTGCTCGACCCGTTCTGCGGTTCGGGCGGGACGGCTCTGGCGGCTTTGATGGACGGCCGGGCGGCCATCGCCATCGATCTCTCTCCGGCGGCGACCTTCATCACCAAGAACTACTGCACACCGGTGGACGTAGATGAGCTGCAGCGCGCGTTTGAGGAATTGAAAGCCAAAGTCAAACCGGAGATGGACTGGCTGTACGAGACGCGCTGCGACCGCTGCGACGGGCGGGCCACCACCGCCTACACGGTCTATTCGTACGTCTTCCAGTGCCCGCGCTGCCTGGAGAAGGTGGCCCT
>Ga0207951_100576_pt1 | contig 17546 bp, 16 predicted proteins | sample Subbio12Aug_8Bad_FD_184830 | JGI IMG/M metagenome (GOLD analysis project Ga0207951, IMG submission 184830) | Serpentinite rock and fluid subsurface biosphere microbial communities from McLaughlin Reserve, California, USA - CR12Aug_8Bad (SPAdes) | ecosystem: Environmental > Terrestrial > Deep... | reverse complement strand
CGTCGCCATCATGAGGAGAGGATGATGAGCGCGACCGGAACCTACAACAAGCTCGTCCCCGAGCCGACGCCGCACAGCGCGCCCTACTGGGAAGGGCTGAACCGGCGCAAGCTGCTGCTGCAGAAGTGCTGCGGCTGCGGCAGGATCCGCCACTATCCGCAGCCCATGTGCCCGTCCTGCCATTCGACGGAGGTGGAATGGGTCGAGGCCAGCGGCCGCGGCGTGATCCATAGCTGGACCATCACCCACCACGCCTTCCATCCCGGCGTGCGCGACGACCTGCCTTATACCCTCGCCACGGTGGATCTCGACGAAGGCGTGCGGATGCTCGCGCAGCTGCGCGCGGTGCCGGCCGAGAAGCTGCGGATCGGCCTGCCCGTGCGCGTGGACTACGAGACGGTGAAGGACGGCCTCACCCTGCCCTACCTTGTCCCGGGAGAGCCGGCATGAAGATCGACATCGACCAGCTGCGAAGCCATATCGGCCGCAAGATCGAGGAAACCGACGAGGCGACGCTGCCGCCCATGCGCGGCATGACCGTCACCTTCGAGCGGCCCGAGCCCGCCCCCGCGCGCGGCGAGCCGGTCCCGCCGGGCTGGCACTGGTGCTTCTTCGTGCCGCTCGCGCCGCGCTCGGTGCTCGGCGCCGACGGGCTGCCCACCTCCGGCGGCGTGCTGCCGGAGATGCCGCTGCCGCGGCGGATGTTCGCCGGCCAAGCCTATACCTTCCACGCACCGATCCTGGTTGGCGACGCGCTGCGGCGCGAAACCGAGCTGAGCGACATCCAGCTGCGCGAAGGCGGCACCGGCACCATGCTCTTCACCACCGTGACGCGGCGGATCTACACCCCGCGCGGCCTCGCGGTGACCGAGGACCAGCACACCGTGTTCCGCGAGGCGGTGGACCCCGCCGCGCCCGTGCGCGCGCCCAAGCGCGACTCGGCCCCGACGGACGTTGCCTGGCGGCGCACCATCACCACCGACCCTGTGACGCTGTTCCGCTATTCGGCGCTGACCCTCAACCCGCACCGCATCCACTACGACCGCACCTACGCGATGCAGGAGGAAGGGTATCCGGGCCTGGTGGTGCACGGGCCGTTCTCGCAGCAATGCCTGCTCGACCTGCTGCGCGACAATCTCCCCGGCAAGGCGATCCGCACCTTCACCATGCGGGCGCGCGCGCCGCTGTTCGACACCGCGCCCTTCACGGTGATCGGCCGGCCGACCGCCGAGGGCGCCGAGGTCTGGGCAGTGGGCCCGGATGGCGGCATCGCCATGCAGGCGACCGCGACGCTCGGCTGAACCGCGCATGGCCGGGAGGGGGGTGGCCCCTCCCCGCCATTCGCTCCTCGCCAGGGCGGGGGATCAGCCTTCCAGCAGCACCCGGCCCGGCAGGCCGCCGCGCGCGACGAGGTCCAGCGCCTCAGCCGCCGCGGCAAGCGGCAGGCGGCGATGAATGCGCGACCGCAGCCGCCCTTCCAGGAACAGCGCGAAGATCTCCGCCTGCACCGCCGCGACGCGCGCGGGCTCGCGGTCGCGGCGGTCGGCCCAGTTCAGGCCGAGCACGCCGACATTTTTCACCAGCAGGTAGTTGCTGCGGATCTGCGGGATCTCCCCGGCGGCGAAGCCGACCACCACCAGCCGCCCGCAGGGGGCGAGGCAGCGCAGCGCGGCGGCGGTGACGGCATCGCCCAGCGGGTCGATCACCACATCCACGCCGCGCCCGCCGGTCGCCGCCGCATCGCCGCGGATGCCGGCCAGCACCTGCGCGGCGCCGAGCGGGCGGGCCAGTTGCAGCGCCGCGGCGCCCACCGCGCCCGAGGCGTCGAGCACCAGCACGCTCTCCCCCGCCGCGAGGCCGCCGCGCGCAGCCAGCGCGAAATGCGCGGTCTGGTAGTTGAGCCCGAGGGCGGCCGCATCCGCCGCGTCGATCCCCTCGGGCACCGGCAGGCAGGCGGCGGCGGGCAGCGCCACGCGCTCGGCGAAGGCGCCGTATTCGACATGCGCGATCACCCGCGCCCCGCGCGCCGGGGCCGCCGCGCCGCGCGCATCCAGCACTCGCCCGACCATGGCCTTGCCGGGAATGAAGGGCAGCGGCGGGCGCGTCTGGTAGCGGTCGCTCACCACCAGCGCGTCGGGGTAGTTCACCTCGGCCGCCTCGAAGCCCAGTAGCACCTCGCCCTCGGCCGGCACCGGCTCGGCTAGGTCGCGCAGCACGATCGCCGAAGGCCCGGCGTATTCGGTCAGCAGCGCCGCCTTCATCGGGGCAGCACCGTGGCGGTGTCGGCGCCGAGCGCCGGGGCGGAGCGGATGCCGGGCGGGGCGCGCAGCGCCGGGGCGAGCGGCACCGGCAGCGCCGGCATCTGCTGCCCGGCGGCATTGGCGAGGCGATGGCCGAACAGGCCGCGCGCGGCGAAGTGCGGGTCGTTCATGGCTTCCTCCACGGTGGCGACGATGCTGCAGCAGCAGTCGCGCCCGGCGATCGCGCTCCGCCAGGCAGCGGCGTCGCGCGCCGCGACCAGTGCGGCCACCCGCGCCGCGGTGCCGGCGGGGTCGCGCGCATCGTCGCGCCATTCCGGCTCCAGCCCGATGATGTCGCAGAACACGGCCCAGAAGCGGTCCTCGATCGGCGCAGCGGCGAGCAGGCGGCCATCGGCGGTCGGGTAGAGCCGGTAGCGCGGCGTGCCGCCGGTCACCAGCCCATCGCCATTGCCGGGCCAGCGCCCGGTGGCGAAGCCCTGCCCGATCGCCCAGTAGAGGAAGGGGAAGAGGTTGTCGGTCATGGCGATGTCGAGCCGCTGGCCGCGGCCCGTCGCCTGGCGAGCGAGCAGCGCCATCAGGATGTTCATCACCGCCGGATAGGCGCCGCCGGCGATGTCGGCGATCAGCGCCGGCGGCACCACCGGCCGCACCGGGTCCCCATGGCCGAGGGAGAGCAGCCCGGCATCGCCGATGTAGTTGAGGTCGTGCCCCGCCGCGTCGCGCTTCGGCCCGCTCTGCCCGTAACCGGTGATGGAGCACCAGATCAGCCGCGGGTTGCGCGCCATCACCTGGTCGGGGCCGAGGCCGAGGCGCTCCATCACGCGGGGGCGGAACTGCTCGACCAGGATGTCGGCGCGTTCGAGCAGCGGCTCGAGCCGCGCCCGCTGCGCCGGGTCCTTGAGGTCCAGCGCGACGCTGCGCTTGCCGCGGTTGAGCAGGGCGAAATTGGCCGATTCCGCGCCCCAGGCCGGCTGGTAGCCGCGCATCTCGTCGCCGCTGCCGGGGCGTTCGACCTTGACCACCTCGGCCCCCGCCTCGGCCAGGATCAGCGTCGCCATCGGCCCCGGCAGCAGGGTCGAGAAATCGAGCACCAGCAGCCCGGCGAGCGGCCCGGCGGCGGCGCTCACTCCGCCACCCCCTGGCCGCCGTCGATGGCCAACGTCGCCCCGGTCATGAAGTCCATGCCGCCCTCGAACAGCAGGCCGGTCAGGCGGCCGACCTCCTCGGCGCGGCCGTAGCGCCGCAGCGGAATGCGCGTCATCAGCCGCTCGTGCAGCTCCTGCCCGGCCAGGGCCTCGCGGTTGAGGTCGGTCTCGATGTAGCCGGGGGCGACGCACAGGGCGCGGATGCCCTCGGGCGCCCATTCCACCGCGAGGCAGCGGGTGATCGCCCCGACCGCCGCCTTGGCGGCGCAATAGGCGAGCGCGCCCGGCACGCCGAGCCGGGCGTAGAAGGAGCCGATATTGACGATCAGCCCGCCCCCGGCGGCGATGAGATGGGGGCGGATCTCGCGGCAGCCGACCATCACCGCGGTGGCGTCGAGGCGCATCACCGCCTCGAACTCCGCGGTGGTCAGCCGGGCGCTGCGGCGGTGATGGACGGCGCCGGCATTGTTGACCAGGCCGACCACCGGCCCTTCCTCGGCGGCGCGGGCGAAGGCGGCGCGCAGCGCCTCCTCCTCGGTCACGTCGCAGGCGATGCCGAGGCCCGAGGCGCAGACTCCGCTGCGCGACAGCCCGACGACGCGGAAGCCGCGCCCGGCGAGGTCGGCGGCGATGGCGGCGCCGATGCCGCGGCTCGCCCCGGTGACGACGACGGCGCCGCGCGTCGGCGCGCTCATGTGCGGCGCACCAGCGGGCACTCGCTCTCGGCGAGCGGGCGATAGGCCTCCTCGCCGGGGATCGTGCCGGCCACCTCGAGCAGGTCCCACTCGCTGCGGCTGTCCTGCGGGCGCTTGGCGCGCAGCAGGTACATGTCGCGGATGACGCGCCCGTCCTCGCGGATGCGGCCGTTGCGGGTCATGAAGTCGTTGATGGGCGTGGCGCGCATGCGCGCCATCACCGGCTCGGCGGCATCGGTGCCGGCGTCGCGGATGGCGTTGAGGTAGTGCGTCACCGCGCCCCAGACGCTCGCCTGCATCATGGTCGGCGGGCGGCCGTGGATGGCCTCGAAGCGGCGGGCGAAGGCACGCGTCTCGTCGTTCTGGTCCCAGTAATAGGCCTCGGTGAAGACCAGCCCCTGCGCCGTCTGCAGCCCCATCGCCCGGACATTGGTCAGCAGGCAGAGCAGCGCCGCCGGCTGGATGCCGCGCCGCGCCAGCCCGAACTCGCCCATCTGCTTGACGATGTTGACGAGGTCGAGCCCCGCCGCCGCGATGCCGACCACATTGGCCCCCGAGGCGGCGGCGCGCAGCAGGTGGGAGGAATAGTCCGTCTCCCCCAGCGGCGCGCGCACTGCGCCCGCCACCTCCCCGCCCAGGCGGCGGACGAGGTCGGCGGCGTTCTGCTCGAGCGAATGGCCGAAGGCGTAGTCGGAGGTGATGAAGAACCACTTCCGCCCGCCGCCGCGCACCAGCGGCGTCACCGTGCCCTTGGCCAGGGCGTAGTTGTCGTAGGTCCATTGCACGCCGAGCGGCGCGCAGGCCTTGCCGGTCAGCTCCGTGGTGCCGGGCGCGGTGGCGACGGCGATGCGCCGCTTCTCCTGGGCCAGCGGCTGGACTGCCAGCGCGACGGCGGAATTGCCGACGCCGAAGATGGCGTCCACCTTATCCTGGTCGTACCAGCGCCGCGCGATGGCGAGCCCGACATCGGCCCGGTTCTGCAGGTCGCCATGGATCAGCTCGATCGAAGCGCCGAGCACGCGGCCGCCGAAATCCTCGATCGCCATGCGCGCCGAGACGACATCGCCCATGCCCTGCTGGTCGGCGAAGACGCCGGACATGTCGTCCAGCACGCCGAGCTTGACCACGCCGTCCGACACCACGCCCTGCGCCCGCAGCGCCGGCGCGGCCAGCGCCGCGAGCCCGCCGGCCGCCAGCGCCGCGCGCCTCGTGAGATGCCTCATGGTCATTGTCCCTCCCTCCTTGGTTCCGCCGCCGCGCGGCGGTTCATGCTTCGCGCACGCCGTCGCGGCGCACCGGCTCGGGCCGCAGCGTGCCGGCCCTCGCCATCGCCGCCAGGTCCCGCTTCAGCACCTTGCCGCTCGCCGTCAGCGGAAAGGCGTCGAGCCGGAGGAACCATTCCGGCATATCGTAGCGCGACAGCCCCTCGGCGGCGAGATGCGCGAGCAGCGCCTCGGCCCCGATCTCGCCGATGACGGCAAGGCAGACGCGCTCGCCCAGCCGCTCGTCGGGCACCGGGAAGGCGGCGGCGCGCTTCACCGCCGGGTGGCGCAGCGCCAGCGCCTCGATGCGCGCGGGATGGATGTTGTGCCCGCCGCGGATGATGAGGTCCTTGCTCCGCCCGACCACGCGCAGGTTGCCGCGCTCGTCGATCATGCCGAGATCGCCAGAGAGGAACCAGCCGTCGCGGTTGAAGCTCGCCTCGGTCGCCGCCTGGTTGCCGAAATAGCCGAGCATCAGCGCGGCGCCGCGGCCGCCGATCTCGCCGATCTCGCCCGCTGCCACGGGGCGGTCCGGTTCGGCCGGGTCGAACAGGCGGATCGCATAGGCGCGGCCGCCGCGGCCGCAGGTCTCGACGATCACCTCGGTCGGGTCGTCGGGATGGGTGTAGTGGTGCGAGGAGTTCTCGGTCATGCCATAGACGTTCTGCGGTCGCACGCCGAGCCGCACGAAGGCCTCGGCCACCGCCGGCGGGATCGGCGCCCCGGCCATGTAGAAGCAGCGCACCGCGCCCAGCGCGCCGAGGCCGCGTTCGCGCGCCGCCGCCAGCACGTCCATCGCATGGGTCGGCACGCCGAGCACGTAGGTCGCGCCGTTGGCGAGGATCCAGTCGAGCCGCCCGGTGCCCGGCGGCGGGTCGTCGGCGACCAGCAGCGCGCCGGCGACCAGCCATTGCGCCACCGCCACCCAGGCGATGTGGTGCGACAGCGGCGACAGGGTGAGGATGACGCTGTCCGGCCCGTGCCCCCAGTCCCGCACCAGGTCGCGGGCATTGGCGAGCAGCGTGTTGTCCGAATGCATGACGCATTTCGGCGTGCCCGTGGTGCCGGAGGTGAAGGCGAGATAGGCGACCTTGTCGGGGTCGGCCACCGCCGGGCCCGGCGCGGCGCCGGGGCCGGGGAAGCCGGCGGGCGTCAGCACCGCGGCCAGCCCGGGCAGGCCGCCGAAGCGCGCCACCGGGTCGGCGAGCCGGTCGGCGCCCCAGCCCGGCTCGCTCAGCAGGGCGCGGGCGGAGAGTGCGGCGAGCAGCGGCGGGATCTCATCGGCCGTATAGGTGCGGTGCAGCGATGGGTTGCAGGCGATGCCCTGCCGCGCGCAGGCGAGGAACAGCACCAGCGTCTCGAGCCGGTTGCCCGCCCAAATCGCCACCCTTTCGCCCGCGCCGATGCCGAGCGCGCCGTCCAGATGCGCCGCCACCCCGTCCACCCAGTCGCGCAGCGCGCGCCAGCCCAGGGTGCGGGCGCCGTCGCGCGCCGCCGGGGCCTCCGGCCGCGCCTCGGCATGGGCGGCGAGCAGGCCGTAGAGTGTCTCCTGCCGCCACAGCCCGGCCTCGTAATGGGCGCGCGCGGCGGCCGGATGATGCAGGGTGAGGGAGGGCCGCATCGGCTACAGCGCCCCTTCCGCCTTCAGCGCCGCGACCCGCGCCGCATCGAGGCCGAGCCATTCCCCGAGCACCGCCGCGGTGTCGGCGCCAAGCCGCGGCGGCGGCCGCCGCGGCCGGTTCGCCGCGCCGTCGAGCAGGAAACCGGTGCCGACCTGCGGCATCGCCGCCCCCTCTGCCTCGACCTGGTAGAATAGGCCGCGCGCGATCAGCGCCGGGTCGGCCACCACCTGGTCCACCCGGTTGATCGGCCCCGCCGGCACCCGCGCGGCGGCGAAGGCGGCAAGCCATTCGGCGCGCGGCCGGCCGCGCAGGATCTCCTGGATCTCGGCGACGATCCCGGCGCGATGGGCGCGGCGCAGCGCGTTGCTGCCATGGTGAGGATCCCGCCCGCGCTCCGGCCGGCCCACCGCCTCCCAGAAGCGGCGCCAGATGCCGTCATTGCCGAGGCCGAGGGTGATCGGCTCGTCGGCCGTCTCGAAGGCCTGGTAGATGGCGATGACGCTGTCCCGCCCGCCCGAGCGGCGCGGCACCTCCCCCGAACCCAGAAAGGGGACGATGCGGCAGGTGAGGAAGCGGGTCATGCTGTCGGTCAGCGCGATGTCGATGCTGCGCCCGCGCCCTATGCGCGCGCGCGCGAACAGCGCCGCCATCGCCGCCATGGCGGCGTCCTGGCCGGCCAGCATGTCGGCCGCCGGCGCGCCCACCTTCTGCGGCTCGCTCTCGGGCGTGCCGGTCAGGTCCATGACGCCGGAATAGCCCTCGGCGATCAGGTCGTAGCCGGCATGGTCGGCGCGTTCCCCCGTCAGGCCGAAGCCGGTGATCGAGACATGGATCAGCTCCGGCCGCGCCGCGCGCAGCTGCTCGGGCGCGAGGCCGAGCTTGGCGAGGCTGCGCGCCGGCTGGTTGACCAGCAGCACGTCGGCCCGCCCGATCAGGCCGCGCAGCACCTCCGCCCCGGCGGCGGAGGTGATGTCTAGGGTGAGGCTGCGCTTGTTGCGATTGACGGCGACGAACCACAGCGATTCGCCGTCGAGGAAGGGCGGGCCCCAGGCACGCGCATCGTCGCCGGCGCCGGGCCGCTCCACCTTCACCACCTCGGCGCCGAGGTCGCCGAGCAGCATCCCCGCATAGGGCCCGGCGATCGAGGTGGTGAGGTCGAGCACCCGCACCCCGTCGAGCAGGTCGAAGGCGCCCGGCCCGGCGGCGAGCAGCGGCAGCGCGGCGCCGGGCGGGGTGTCGTGCCGGGGGGTGGCGGCCTTGTCAGCCTGGTCCATGGGCGATCCTCCTCATGCCGCGATGCCGCGATGCCGCGACGGCCGGCGCCGCGCCGGCGGGCCGCGCCGGGCGCCGGGGGTTGCATCCGGCGTGCCAGCGCCCCGGCCCGGCGGAGGCCCGCCATCGCGCCGCCGCCCCGGCCCTTGGCGCGGACAGTCGCGCCGGCCTAGTGTCCATGGCAAGGACACTCATGCGGGGAAGAAACGCCATGCCACGAACGCAGCCGGTCGCGTCGCCGGGATGCGGCGCCGCCATCGTCGAGCATGGCGGAAGGATCGCCGCCCATGGCCTCGCGCGCTCGCGCGAGGTGGCGGCCTGCCTCGCCGACCCGGCATGGATGGCGGCGCTGCGGGGGCGCCGGCTCGCCACCCTGGCCACCCCGCGCGGTCGCTTCCTGGTGCTGCTGATGCCGCTGGACGGCGCCGACCTGGTCGTGTTCAGCGAGCCGCCGGGCGATGCGGTGCTGGAGTTCGTCGCCGCGGTGGACTTCGCCTGGGACATCATCGAGCACGTCGTCACCGACCCCTTCGATGCCATGACCGTGGTGGATGACCAGGCGCGGGTCGCCTACATCTCGCCCGTGCATGAGGCGTTCTTCGGCCTCGACCGCGGCGGCGGCATCGGCCGCCCGGTGCGCGAGGTGATCGAGAACACCCGGCTCGACCGTGTGCTCGCGACCGGGCGGCCGGAAGTCGGCGAGATCCAGCGCATGCGCGGGGCCGAGCGCGTGGTCTCGCGCATCCCCATCACGCGCGACGGCCGCGTGGTCGGCGCCATCGGGCGGGTGATGTTCAAGGGGCCGCAGCAGGTCGAGGCGCTGGCCCGCCACGTCAACGCGCTGCAGCGCGAGGTGGATTTCTACCGCCGCGAGGCCGCGGCGCTGCGCGGCGACGCGGTCGGCAGCCTCGACGACATCGTCGGCGAGAGCGCGGCGATCCGCCGCCTCAAGCGCGACATCGCCAAGGTCGCCCCGCTCGACGTGCCGGTGCTGATCCATGGCGAGAGCGGCACCGGCAAGGAGTTGGTGGCGCGCGCCCTGCACGCGCTGAGCCCGCGCCGCGCCGCCGCGCTGGTGGCGGTCAACGGCGCCGCGCTGCCGGCCAGCCTGGTCGAAAGCGAGCTGTTCGGCTACGCGCCCGGCGCCTTCACCGGCGCCGACCGCAAGGGGCGGAAGGGCCGCTTCGAGCAGGCCGCCGGCGGCACCATCCTGCTCGACGAGATCGGCGAGATGCCGCCCGAGACCCAGGCCAAGCTGCTACGCGTGGTGCAGGAAGGGACGGTCGAGCGGGTCGGCGGCGAGGCGCCGCTGCCGGTGGATTTCCGCCTGGTCTCGGCCACCCATTGCGACCTCAAGCGCATGGTGGCCGAGCGGCGCTTCCGGCTCGACCTGTTCTACCGCATCAGCCCGGTGGTGATCGAGGTGCCGGGCCTTGCGGAGCGGCGCGAGGACATCCCGCTGCTCGCCCGCCACTTCCTGCACGAGCTGGCGCAGCGCCACCGGCGACCCGAGCCCGAGCTCGACCCGGCGGCGGAGGCGCTGCTGCGCCAGGCCGACTGGCCCGGCAATGTCCGCGAGCTGCGCCATGCGGTCGAGCGCGCGCTGATCTTCGCCGAGGGCGAGCGGCTGACGCCCGCCGCCTTCCCCGATGTCGCCGCCGGCCCGGCGCGCCCGCGGCCGGCCGCGGAACCGCAGGGCGCGCGCCTGGCGGACAGCATGGCCGCGCTCGAAGGCACGAAGATCCGCGAGGCGATGCAGCGCAACCGCGGCAACAAGAAGCGCGTCGCGGCGGAGCTCGGCATCTCGCGGACCTATCTCTACAAGCGGCTCGCCGAGATCGATGCGTGAGGCCGGGCGGCGGCCGGATCGATGGCGGCGGCTCCGCAGTGGTCGCGGATCCGCGATGCGCGGCCCTCAGGGCAAGGCGCGAGGTCGCACGCCGTGTCATTCCGGATCTGGGCGGTGGCGAGCGTGAGGGAAAGCGTTTGCGGGCCTGAGGCGCGGCGCGGTTCGCGGTCATCTGGCCAAGATCGCCGCGGTGCTGGGCCACGCCAGCCGCAGTGGAGCCGTGCGGGCATGCTGCAAGGAATTGCTGCCGGGAGGCGGGCAGGATGGGTCGAATCCGTCGCCCTCCCGTACCGGACCAGGTTCTCTGGACAATGGGTCGCCTGATGCGGCGTGACTGAAGGTCTGCTCATTCCGGGCGGCACGCGTGGCGTCTGGGCTGTGATGGCGGTTCTTCTCGATCAGCCTCTCCGCGTCGTAGCGGGCGACGAAGGGGTGGCTCGGCACCATGCCTCTGAACCTGATCTGCTTCGGGAAGGCGTCCGACATGAAGTTGCTGCCGTGGTCGTGGATCGGCGCAAGGCCGCGTGCGGCGCCGGAACCGAGCCGGCCGAACCACTGGCGCGCCGCTATGCCGACCGCCGGGATGGCCTCGTAGCGGGTGCCGCGCTTGGCCAGGTGCCAGCCGGGTAGTTCGGCGTCCGGTGCTCAGCGACGCCGAACAGCCAGACCTTGCCGTCGGCGACCATGGCGGTCTGGCTCGCGACGGTCGCCCACATCGCGACCGGCGCCGCGGTGCCTATGCAGCGCTCATGCGTGGCAGTATCGGTCCATCGCCGGGCCCTGTGGCGCGAGAGCAGGGCGTGCTCGCGCATCGGCCGCAGCACGCGCTTGCGCGACACCCGAAGGCTGTCGATGGCCCGCAGCCGGGTCCAGACCTGGGGCGGTGCCCCTCGCCGGTCCAGGCGGTCCAGGGTGAACGCGCGAGGTCGGCGCGCATGGGCGCCAGCAGCGCCGCGTCCGACAGGGCGGGGCTCGGGCCGCGGCGGCGGTGCCGTCGGCCACTGGCCCCGGAGGGCGGCATAGGGCGAGGAGCGTGCCGCCTCCCAGACCCGGCAGAACAGCGCGAGGCCGTAGCGCCGGCCGGCCGCTGCGAGATCGCTTCGCCCATCACCGCGACCGCCTGCGGCGCAAAGGGCCGGGGTGCTCGATCCGGGCGCGCAGCCGCCGCAGCACGACCCTCCGCTTGCGCCCGACGCCCGGACGCTGGCCGAAAACGAGCGGGCCTGACCGCGGTGCGCCCTGCCGCGGCGGGGCGACCTGACCTGTGGATAGCGCGGACGTTCTGCGCCCGCCCTCGCTACCGCAAACCCTGCAGCCGCTTCATCGTGTTCGATCTGGTTCATGCTGGACTTCATCATGCCGGTCTCTGGCCGGAACGATGGCTGTCCAAGGAAACCGGGTGCAGCTCACTATCAGGCGCGGCCACGTCAGCCGCTATGTCATCAGCGAGTGTGCGGCCTTTCTGCAGCCTACGACCAAGCGCCTCAACGAATGCGTCATAGCGCTCCTTACCTTTCGCTCTTGCAGCAGCGGGCATTATGTCGGGCAGCGGCGGTGTTGCAGTGAGCCAGTGCTTCACGAACAGCGCGAGCGCTTCGTTCCCTATGGTGACGTGCCGTTCAAGCCGTTCGCTCGCGCGCGACAGGCGATCAAGCCGGCGCGCGAGGGCCGCCTCCAACCGGTCGGAAGCGTCCGCGGAGAGGTAGCTCTCGAGTGCGGCCTCCACCACGACGGCCTGGCTCACGCGCTTCCTTGCCGCATAGTCAGCGAGACGGCGCATCAGATCGGGAGGCAGCCGGAAGGTGGCTTTGGCGCGCATGCGGATCAGAGGGCAATGCCGTCATCGGGATCGAGCGCCGCCTGGCGGGCCACGCGGCGTGCGCGCGCCGCGAGGGCGCGCGTGCGCGCGTCGTCGTCGTCCTGATCGTCCTCTACGAAGCTGAACTCCCTCTCGGGTGGTGGCCCTGGCTCAGGCGCGACCCGCTCGTGCTCAGGCAGTGTCGGTTCCCGGCGGATGCCGCCGTCGGCATCGTCAGTTGTGGCGGCGGCGGACGTTGCTGCCTCCCGCACGACGGGCTTAAGCGCGCTCCAGTCATCCGCACGAGGCGCAGACAGTGCAGCCGCTGTGGGGCAGGGTGGCGGCACGACGCGTGCGCGAAGCTGGTAGTCCTCGTAGTACCGCGCCTTGCGCGCACGGATCGGCGGGCAACCGGAAACCAGAACGATCTCGTCGGTTGGCGGAAGCTGCATCACCTCGCCTGGCGTCAGCAGCGGCCGTGCCGTCTCCTGCCGCGACACCATCAGATGACCTAGCCATGGCGACAAGCGATGCCCCGCGTAGTTCCGGCTCTCGCGGATCTCCGTCGCCGTGCCGAGTGCATCGGAGACGCGCTTGGCCGTACGCTCGTCATTCGTCGCGAAGGCGACGCGGACGTGGCAGTTGTCGAGGATAGCGTTGTTCGGCCCGTACGCGCGCTCGATCTGGTTCAGCGACTGAGCGATGAGAAAGGATCGGATGCCGTAGCCCGCCATGAAGGCGAGCTGGCTCTCGAAGAAATCAAGCCGACCGAGAGCGGGAAATTCGTCCAGCATCAGCAGCAGGCGATGGCGACGCTGCTCGTTCTCCAGCGCCTCCGTCAGTCGGCGGCCGATCTGGTTCAGGACGAGCCGCACCAGCGGCTTGGTCCGCACGATGTCAGAGGGTGGGACGACGAGGTAGAGCGTGACCGGCTCGCGCGCTTCGACCAGGTCGGCGATCCGCCAGTCGCACCGGCGCGTGACCTGCGCGACGACCGGATCGCGGTAGAGGCCGAGGAAGCTCATCGCGGTCGAGAGCACGCCGGAGCGCTCGTTGTCCGATTTGTTGAGCAGCTCGCGTGCGGCGGAGGCGACGACGGGGTGCGGCCGATCGCCGAGGTGCGGCGTCGTCATCATCGCGGCCAGCGTGCGCTCGATGGGGCGGCGCGGATCGGAGAGGAAGCCCGCGACGCCGGCCAGCGTCTTGTCCTGCTCGGCGTAGAGGACGTGGAGGATGGCGCCGACCAGCAGGGAGTGGCTGGTCTTCTCCCAATGGTTCCGGCGCTCCAGCGCGCCTTCGGGGTCGACCAGGATGTCGGCGATGTTCTGTACGTCTCGCACTTCGCTGTCGCCGCGGCGGACCTCGAGCAGCGGGTTGTAGGCGGCGCTCGCCGGGTTGGTCGGGTCGAACAGCAGCACACGGCCAAAGCGCGCCCGCCAGCCGGCGGTGAGCTGCCAGTTCTCGCCCTTGATGTCGTGGACGATGGCCGAGCCCGGCCAGGTCAACAGCGTGGGCACGACGAGGCCCACGCCCTTGCCCGAGCGCGTCGGCGCGAAGCACAGCACGTGCTCCGGCCCGTCATGCCGGAGATAGCGCTGCGCGAACCAGCCGAGAACGACGCCATCGGGGGCAAGCAGACCGGCGTCCCGCACTTCGCGCTCCGTCGCCCAGCGGGCCGAGCCGTAGGTGGTCACGTCTCGCGCCTCGCGAGCGCGCCAGACGGACATGCCGATGGCGATGCCGATCGCCGCGAAGCCACCGGCCGCGGCGATGACGGCGCCCTCGTAGAAGACCCGCGGCGCGTAGGCGTCGTACCAGTACCACCACAGAAAGAAGGCAGGCGGCGGGTAGACCGGCACACCCGCCCAGATGTCCATGGGCTGGCCGAGCTGCGGCTGGTAGCCGAGGCGCCAGGCGACCCACTGCGTCGCACCCCAGACCGCGGCGAGCACGATCAGGAAGACGACCAACACCTGGCCCCAGAGGATCTTGGTGGCGGTCATGGCTGGGTGAGGGGCGCGGGGACCATGCCGCGAGACGTGCGCGGTCGACGCGGTCGCGTTCAAGCAGTCACAGTCCAGCATCGTACCCGCGGCGAGCGCATCGCGCGAAACGGCGGCCCCCCTTCCGGGCCGATACGGCGGCGCGGCATCCGGTCAGAGGCTGAGGCTCCGCTTGCGCGCGGGCGTAAGCTCGAGACCGCCGCCAGGCGCAATGCTCCCCGCCAGGGCCAGTCCCCGCTGCCGCTCCATCGCCGGCTTCCACGGCACCAGCTGGAAGCCGAGCCCGTCGTCGAGCATCGCGAAGCGCCCCGAGGCCAGGTCGAGGCGCCGGGTGAAGGTCCCGGCGACGCTGTCCCCCTCCCGCGCCGGCCGCCACGGCCTCCCCGTCTCGGCCGTCACCCGCGCGGCAACCGCCTCCAGTTCGCGTTGGCGCAGCGTGTTGAGCAGATCGCGTGCGAAGACCACACGCTGACCCTGCCTGCGCGCGAGACCGGCTGCGACGAGATGCTCGGTGCGTCGAGCGAGCGCGCCCTCGACTTCCGCGCCGAAGCCCTGCCCGGCCAGCGGCAGCGCCTCTCGGTCCAGCAAGCGCCGGTCCAGCCAGGTCGCGCCGTTGGCGGTGACCTGGGCCTCGACCGGCAGGTCCGATCGCACGGCGAGGGCGCTGCGCTCCCGCCCGCCGGCATCCTGATAGCGGCGGAGTTCGACGATAGCGCCCGGGTGCCCGTCGCCTGTCGCGTCGATATCCGCGAAGCGGAGGTGATGCACGCGGCCATCGATGCCGTCGATGATAGCGTAGGCACTGCCCTTGAGCTCGTCGCCGATGCCGCGCTCGACGAGGCGGCCGATGATCGGCTCGGGCCGTTCGCCATGGATGGCGAAGTCACCGGCGGCGCGCTCGGCTCCGAGATCCTGCATGGCGCGATGCATGGTCCTGATAATGTCGCCGCGGGTGCCGAGGTCGCGCAGCGTCTCCTCCATGCCGGGCCTGAGCGTCCAGACCGCGGGCCCATGGCGTTCGGCGAGCCCGAACCGCTCCAGCGTCTGCGCCCGTCCGATCATCAGCCGACGGAGCTCCGGTTCGGCGGCGTCCGCGCCGGCGGGGCGCAGGTCCAGGATGCCGCCGCCCTCATCGGCGGCGGCGCGCAGCGCGCGGTCGAGACCGGTCCAGCGCTCGGCGCCGACCTCGGCCTCGAGCGCGCTGCGGATCTCCTTGTCGGTCCGCGGCCCGAGTTCCAGCTCGACCAGCGCCTCGGCGCGGCCGCGGAAGCCGCGCGAGATGTAGTCGCGCGAGATCACCAGGTCGCTGCCATCCTCGGCCCGGCCCCGCACAAGGACATGGACGTGGGGGTTGTCGGTGTTCCAGTGATCGACCGCGACCCAGTCGAGACTGCTGCCCAGGTCCTGCTCGGCCTGGCGCATCAGGTCACGCGTCCAGGTCTTGAGGTCCGTGAGCGTGGGCGCGTCCTCCGGGCTGACGATGAAGCGGAAGTGGTGCCGGTCATCAGCGCAGCGCTCCGCGAAGGCCCGCCCGTCGGTGTTGTCGGAGCCTGTGTCGAAGAGCCGCGCCTTGGCGCCGTCGCACGTCACCCCGTCGCGCTGGAGGTAACCTATGTGCGTGGCGAGGGAGGCGGACCGGAAGCGCGTGCCCTGATGTCGCACGACGCGCGCCTTGACCACAACGCGTCGCGAGGGCGAGCGGAGCGCGGCCTGCGCTGCAGCGGCGCGGCCCCGCCCGAAGCGCGAGCGGCCCACACCTCTTGCGCCGCCACCAAAGCCGGGGCCCGTGTGGCCGGCCTTTCGGACGGCGCGCATGACCTGGCCCACGAAGCTCCGCGCGCGCCGTGTCGGCGCACGCGTATCGCCGATACGGCCAGGTCGAACATGCAAGTCGTCGTCGCGGGCCGTCATTGGTGCTGATCCACTTGGGCCCGGAGGCGGCTGGCGCTGAGACCTTTGATTTGCCTTGGCTTTCGGTAGCGAGCGCCAGCCGCCACTTCGGCGCGCGGCACGAATTCCCGTGCTTGATCAGATACATACGACCGACCGCCAGCCCTGCTTTTATCTGGCAATCTGCGGTCGGGGTTCCCGGATCCTCCGCCTCCGTCGCTCTGGTGGTGGGTCCTGGGGTAGCCGGCAGCACGACAGAAGCACCCGAGCATGCGCGCCGGTGCGACAGCGGTGCGATTGCAGGGGCGCGCCATGCCTTGCGTCCCAAAGTCATCGCTCATTGTTCACCGCCTGAGCTGCGGCGGATGGCGAAGATGGAGCCGCGATGGCCTTCGGGACCTTCGGCATCGTGCGCCTCGGCTGCTCGGGAACGGCCGACGAATGGCTGCGCGGCTGGTGTATCGGCAGCGATCGTCGCACCGCCAACCGGCACGAAGATCGACCGCGTCGGTGCAATATCGTCACCGCCGAGCCGCACGAAGATGCCGTCAGCGTTGCGCGCGGAACGCACGGCAACCTGGCCAACCGCAGCGGTGCCGGCGTCACCGGTGAGTAGCGGCGCGAGGGCTGCGACATAGGCGCGCGTTTCCGCCGGCAGCGGCTGGCCCGTGGCGAGATGCGCGTCCACCCGACGCGGCCCCGCGTTGTAGGCCGCGAGCATCAGCGGCACCGACCCGAAGCGATCCAGCATCTCGCGCAGATAGGCCGTGCCAGCCAGGATGTTGTCCTGCGGCACGAATGGATCGGCGCTGAGGCCGTGCTGCGCGCGCAGGTCCGCCCAGGTCGCCGGCATCACCTGCATCAGCCCCATGGCGCCGCGATGCGACACGGCGTGCCGATCGCCGGCGCTCTCCGCGCGCAACACTGCTCGGATCCACGCTTCCGGAATGCCGAAGCGCTGCGATGCGGCAGCGATCTCGGGAGCATAGATCGTCTGCGCCGCCGACCTGGACGGCGGCAGGCTGATCAGCACCAGTGCGGCGGCGATGCAGAGCCACGACCGGGACGGGAGGGAGAAAGCGTGCCGTCCAGCACGCTCCGCCTTAGCATTGCGCGTCGTCGATTGGTGCGCGTGAAACGGGGTCATCGCGCTCATGGTCCGCGCCCCGTGATCCAGACAGGACGCAGCCGGGCGACGATGCTCGTGCGCGGGAGGGGCCCGAAGTAGCGGCCGTCGAGGCTGTCCGGTTCGGTCGCGTTGAGGAGGAAGACCTCACCGGATTCCAGCGTGTGGCAGCCGTGCCAGGTCGGCAGCGAGCGGCCCAGGCGGTCAGCCGTGCGACGGTGGGCAACCGTCGCGCCGTCGACCGTGATTGTGTGGCCTTCTGCGCACACCACCTGCGGCGGCAGGGCGGCGACGTGCTTCAGCAGCGGCACGCCGCGCGCGACATAGCCTCGCTCGGCGAGGAACGCCGCCAGCGTCTCCGGCGGGCGGACGAGGACGAGGTCGCCCAGCGCGATATTGGCGGCCGGTGCCGCGATGTAGAGGCCGAGCGGCACGCTCGCCGATGCGTTCCAGATGATGCGCGGCTGCCACCCCGCGACCGCTGGAACAGCAATCAGCCCCAGCCCGGCGAGCATGACCGCGACGGGCGCCGCGCGCCGTCTCCGCCGCGCCGTCATGCGTCGATCCTCCGGCGCAGCAGCCAGGCGCGGTGTCGCTCGCGCGTGTAGGCGCGCGGCTTCTCA
>Ga0207951_100575_pt1 | contig 17606 bp, 17 predicted proteins | sample Subbio12Aug_8Bad_FD_184830 | JGI IMG/M metagenome (GOLD analysis project Ga0207951, IMG submission 184830) | Serpentinite rock and fluid subsurface biosphere microbial communities from McLaughlin Reserve, California, USA - CR12Aug_8Bad (SPAdes) | ecosystem: Environmental > Terrestrial > Deep... | reverse complement strand
AAAGAAGGCCATTTTGTCCCCCCCACCCCCACCCTCCCCCATCAAAGGGGGAGGGGATAATTTGCTGTTATTATAAGGATTTTCATACCCCCTGTGTCAAGTGTGTGATAAGACCAGCCCCAGTGGGGAGAGGGGAAGGGTGAGGGTTGTTTTGGTTATTGATAATTAGAGTATGGTTATTTGATCATTTCCTACCTCGAGATCCTCAGCCCCGCTCCCTTTAACTGGGTTTCCACTTCTTCCAGAGTACACCAGTTAAAATCGCCAGGGATGGTATGCTTCAGCGCTGCAAAGGCGTTTCCATACTGAACCCCTTTTTCAACATCGTTTAATTTAAGCCAGCCGTAGAGAAAACCGGCGGTAAAAGAGTCGCCCGCGCCCACCCTGTCAACTATCTCCACCTCATATTTTCTATCCCTGAAGATCTTCCCCTCGTGGTAAGCGATGGCGGTCCAATTATTTCTCCAGACGGAGAGGTCTTCCCTCAGGGTGATGGCAACGACTTTGAACTTAAAGGTCTGAGCCAGTTTTTCTGCGACCGCCTCATAATCCTTTTCTTTGATTCCAAAGACGACATTCGTATCTTCCTCGGTCGTGATGAGGATATCCACATTCTCCATCATGGGCTCCTGGATTTTTTTGGCATCGGCAGGGGTCCAGAGTTTTTTCCGATAATTGAGGTCATATGAGACCGTCAGCCCGGCCTTCTTGGCGGCCATTAAAGCCTCCACCGTTGCCTCACTCGAAGAGGCGCTCAGCGCAGGGGTGATTCCACTCATATGAAAATGTTTCGATCCGGCGAATATCTTTTTCCAATCAACTTCACCCGGCTGGACCGCGCTGATCGCAGAATTGGCTCGATCATAAAGGACACTGGACGCCCTGGGTGACGATCCAAATTCAACAAAATAGATGCCTGCCCGTCCCTTGTCCGACCAGACGATATGGGAGCAATCCACGCCAAATTGTTGAGCACGATTCCGGATGAGATAGCCCAATCCATTCTTTGGGAGTTTGGATACCCAGGCGCTTTTTAATCCCAAGCGGGTGGCACCCACTGCGACATTGAGTTCCGCTCCACCCGGATTGACATCGAAACTGTGTGCCTGCTCCAATCTCTGAAAGTTGGGAGGCGAAAGCCTCACCATCGCCTCTCCAAAAGTCACCACATCATACATAAAACATCCTCCTCTTTATGGATTCGTAAAAGTGAAGCTTCCCATCCACAGGATGGGGCTTCCCGGAGATGAAATATCATTTATATTGTGTTCCTTGGCCCCGCCTACAAGACAGGGTCAAGGGACACTTGCCGGCCACACTCCTCTCGCATGACATTATCTTTTGAGTTCGATGCGTCTTCCCCCCTCCGCGGAAACATAGGCTGCATAGATGGCTTCGACGACATCCCTTGCCAGATCGATTCCAGAGATCGGTTCTCTATCCAGCAAAAGGGAGTCGATGAAATCCTCCAGTTCAGGCGTGAATCCTTTCATCCAGTCATCATCAGGGCTCGGGAAGTTCCACCCGGCTTTGGTCTCCAGCTTTTCAGCGATATATTCATCACCGAAGATGTGGGGGTCCGGCGCATAGACTTGGAGGACATCGTGAGGGTTTATGTTGACATTTACAACGGCATTCGAGAGGTAGACATTAAGCGTGTTTCTCACCCCTCCGAGGACTGTGTCGGATGCGAAGACCGTTGCCTTTGAATCATCTTCGAAGGTGATGACCATTACGCCCCAATCCTCCACATCTTCCCATTCGGAAACGACATACTTCTTCTTCTCTTTGACAAAAGAGGCCATTTTGGTGTGCTGACCCACCTCCGCTGTCACGGATTTAGCCCGGATGGGTTTCCCATGCTTTAATATCCCTTCGAAGCCCTTAAGGTGAAGAACTCCCCCCACAGGATGGGCCCCCAGCCGCATCAGGGCTCCTCCCCCGGAGGTCTTCCATCTCCTCGAATATTTGGCCAGGGAACCCGAATGACCTTGCTCCGCACGAATCTCCATGATGGTCCCTCCGCTTGCCTTAATTAGGTTCTTGAGTTTTGTAAACGGAGGGGCATAGACCCAATTCTCGCCATACATAAACTTGACTTTATTCTTTTTCACTGCTTTCAGGATTCTATCGCAACCTTTCAAGGCTTCCTTTAGCATCAGCTTTTTACTTAGGGCAAATCCGATCTGTTCTTCTTTTCTATCCTTTCCGAAGTATCCGGTCAAAGGTTTTTCGCAGATAATATGTTTTCCAGCCTCAGCAGCTTCTATGGAAAAGGCCTCATGCAGATCGGTTGGGATGCATAGGTCCACCACATCAATATCCTTTCGATCGAGGATATGCCGGTAATCATCATACGCGTCAGGAATATTGAACTTTCTGGCAAAATTTTCAGCATGCGCTCTATTTCTGGAAACAACGGCGACAACTTCCACCTTGCTCCCTCTCAACTTTGAGAGACTGTTGAGGTGCAGATGGGCTGCAAATTGCGAGCCTACCATCCCGATTTTAATTCTCTCCATACTTCCGCATCTCCTTTTTCATTTTTGTGCGACCACCTCATAGACCTGGACAGTATTTTCGCTGTAGAGAGCCTTGATTTTGGGCGAGAGGGCTTTATGGCCAGCGGAATCCCTCCATGCGGCCGCTGTCTCAAGAGACTGAAAGCGAATCACCATCTGATAGATCGCCTCTTTTTCATGCTCCTTCAGGAGAACCACAGAGACAAAGCCGGGCTGTTTTGACATGGCGATGCTATATTCCTCTTTGAAAAGCGTTTCAAAATCCTTTTCATTCCCAGGAATAACATTAAAAGTAACATGCCGTTCAATCATACTATAACTCCTTATCCATTTTCAGATTTGAGATTTGCGATTTTGTATCAATTGTCATTCCCGCGCAGGCGGGAATCCAGACGTCGTCCCTGCGGAAGCAGGGAGCCAGAGACATATAAAACTGGATTCCTGCTTTCGCAGGAAAGACACCCCCAAGAGGCACTCTATTTAATGCCTTTTTTGAAAAGGCTAAAGGGTTGCGTGATTTTAAATTTTGAATCGTTGACTCCGAACTCCGAACTCTAAAAACCTATTTCCTCCCTACTTCTCTAAAATGTTCGGCCGAGTAAAAGAAATGCCACCCACCTCCATTGAGAGGGTAGGATAGAGGATCGGTCGTGTGATCATCTCCGGTCCCTTTGATGTGGCAAGGATCGTATCCTCCGATTTTGTTCCTGTGAGTGATGGATTCCAGGTAAAGCCCTGATTCTCCTGGATAAGATCGGGCGTTTTTAAATGGACTCGGTAATCCCTGCCTGTATAACCGATAGAACCTCCTTGATGGTGGAGCTTCCATTCTTCTGGATACCCTATTGCATGATAGGCATCGATCCCTTTTTGGAGAACTTCACTTGCGGGAATTCCTGGCTGTGTATGAGCCATCATCGTGCAATCGATAAAGACATTGGCCTCATATTTTTTGCGCAGATCTTCTGGCAATTTTCCGAAATAGACAAAACGGGTGAGGGATACAATGAGCCCCCACTTTCGGGCATTGACGGAGACCATCAGGAATTTCTCGGCCCTTCTCTCTGTAGGGATGGGATGGCGGAACTTAGAAATCCGATCATCGGCAGCAGACATTAAAGTGATCGGGTCAATTCTGTCTTTCCATAATTCCCTGCATAGCCTGCCCACCACCGCTGACTCTTTTTCACCCTTCTTCGTCTTCATCATCGTTTTTTCCAATGCGGAAGAAACCTTTTTTCCCAACCAACGATACCGCTTCAGTTCCTCCGGGGTTAAAGAGTAACGGAGCCTTGCAATCTCTTCTGTTAACGTCACCGCATTCGGAAAGGGAGCATCGCTCCCCAAAGACCCCTCTCCAGTCAGTTCTTTGATGATGGCGCTTTCCTGGTCCTCATGCCAGGGAAATGTTTTTACAATAAATCCCTGTTTTTCGAGGTTTTCCTCTTCGATCATACGTGGGGCTTCGATGTTACTTGAGATGACAAACTTCGATTCTTCAGTGATGAGGAGCGAAGTGGCCCCCATCTCTGTGGCAATGCCTACGAGATTGAGACCACCTCCAGTCATCCATGAGAAGTTGGCCTGTCGCTTGAGAAGGAGGGCCTTGAGTCCTTTTGATCTAAGAAAATCTCTGACCCTTCTCTCTTTTTCTTTGATTTCATTAGAGGTTGACATTATTTCTCCTCATATTTTCACCCCCTCACCCCACCCCTCTCCCGCCAGGGGAGAGGGAGACTTGATGGATACACCTAAAAATCCCTCCCCCTTGACGGGGGAGGGTGGGGGTGAAACCTATTGAGCCAGCACCTCAGCCCAGGTTGTCACTGTCCATTGGGTCTTGAACAGCTCGTCGACGGCATCCTTGGCTTTTGCCCGGAAGGAACCGGCATCCGGAATCACCACCTGCATACCCTTTCGCTGGAGGTCCAACAGGATGGCCCCCTCACCTGTCTTGATCTTGTTGTTAGCCCATTCCTCCGCCTCCTTGCCGGCCTTTACGATGAGGTCCTGGTCTGCCTTGGCCAACTTATCGAAGAAGGGTTTATTGATCAAAAGTCCTGCGGTCTGGACAAGGTGATTGGTGATGATCAAATGGGTTTGGACCTCGTCAAGCTTGAAGGATTGGATCTGTGGCAGGTCGCCCTCGGAGGCCTCGGCTTTGCCCGTCTTAAGCGAGTTATATAGCTCGGGCAAAGGCACACCAACGGGGTCAGCGCCGATCGCTTTCCAGACTGCCATCCAGCTGGGAATGGGCGGCAGCCGGAGCTTCAAGTTATACGCATCAGCCGGCGTGTAGAGCGGTTTCTTCGTTGTTGTCTGCCGCAACCCCCGATAGATGGTCCCCAGGTACTTCAGGTCGTTCTTCTCAAGCTGGGCGCGCGCCTGCTGGCCGAGCTTACCGTTCCAAACACGCATGTAATGGTCAAAGTCCTTCATGACGTAGGGACCGGTGAAGAAGTAGTACGGCGGTGCGTAGTGCTCCAAAAAAGCTGTCCCGTTGGACTGCATCTCGATCTCGCCGTTCCTGTTCATCTTGTTGATGTCGATCTCGCTCTTGGTGCCGGCGTCGATCTTCACCTCAATCCGGCCTCCACTTCCCTTCTCAACCAGCTCCTTGAACTTCTCAGCCGCCTCAACGACAATTCCCCCTTTAAACGGGCTCGCAATACGGATGGTCGTTTTCTTTTCCTCCGGCTTTACGGTTGGAGCCATTCCAGCGCACGAGAAAAGAAAAGAAGACAGAGCAATCATTGAAAGAATAAAACCCAATCTAATAGCCTTCATTTTATTACCCTCCTTTCTGATCGAGATCATTTCTTAATCTCTTTGACCAGTTTTCCAAAAAATTCGTGTTCACTCGCCATCAATTTTCCGAACGGTTCCGGGCCGAGGTAAGAGAGATTGACCGCCATGTCCGTGGCATTCTTTTTAAAGACCGGATCATCCATCCCCTGTTTGAAAGCGTCATGAAGTTTCTTGATGGCATCAGGCGGCGTTCCTTTGGGTGCGACCAGCCCGCGCCACATCCCCATGGCAAAATCAACTCCCTGCTCTTTGACCGTGGGCACATCGGGAAACATCTCCAGCCTTTTTTCAGCGAACAGGGCGAGGATCTTGAGCTTTCCTGCCTGGACATGGCTGATCCCTTCGGGCGGCGAGACTGAAACGGCATTGATATGACCTCCAAGAATGGCGGTCACGGAGGGGCCTCCTCCGGAAAATGGGATATGGTTTAACTTCACGCCGGCCGTTTTCTCAAAAGCGAGGGCCACAAGATGAACCCCTCCGCCTGCGCCCGAGTTTCCTACTGTGATCATATCAGGGTGTTTCCTGGCATAATCGAGGAATTCCTTGAGGCTCTTCCATGGAGCGTCGGACCGGATTAAAAACATGGAGGGGTCGCTCACCACATTGATAATCGGTTCAAAATTTCTGTAGGTGTAGGCGGTGGTCACCTGATGGGGCAGGATGGTGAGAGGCGTTACTGCCGAGGTGAGCATATAGCCATCCGGTTTGGCCTGAGCGCCTTCCGTGTATCCGACCGCGCTTCCTCCGCCCGGTCGATTCACAACGACCACTGCTTTTCCAAGGTATTTCCCTGTGGTTGCGGCCAGGGCGCGGAAGATAAGGTCGGTGGCGCCTCCGGCGGCCCAGGGAATGATGACCTGGACTTCCTTGGTTGGGAATCCCGCTGCATGAATGGGTATCACCATAATGAGAGATAAGGCGAATAAAATAGTGAAAAATCTTTTCATCATCACAGCACCTCCTTTTTTTGCTTTAAGCTCAGGGCTCAAAGCTCAAATTTTAAATCTCTTTACCCTAAACTACGAACTCCAAACTCCAAACTTCTACAACCCCTTCCTTTCTAAACGATGTACGATGGACAACAGACCATGAACGATGAACAACTGCTTACTGCATCACCCCCCTCCTTTCAATGTTTTTTTGAATGTCATCCGAATCAACGGAATGATCAGGAAAAGCACTGTTGCGAGCAGAAAGACCATGGAGATTGGGCGATTGATAAAAACACCAAAATCTCCATGAGAGATCATCAAGGACTGCCGGAAGGCTACTTCCAGTCTTGGTCCGAGGACCAATGCTAAAAGAAGCGGGGCGCCCTCGTAAGCCCATTTTCTCATCAGGAACCCTAATGCTCCGAAGAGAAGCATGATCCCGATGTCAAAGACAGAATTGTTCACGGTATACTGACCCGTGATACAAAACAGGATGATGAGAGGAAGAAGGATCTTCTTCGGGACCCTCAAAATGTTTGCAAAGAGCGGAACTAAAGGCAGATTCAAAATAAGGAGGATGAAGTTGCCGATATACATGCTGGCGATTACTCCCCAGAAGAGTTCCGGATGTTGACCGATCAACAAGGGGCCAGGGGTTACCCCATGGATGAGAAGGGCCCCAAGAAGAATGGCCGTCGGGGGAGCAAAAGGAATCCCGAGAACGAAGAGGGGAATGAAGGCGGATTGACAGGCAGAGTTGTTGGCTGATTCGGGTCCTGCCACTCCTTCGATAGCGCCCTTCCCAAATTCCTCGGGATGTTTTGAGATCCTCTTCTCCACCATATAGGAGGCATAAGTGGCTATGACAGGCGCCGGTCCGGGAACCAGGCCTACCCCGAACCCGATTCCAGCCCCTCTGATAATGGCAGTGATGGACTTCTTTAAATCCTGGAGAGAAGGGTAGAGTTCCCTGAATCGGGGGACAATAACACGTTGTTCCAGCATTTCAAGTGGTTTTTCAACATTGGTTAAGACTTCTGCGATGCCAAAGAGGCCGATGGCTACGGCTACGAATTCGATCCCACCAAGAAGAGAGATAGAACCAAAGGTAAAGCGAGCATCTCCGGTGACAGGGTCAAGCCCGATTGTTCCGATGATGAGCCCTACGACAGCCATCATCAGAGACTTAGTTAAAGATGTGCCGGTGACATTGCTTAGAACAATGAACCCAAAGACCATCAATGAAAAATATTCAGGGGGGCCAAAGGCCAGCGCTGCTTCTGCCAGGGGCGGCGCTAAAAAAACAAGGCCGAAGAGACCGATCGTCCCTGCAATGAAAGAGCCGATGGCGCAAATGGCCAGGGCAGGGCCGGCTCTGCCTTTCTGAGCCATCTGATAGCCGTCGATGCAGGTGATGACAGAAGCGGTTTCGCCAGGGACATTGAGCAGGATGGATGTCGTTGACCCTCCATACATCGCTCCGTAATAGATTCCGGCAAGCATGATAATGGCAGAAGTCGGATGGAGGCCGAAAGTTGCAGGAATGAGAAGGGCTATTCCTGCGATTGGCCCGATTCCCGGGAGCACGCCGATCAGCGTTCCGACAATGGCCCCGATCAAACAATAGAAGAGATTATAGAATGTTGTGGCAATGGTGAAACCGCTTGCCAGGTGTTGAAGCGACTCCAACATTTACTTCTCCTTAACCTCGGCCTTAGCCTTGTTTCTTTCTAAATTGAGCGATTCTTTCGAAAGGAACCTGTAGCCGCAGGCTTTAGCCTGCGGTTTCCTCTCACCCGTTGGGTGAGAAATCATTTCCGATAAAATCACGCAACCTAAAGGTTGCGGCTACATTTAGGATAATAAATCGCTCAATTTAGTTTCTTATAACCCAAGCCATCCTTTGGGCAGGGGTATTTTCAGCCATTGAACAAATAGAAAATAAGAGACAATGGCGGTGATCAATGAAAGAGAGATATTAAAAGTCCATTGTTTCATTCCGAGAATCCTCAGAAGGGCGACCATCAGGAGAAAGGAGACAAGCGGATATCCCAGTATCTTAAAGAAGAGGGTAGCCAATATCATTGCTCCCATAAAGAAGAGAACCTGCATGACCGAACCGGGTATCTCGGAAGGGGACCCCTCCTTTTTCTCACTTTGCCATTTCTTAAAAAGGAATCTTAGAAGAAAGATGCCCGAAAGGGCCATGAGAAGTATCCCCAGGCATAGAGGAAATAGCCCTGCTCCTGCCATCCGGAACGTTCCGATGGGCATTCTTATAGAAAGGAGGACAGTGATTGCACCAAAGATGAAGATCACAATCCCACCCATCAATTCATCTCTTTTCAAATTATTTGCCTTTCTAAATGATAATTGTTAATTGCGAGCTGACCATTGACGCCTCCCTCTCCCTTCCCCTCTCCCCTGAGGGGAGAGGGATGGGGGGAGGGGTTAGTCCATCAATGCTCCGCCATTGACATCCAGAATTTCTCCGGTGATGAAGGACGCTTCATCCGAAGACAGAAACAACACTGCCTCCGCCACATCCTCCGGTTTTCCGAGGCGGCCGAGAGGAATGGAGGCGATGATCTCTTTTCGCCTCTCCTCCGACCACTGAGCGCTCATCTCTGTTTCGATGGCATGGGGGGAGACGGCATTGACATTGATTCCATAGGGGGCCAGTTGTCTGGCCAGTGTTTTTGTTAAGGCGTCTATCCCGGCCTTGGAAGGGCCATAACCCGGGGCAGAGGTAATATCTCCCATCTTTCCTGCAATAGATGAGAGGTTTACGATTTTCCCATAACCCTGCCTTTTCATGGCCTCAACGACAGCCTTTGAGCAGAGAAAGGTCCCTTTGAGATTGACCTCAATGACCCGATCCCAGTCTTCTTCTGTGACGGTTTCAATGGTTCCCCTTCGGATGATTCCGGCATTGTTGACGAGAATATCGATACGGCCAAAGGCTTTCTTCACTTGATCGACCATGATCTGAACTTCGCCATTTTTGGAGACATCGCAGGGGATGGCGATCGCTTCCCCTCCTATCTTCTCAATCTCATCTCTTAGGGCGATCGCTCCCTGTTGATCAAAGTCGACGATGGCAACTTTAACCCCTTCTCTGACCAGGGTCAGAGCAATGGCCTTTCCGATCCCCCTGGCCCCTCCTGTGACAATCGAAACTCGCCCCTTCAATTTCATATTTCCTCAATAATCCTTTCCGAATAACAAATTGGGAAGAAACAACACAATCTCCGGGAAAAAGATGAGCAGCAGATCTACAAGCACGATCGCCACAATGAATGGTATCGATTCTTTGATATAATCCTCCAATTGACAATCAAGGATTGAACAGACCGTGTACATGGATACGCCGACAGGAGGTGTTACGAGGCCCAACACAATCACGAGCATAAAGACAAGTCCGAAATGCACGGGATCAATCCCTACTTCACTGACCAGGGGAAGTAGGATGGCGGTAAAGAGCAGAATCAGGGCAGTGCTGTCGATAAACATCCCTGCAATAAAGACGGCTCCCACAATGAGGAGCAATAAGATCTGAGGGTTATTGGTTATTCCGAGCATAAATCGAGAGAATATATCCCCTGCTCTTTCATAGGCCAGGCCGTAACCAAATATTCCCGACAGGGAAATGATAAGCATAACCGAGCCAATGTCAACGACAGTAAATTCAAGAGTTCTTTTAAACTTTTCCCAGGTGAGCTCCCTGTAGAAGAGCGCTCCGACGACGAAGGCATAGACCCCTGCAAATGCGCCTGCTTCCGTTGGGGTATAGAAACCAAACCTTATTCCCCCGATCAATGCGATCGGAAAAAGAAATGCCCAGATACTGTCGATCAGCGCCATCCCCACCTCTCTGAGGGAAGGAGCTTTCCTTTCAGGGAGGTATCCTTTTATCTTCGAGGTAATTGAGACGGCAATCATCAGGAATAGCATCATCATCAAGCCCGGAATGATTCCTCCAGTAAAAAGCCTCCCTATGGAAACCTGGCCGATTGTTCCGTATAAGATGAGCCCGATGCTTGGCGGAATGATTGGAGTGATACATGCTGAAATGGCAGTCAAGGAGCTCGTATATCCCTTTGAGAACCCTTTTTTGACCATCTCTGTTCCGAGAAGGCGGGCTTCCATGGCGGCATCAGCAATCGCCGACCCCGAAACTCCACCCATCATAGTGCTGAGAACAACATTGGTCTGTGCAAGTCCCCCGCGCATATGGCCGGCAAGGACAATTGCCAGCCTGATCAACCGGTTGGTTATCCCTGTTTCATTCATCAGGTTGGCGGCAAAGATAAAAAGGGGAATGGCAAGCAGTGGAAAATTCTGGGTTTGCGAAAGCGGAAGCTGGATGATCATGGTGAATGGCAGTTGGGGGTTTTGCAAGAAAAAGAGGGTTCCGGCAATGCCTATGGCAAAGGCGACCGGCATTCCCATTAAAAGAAAAAGAACAAAGACGATAAAGACCAATTCCATTTATCCAATCTCCCTAACACCAGAATTGAAAAGGTAACGGTAAGGATGCTTGTATCGCCCCGTGGTCGGGTCTTTTCGACATTCGGCTATGTTATTCGTCTTTTCATTCTTTAACCGTAACCCTTTGACGACCTACGAAACGGGCTTCGTCACCGTAACCGAAATTCTCCTCACCGCCTTATTAATTTCTCCCTGATTTTACTGATGGTCGTGATCACCATCAGAGTCCCTGCAATAGGCACACTAATCGTCACCCAGGAATAGCTGAACCCCGGAATCCCCTGAAACTGTCTGAATCGGGTGGTATAGGAAAGATGGATGCCATATCCAATGAGAGCCAATAAAAAGATGAGGATGATAAAGAGATTGATGAGTTCGATTGAGTTTCTATATTTTCCCGGTAGCTTTTTAATTAAGAATTCGACATTCATCAATTTATTGTTCCTCATCGCCACATCGCCGCCCAGGAAGGTGCACCAGGCAAACAAACAGACCGCCATATCCACCGACCAATTGATGGGATACCCCACATATCGCGTCATTGCGGCAACGAATACCAGCCCCACGATGAACACTAAAAAAACTTTAATTAAAAAAGTTTCACCCTTACAGATATACTCATATAACTTCTTCATGGTTCACTCACTCACTCACTCACTCACCCATTAAGACCATTCTAATGATCTCAAATAGTAACCCAGCCCCTCCAGGGAAAGAGGGGCCGGGTTACCCCCTACTTCTTAAATCCGAGCTCCTTGTGGACCTTATCCTTTACATCTGCAATTTTCAAAACTTCATAGGCTTTTTCGCCGGCCCTCCTGAAAGCGGCTATATCGACTTTATCGACTACAATCATTCCTCTCTTGATGAGGTCCGCCTTCACTTCTTTTTCTTTCTCTATGATCAATCTGGAGGTTTCCATTCCGGCTTTGTCACATTCCTCAACAAGTATTTTCTGGTATTCCGGAGGCAAAGCATTGAACCACTTTGCACTGATCACCTCAAAATTAACGAGCATGATGTGGCCTGTTTCGGTTACGTACTTCAGAACTTCATAGAAGCGCCCACCGGGGATATTGTTATAAACCAATTCAACCCCATCGATCACTTTTTGCTGGAGAGCTGGATACATCTCTCCAAAGGCGAGGGCCACAGGGGTTGCGCCGAGAGCGCGCACAGATTCCTGCCAGATGGGGGCAGGAGGAGTTCGGATGCGTTGCCCCTTTAGGTCTTCCGGGGTCCTGACAGGCTTATTCGTAAAGAAATGCCTGTAACCCTGGACCCAGCCAAAGGACAGAACTTTAAAACCGAATTTATTAGCCAGTTCATCAAGCCAGGCCTGTACCGTTGGCATCTTCTTTAATCTTTCCACTCCGCCAAGCGTTTCTACAAAATACGGGCCATTCATAACGGCTATACCGGGAACATACATGCCCATACGGGCCGAATCAGTGTTCTGGCCCACATTGGCACCTGCCCTGATTTGCTCCAGGATGTCCTCTTCAACGCCAAGCTGGGCGCTCGGGAAGACCTCTATTTTAAGTCCACCTTTTGTCCTTTCCTCTACCGCCTTTGCCCATTTCAGAAATCCAGCGTGATAGGGCTCTCTTGGACTCAGCACATGGTTAAATTTCAACGTATATTTGGGCTGTCCAAACGCCGGCGTTTGATAAAAAGCGATTGCCAAAAGCAAAACCATAAACACAGCGACCATCATCGAAAACTTTTTTAAGCTTTTCATCTAAACCCTCCTTTTCATCTTTCTTTTTCTAAAAACTCATAACTCTTAACTCTTAACTCTTAACTCAGAATTACCTTCCTTCCCGATAACCCAACCTCCGGGAAATCTTCAAAGCTGCTTCCATCACCTCCTTTTTAAGGGATTCCTGGGCCATTATTTTCGTGACCCGAAAGGCGGGTCCGGAGATACTGATGGCGGCCACAGCATTTCCCGCCTCGTTATAGATGGGGGCGCCCACGCATCGAACCCCCTTCTCATTTTCTTCGTCGTCAATGGCATATCCCTGACTCCGAACCATTTTCAGATGCTCTTTCAACTGGACTGTATCCGTGATCGTATGCTCTGTTCTTTTAGATAACTTTTTCTCTTTCAGGAATTGGTTCAACGCTTCATCCGAAAAGAGGGAGAGAAGAACCTTCCCTACGGCGCTGCTGTGAGCAGGGTTCCGGAGGCCGATCCGTGAGGCCATCCTCAGTCCGCTCGGGTTATGAGCCACTTCGACCTTATCTATGTAGACCACTTCATTTCGATCGAGAATCACCATATGGACGGTCTCTTTTGTTCTTTCAGCCAGTTCCCTTAAAAAGGGTTCGGCCTCCTTGCGGAGATCGAGCTGGCCCAAAAGAATATTTCCAAGTTCGACTAATTTGAATCCCAGGAGATAGTCTCTTGTCTTCGAATCCTGACGCACATAGCCAAGGTAGGATAGCGAAGAGAGGAGGCGATGCGTGGTTCCCTTCGGAAGGTTCACTTTAACAGAGAGGTCTCGGATACTGATGCCCTGAGGATTCTGGCCCAGTATGTCAAGGATCACCGAGATTCTTTCAATGGTTTGTACAAGGTTGTTTGGTTTTGATTCGTTCGGGGTTGCCATAAGTCGTTTCGTATTACGAAACAATGTTTCGCAAAATATTAACAACATCCAATCTCTAAGTCAAGTCTTTTTTCAAAAATTTTGGAGCTAACAATGATGGTCTCGTAAAAAGTCGAAAAATCCTAATAATCGTCATTCCCCGACTTGATCGGGGAATCCAGTCTTTTCAAGTAATTATTAGTCCACCGGACACCGGTTCCTGCCGCAGGACCGGTGAGACGACTTTTTACGAGACCATCAATAATCACTTTGATTTATTTTGCGGATTTGTGTTAGTGATGTGGATGATGAAGTTATGATGATTAAAAAGATTCTCGCGCCCTGGCGATGCATGAGAAAGGAAGAAAGGTTCTGAAGAGTTCAAAGGTAGAAATTGGTCTACCTTTCGGGATGATCCGAAAGGCGGAAGTCATGATGGCAGGGGGGAGAGACCACTTAATAAGATCAATCCTGAAGTTTTTCAATCTATCAAATACCTTCAAAAATAAGGAGGGGGGATCAAGGTGAAAAAGTATAAAGTGTTGCTCTATGAGGAAATGCGCGAGGAAGGGAAAGCGGTTCTGAAAGAGAAGGCAGAAATTCTTTTTGCCCGTTCGCTGGAAGAGGATTCCCTCATCCAGGAGGCGAAGGAGATCGATGGGATCATCATCCGGGCCAATGGAAAGGTGACCCGGAAAATGATGGAGGCCGCTCCCAAACTCAGGGTGGTGGGCAGGCACGGGGTCGGGGTCGAGAACGTCGATCTGGAAGCCGCAACAGAGATGGGGATATGGGTGGTCAATACGCCGGATGCCAATGACATCTCGGTGGCTGAGCATTTTTTCGGGTTGGCCCTGATGCTTTCGAAGATGCTAAAAAAAGGGGAGATGGCATTGCGTCAAGGCCGGTGGGAGGCCCGCTATCAGTATATCGGCAATGAACTTCACGGAAAAACGCTCGGCATCCTGGGCTTCGGCCGGATCGGTAAGGCCGTGGGCCGCATCGGACATAAAGGTTTTAATATGAAGGTTTTTTATTATGATGCGCTGCGATATGAGGAGGTGGAGAAGGAGATTGAGGCCGTCAAGACCAATCTGGAGGAGGTGATGTCCGGATCGGATTTTATCTCCATCAATCTTCCCATGTCGCCTGTTACCAAAGGCTTGATCGGGGAGAGAGAATTCGGAATGATGAAACCTACGGCCTATATCATCAACCTCGCCAGAGGACCGATCTGGGATGAGAGGGCCCTTTATAAAGTTCTAAAAGAAGGAAGGATCGCTGGAGCAGGAGCCGATGTCTTTGAGGTGGAACCGGCCGCAAAGGAGCATCCCCTGTTTCAACTGGATAATTTTATCGGGACCCCTCACATGGCAGCTCACACCGAGGAGGCGTTGAGGAGGATGAGTCTGGTGGCGGTGGATATTTTAAGAGCGCTGGAAGGGAAGGAGCCGGTCTATCCGGTCAACCGGCCTAAACGATGAACGATAGACTATGGACGATAGACGTGGTAATACAAACGCATTAAATCGTTTTACATGTAGCGCAAGGCTTTAGTATAACGTTTCATTTAAATAGTTACGATATACACTCGTTAAAGAGGTCCAATAATCGTCACTCCGGTGAAAACCGGAGTCCAGAACACCTTGAATTCACTGGATTCCGGCTTTCGCCGGAATGACAGACATAATAGGACGGAGGAGCTTTTTAAAAACCTTATATGTTAATATTTAACCGAAACGATATATTAGCCTTGCATAAAGCAACCCTGAAGGGTTGCCCTGCAAAAGAAATAATGCGTTCGTATTAATATTCAAGGTTTCTTCATTTCCTCAAGGGTTGTCTTTGAGGCATTATACATAAAGCCAATATCTGTGGAACAGGCCAGGACGGTCATCCCTTTTGCTTTCCACTTCCTGATTGCATCGGTATTTCCGATGTGAATGCCCGAGGCTTTCCCTCTTTTCTTGGCCGCCTCAACCACCTTATCAATGGCATGGGCCAAAATCTCCGAACTCATCTGATCCGGGATGCCGAGGGAGATGGAGAGATCATTCGGACCGATCAAACCGACATCGATCCCCTCTGTGCCGAGGATCGCATCGACGTTCTCAATCGCTTGGTGGGTTTCAATCTGGGCAATGATCAAAGTATGTTCATTTGCCTCCTTCATAAACTCCACCGCCTTCAGAGGTTTGTAGTCTGTTTGACCGGTCTGGGCGCCAAATCCTCTCTGTCCGATGGGAGTATATTTGCCATATTGGACAATTGCCTCTGCCTGCTGTCTTGTCGAGGTCATGGGGACCATGATTCCCTCTGCTCCTGCATCCAGAATTCTGGCGATGAAGTAAGACTCCAGATGGGGAATCCGGATGACGGGAGCAATTCCGCAAGATTTCGCCCCGCGAATGAGATCAGCCACCGTCTCCATGGAGTAGTTCCCGTGTTCCATGTCAATTAAGACGAAGTCAAATCCTGCGGCGGCAAAGATGACCGGCGCTCCCGGATCCCGCGCCTGCCGGATCATTGTTCCATAAACGCATTCACCTGCTAAAACCTTTTTTCTTAAACCAGACCAGACCATATGCACCTCCACAGAAAAATCATAGGTCAAGGTTTAGATTTTGAAGTTTACTATTTAGTGTCTGTTTATAAATGTCTTTTTCCGTCATGCCGGACCTGAGGAGCCTGCCCCGTACTGGATACGGGGGCATCCAGACGTCGTCCCGACGAAAGTCGGGAACCATCTCAAAGACTGGGCCCCGGTTTTCACCGGGAACCCTGGATTCCGGCTTTCGCCGGAATGACGACCTTTTTGGAAACCGATAGTTTATAAACAGACTCTATTTAAACCTCAACCTTAGCCTCAGCCTTTACTTTAGTAGTTCCATATTCTTCAGAATCTCCCTCAACTCTTCCTTCGCCCTGGAGGAGATTCCTCCGACCGGGGGTATTCCCACTCCTGCATCAATCCCGATAAGGTTTAATGCCTCCTTAATCACAACGGGAAAAGTCCCTAAATCAAAGGCCAGTCTTAGGGGAGCGAGACGGAACTGGGCTTCGAGGGAGCGTTTCATATCCCCTGCTTTAAAAGCATCATAAATTTCTACGATCAACTTGGGCGCCACATTGGCTGTGGCAGCAATAGCTCCTTTCCCTCCATAGCAGAGTGTTCCATAGATGAGAGTATCCCGGCCGGCAAGGACTGAAAATGTCTCATCCGTTCTTCGGATATACTCTGCCGTCAGCGAGAGATCTCCTGAAGAATCTTTGATCCCGACGATGTTTTCCACCTGAGAGGCCCGGACGACGAAATCGGCTGAGATATTCACTCCCGTGCGGCCAGGGTTATTATAGAGGAGGACTGGAAGCCGGGTCGCCTTTGCAATCGAGGTATAAAATTCCATCAGCTCCGCTTCATTGGGTTTGATGAAATAGGGGGTGAGGATAGAGACCGCATTGACTCCGGCGGCCTCGGCCATCTGCGTCAGGGTAATAGCTTCCCGGGTAGTGATTGCGCCTGTGCCTGCATAAACCGGCACCCGTCCCCCGGTCTCATCAACCACTACCTCAATGATCCTTTTCTTCTCCTCAAAAGTAAGGGCATAAAACTCTCCCTGACTCCCAACGGGAAAGAGACCATGGACCCCTCCTGCAATCAAGTAGTTGGTCAGTTTTCGGAGGGCCTCCTCATTGATCTTTCCCTCTCCGGTGATCGGTGTGACCATTGCCGGAATGATGCCTCTGGGTTGAAAACTCATTTTGGCCTCCCAATGCCCCCTCACCCCTCCCTCTCCCCACGGGGGAGAGGACAAAGGTGAGGGGGGATCTATTTTTTGATTATAGGCAATGTTAACAGCCCATCCGGGATCAAAACAACCCTTGCCTTTGGATTCTTCTTCAGTTCTTGATCGAAAGCTTCCTGCAAGGTGGGAACCGATTCAAGGTAAAGTTCCTTCAGCGTTGCTTCCTGAAGGAGACAATCCGTCATCACGATCCTTGCCTGTTTCAGAATCCTGGCAAGGATCAATGCTTTCTGTTCTCCCGGAGCAAAGCCTTCCTCGCGTGAGATGGCGATGATGTCATCCACATCCTCAGCCCTTTTCATAATGTCACAATATCCCGGATGTCCGCAGCCCTCCTCGCAGGGCGAAGGGATAAGAATGACACCGCCTTTTGACACGACTGGCTTTGGACCGAAGACAACAACATTGGCCGCACGGGTCGCCTGATAGAGATCGAGGGACTTCGGATGA
>Ga0207951_100574_pt1 | contig 17610 bp, 20 predicted proteins | sample Subbio12Aug_8Bad_FD_184830 | JGI IMG/M metagenome (GOLD analysis project Ga0207951, IMG submission 184830) | Serpentinite rock and fluid subsurface biosphere microbial communities from McLaughlin Reserve, California, USA - CR12Aug_8Bad (SPAdes) | ecosystem: Environmental > Terrestrial > Deep... | reverse complement strand
TTACATTTCACTCCTTTGTTAGTTCAAACCATATGTTATCCGAAATATAGTACCCTGCCAGTCCGAGTGCCCTACTAGTCTCGTCCGCAAATCCCGTTAGATTGCCTCTGGCGATTTCTCTGCGTGCGTTAACCAGAGCATCAAGCGTATAGACTGATATTAAGGTCTGTTCTACCCCTATGGCCTCTGCTTTCGTAAGCCCCGAGCGTTGTAGGTATAGTTGGTGGTTATACCATTGTTATACGCCATTTGGGTTAGTCTTCCTGCTACGTCGTAGCTAAGACCTGTAAAACCGTTAACGGCGCTAAGTCTGTTCAGGTCATCGTATACTTGGGTTACTGGAGTAACATCTCCGGGGTTTTCTGCAACACTTACTTTCGGGCATTGTTCTCATCAGCCTTTACCCAAAAACGCCACAGCATCGGATATTCCAAGCCGTTTTTAACAACGGCTAGGGTCGACACAAGGTTCATGCACCACACATGCCGTTTTTCGGAACTGTCAAAAAGCCAACACAGAAAAGGGATCATTTTCCCGTGGGGATGTTCAACCTTGGTATCATCTAGGACAATTATGTCTCCATCGGTCAAACGGCTTTCTGTGCGTTCCTGTAACCTTGAAAGCCGACCAAGGGAGAACTTAAGCCAAGGAACAGGCTTTGAAAGAAACCGACTAAAAGCACTTTGCGTAATTTGCTTCCCCGAAAGTAAGTGTTGCAGAAATGGAGCGTCTGCAGAAAACTTAGCATTTTCGTTTGCAGAACCAACACGGCCAATCAGCCCACATATGTAGGCAAAAGCGAGTATCCAAGACGCAATTCCTGAATGCTTGCGGATGCCTGTTTGAGAGAACAAAAGGGAAAGATCGATTAACTCCCAGATTGTTTTAAGTACAGGAATTCCGGCTCCACGCCCATAGTCTTTGTCCTCAAAGGTTGGTTTACATAAGTGTACCATTAGTATCACCACACCACAGAGTAATGGCAATTGCTACCATCCACTGTGATTATGGGGGCTTTTTGGAGATGTCAAGGCTTTTCTTGGAATAACAGACTGTTTCACAAAAATTATTTTTGAGCATTACCTTTCTATATATTTACAGCAACTGCATAAGTCCTGGATCAGCAATGGGACACCTTTTTTTAGTTTTGATAGATTTGTCCCTTAATCAGCTCTGTAAAATAGGCAAAAATGAGCCTCGAAAGGCCCCAGAAAAGCACTTTGTAACGCCCGTGTCGGTGGACACCCGTACTGAGGTGCTGATTCAGGAGGCTATGGATAAGCTCATGGTTGGGCGAACTTCTTTTGTCATTGCCCACCGGCTTTCGACAATAAAAAACGCCGACCTCATCCTAGTGATGAATGACGGCGACATTGTAGAAAGCGGCAACCACACCGAGCTCTTGGCCAAGAACGGCTTCTACGCCGAGCTGTACAACAGCCAGTTTGAGGCAGCGGGCAACTAAAGTTAAAGGGGGTCAGGCCTCAGATTTAACTTTAGCATCGTTAATCGTGAATCGTTGTAGGGACGGCAGAACAGCCAAGTGCGCACAATGGCTAGCCGTCCGCGGGTTCCCTGCGCCTAACCCAGCCCGCCGCGGACATCATTTATGATGTCGCTACACCTCAAGAGACCGACCCATGGCGGGTCGGTCTGTCGTAAGCTTAGGCGACTTTTGTCTTTCTTTCTAATATACCGTTGAGTAGCGGTAGCAGGAGTATAGCGGCACATGCCAAGAGTAAAACTGCAGTGATCGGCTTGGAGATTACACCCAGCAGGCTTCCGCCTTCAAGCAAAATGGCTCGCCTTAAATTAGCTTCCGTAAGACCGCCCAACACTAGCCCAAGGACCAGAGCAGCGGCCGAAAACTTGAATGAGGCAAATGCCACACCAATTATGCCTGCGACAATCATCAGCACAACATCTCCGGGGCTGCTCCTAAGTGCGAAGCTGCCCATCGCCGCAAACAACACAATTAGAGGGCCGAGAATGCTGTAGGGCACATTGAGGACCTTGTTAAAGACCTTGGCGATAGCCATGGAACACAGCACCATTAGTACGTTAGTTAACATCATGGACCCAAAGACGGCAGAGAGGAATTCGGGCTGCGTTCGGTGCAGAATGGGGCCTACTTGCACTCCCTGTACGACCAGCGCCGACATCATAACGGCGGCGGCAGTGCCGCCAGGTATGCCAAGGGCTAGCAGCGGCACCATTGACCCACCTGCTGCGGCGTTGTTTGCCGTCTCCGATGCGGCAATCCCTTCCATGGCACCGTGGCCAAACTGCTTTCTGTTCGGAGAAATCTTAGCTTCGACGGAATAGCTGAGGAAGGCAGCGATAGTCGCACCTGCACCAGGCAAAATTCCAACCAGTGTTCCCAGGATAGATGCACGGACGACGGTCCAGCGAATAGACCACGCTTCCTTTAGTGTCAATAGTTTGGTCTTAAAGTCAGTCCCAGCACTAGACGAAGTAGGATCGAGTTTTAACGGTTTACTGGTGTGCTTGAGAACCTCGGTTATAGCGAAGAGGCCAATGAGAACGGGGATCATCTCGACTCCGCCGAGCAGAGTCCGATTACCCCAAGTGAACCGCGGAATACCGATCAACGGGTCCATGCCAATTGTCGCCAGAAACAGGCCTATTAACCCTGAGATCAGCGTCTTGATTACGTTGTCGCTGTCTAGCGCCGTGAGCACGCTAAGCCCGAGGACAGAAACGGCAAAGAGCTCCGATGGGCCGAATCTGAGTCCCACACTGGCTAATTGCGGCGCGAGCAAAAGCATGGCTATAGCCGAGACTGTACCACCGATAGCTGAAGAGATAAGGGATATACCTAGTGCCTTACCGGCCTTGCCTTGTTGTGCCATAGGGTAGCCGTCAAATGTCGTCGGGGCGTTAGAGGGCGTACCCGGAATTTTAAAAAGTATGGCCGTTATGCCACCGCCTGTAATGGACGCGTTGTAAACAGCGACGAGGAAGGCAATGGCCACTACAGGGGACATTGCATAAGTAAAGGGCACGGCAAGGGCCACAGACATTGATGCGCTAACACCGGGCATGGCCCCAAATATTATCCCAAGAACTGTCCCCGCAAAGATAAGAAGAAATGTTCCTGGCGAAAAGACAATCTGAAAGCCAGTCAACAATAAATCAAACATTATACTTGCTCCTCACCCTATAGTAAGCTTTCGAGAAATATCGCGAAATCACGCAAGACCCCATAACCACGCGGCAGCATGACGCCTAACGCGCGCGAAAACACAAAGTATACGGCAAATGTGGCGACAAACGAGCTTAGAACGAGTGCCTTAACGTTCTTTTGGCCGACAATTCTAGCGTACACCACGAAAAAGACAAGGGTACTTAGGATAAATCCTGCAGCTTGCAATGATATGCCGTAGACAAAGAGGGAAGCCATCGCCAGAAACATCTTACTCTGGATAAAGGAGGCAAGATCTGTCTGCCGTAGCTGACTAGGCTTGGGGGTCGACGTGTTTCTGCGATAGATCTGGTAAATATTGACGCCAAGCAAGATAATCAGGGCCAGTAAGATGACCTGCGGCCATACTTCTGCACCCCACCCAGGACCTTCAGTCTTAGGCACAGTAGCCCCAATGAAATAATATGCATACGTGAAGAAGGCAACGAGTGCTGAGTTAAAGAGAAGTTCTAACCACAAATGCGCCAGCTCCTTTGCTTTGACTCCTATGACGGGGGGAGATGGGACAACCAACATGGCCCCACCTCCATCATGCGGATAAGGGTTTATTTGAATCTTTCAAATAAAGCCTTCAAAGTCGTGCTTTGTTCTGCCCAGATCTTCGTGAGGTCTGCCGAGTTAGCGAAAGCAGGGCGCTGGTCAAGTGCGTTAGCTTTCATCCATGCTTGGTATTCGGCTGTAGCATGCGCCGTAGTTGCGGCAGTTTCAAATGCTTTGATCGCCTCTTCTGGTGTCCCGCGCTTGGCAAAGATGCCGCGCATGGGGCCAAGGAAAGACGCGATATCCTTTTCACCCGTAGAGGGAACGTCGGGCAGCATGGAGATACGCTTCTCGGAAGCTACGACAATTGCCCTCATGTCGCCAGCCGCTAGCAGGCCCTTTACTTCAGCGGGTCCTGAGACGGCAAGATGAACATGTCCGCCCAGAACAGCAGCATTTAGCTCTGCGCCCGTGCTGAATGGAACCAGCGGGACCTCCAGGCCAGCCTTAAGGAATGTCTCTCTGATCATAAAGGCGTCAAGTCCCGTGACAGTTAATACGCCTGCTTTAACAACGCCGGGGTTTGCCTTCATATAGGTTAGCAGCTCATCAAAATTTTGAAAAGGCGCTTTGGCGGAGGCTACGATAATGTTCGTATCATGCACTAGCCTGACAACTGGGATAAAGGCCTCTATGGGGTTTACGGTCGTTAGGCCATCAAAATAAGCCAATAGATGGGACTGCGTGCTTAGCATAAAGGTGTAGCCATCGGCAGGTTGACGGTTGGCATGCTCGAAGCCCAGCACACCGCCGGCGCCGGACACGTTGTTGATTACTACTGGCACTCCTAAGGCCTTTTCGAGGTGTGGCTGAAATGCTCTCACGGTGGTGTCAGCGCCACCCCCAGCGCCCCAGGGCACAACAATCTCTACGCTGCGGGTGAACTTAAACTCAGACGTCTTAGTCTCCTTGGGTGCACAGCCTGTCAGTGCAAGGGTCAAAACGAGTAATACCGCCATTAACAAGGGTAACAATCTTTTCATTAATATACCTCCCATTTATATAATCTCGGGCACTCAGTAGCTGTAGGCATCTTTATGTCGCATACAGATTGATCAGGCCCCCTTTCAGGAGAATTTGTTGCTCCTCACTGGTTAGCTTCCCTAGGGCGAGGTGGATGACATGTACATCAGCGCCAACCACATAGGCTGTAATCTCTGCTTGGTCCGTCTCAATTGCACGCCTGATGTTAGGGATGTAAAGAAAATCGCCGCAGGCGAAGGTGAGCTCTTCCCGTAAGACAAAGGGCAAGAGGCCCCAGTTGATGAGATTTGCGCGATACCGCCGCGTGGCATATTCTCGGGCAATATTCGCCCACCCGCATAGCACCCTTTGCGAAGAAGCAGCTTGTTCACGAGCCGAGCCATCTCCTACCTTTACGGCATAGAGCACGCTTCCTAACCCCGTAGCGGTAATATCCATCACACCGTGGCCCGTGTTGTCGCTCACTTTGGCCAAAACTTCCGCCAGCTCCGGGAATTGCTCGCTCAGGTCAAGGCCAGCTAGTCTAGCGCTTTCATATGAGCATACTAGCTTGGCTCGCGATACATAGGCGGGCTCTTTTCGGGAGAGAGTGTACTCAGCTAACCGTAGCGGGTTTGAACGATAGGAGGAAATCTCGCCTGAGGGGAGCAAGTCGTCTGTTGTTGTAACAGGCTCATTTAGGACGGCGATCACTTTTAAGAGCAGATGCTCTGTTAAAGCAGGCATTTTTGGCCAGTCAGTAATGTTGGGTGCTAGCCTTATTTCTGCCGTCGCCTGCGGTTCATCAAAGCCGGAATAGACGCGTTTGGCGTAGATACTTGCGTCAAATTGGTAGCGAGGGGAGTTATACTCTACGTCGATTTGCGTAGCCGCGGTTAGTATGCCGCCGTTTATCGCAGTCGCCGCGATAGAACGGGAATCCATCAGTGCCACAAAAGCAAGTTGCTCATCTCTGGGTGTGGAGCCTTCGCGATGGAGGAAGTTGCGTGTAGTGTGGCGGATAGAGAAACCGCGGTTCGCAGGCACATCTCCCGCGCCAAAGCAGGGGCCGCAAAAGGCAGAGCGCATAATAATGCCAGCGCTCAGTAACTTCTCGACAACACCGCTTCTCATGAGACTTGCATACATTGGCTGGCTAGAGGGATACACACTGAGAGCGAAGGCGGCATTGCCTGCTGATTTGCCGTCGACTATATCTGCCACAGCGGCAATGTTTTCGAACATTCCTCCGGCACAACCGGCGATCACTGCCTGGTCAACATAGAGACTATCCTTGTTCAGGCGACAGTCAATCCAGCTGGGGCCCAAATCTTGGCCTGTAAGCAGCACAGCCTCTTTCTCAAATGTGCGAAGAATGTCCAAAGTGTTAGCCTGAACTTCCTCTATGGTGAACACATTGCTCGGATGAAACGGCAAGGCGATCATGGGCTTAATTGAAGATAAATCAACATGGATTAGTCCGTCATAATAGGCAATGCTCCCTGGAGCAAGTTGCGTGTAGGCCCCCGGCCTGCCATGAACTGCAAGATACTGCTTAACCTTGTCGTCTGTGCACCAGACTGAGGATAAACAGGCTGTTTCTGCCGTCATAACGTCTATACCGTGACGGAACTCAACCGACAGTGTAGATATGCCATCCCCAACAAATTCCATGATCTTGTCCTTGACGTAGCCGTTCTTAAAAACAGCCCCGATTATGGCGAGGGCAACGTCCTGCGGCCCCACACCCGGATTGACGGCGCCTGCTAAGTATACAGCTACAACGTCAGGACGGGTAATGCCGTAAGTCTTACCAAGGATTTGCTTGACGATTTCACCGCCGCCTTCGCCAATGCCCAAAGTGCCCAGAGCGCCGTAACGAGTATGGCTGTCGGAACCGAGAATCATCATGCCACCACCGGCTGACATTTCGCGCATGTACTGGTGAATTACGGCGAGGTGAGGTGGCACGTAGATGCCACCGTATTTCTTTGCGGCCGTAAGGGCAAAGGCGTGGTCATCGGCATTGATAGTACCGCCAACCGCAGCAAGGCTGTTGTGGCAATTGGTCAAGACGTACGGCACAGGGAACTTCTCTAAGCCGCTTGCCCGCGCCGTTTGGATAATACTGACATGCGTAATGTCATGCGACGCCAAGGCGTCAAAGCGTAGCTGCAAAAATGCTGGATCCTCAGATACATTGTGTTTCTCTATAATGGAGTGAGCAATTGTGCGTTGCCTGGCGCCCTCGCGAGTGACTTCAGCACCTGTTCGCAACTGCAGAGTTTGCTGCGCGTGTTGGCTGTCAGGAATAATTTCGTGTCCGTCCACTAGGTAAACGCCCGTAGCAGATAACTTAATCACGGCAAATCCCTCCTTCAGCCTTTGTCACAGAACGCGCCGCACGACGTCAATGAGCGTGCCGTCACGGTACTCTACCAGCGCAACAATGTCCTCACTTTGGGCCAGTGGCTCAGGCTTCCCGGTCAGCTTCTCGGCGCGCCATTGCAGCTCCTCAATGGAAACGGTCATAATACCAGCCTCGTTTAGCCTTTCCTGCAGTGCGGGTTGAGTTGAGTTAACGGCAATACCGCGCTCGGTGACCAACACATCGATACACTCTCCCGGAGTAACCACTGTATGCACGTTGTCCACCACAATTGGGAAGCGCCCGCGAATCAGAGGCGCGGTGACTAACCGCAGTTTTGTGCCAGCTGCGGTATCAGAATGACCTCCCGAGGCCCCCATCATAATACCATCAGAGCCTGTCAGTACATTAACGTTAAACGCTGTGTCTATCTCTGTGGCTCCGAGCATCATGATGTCCGTAATGTGAGCTGTACAGGCCTTGCCATGAATATTGGCGTAAAATGAAGCGGACATTTCCACGTGGCGCGGATTTGTGCGCAGACTTTCGACTGCGGCGAGGTCAAAACACTGGGTATCAAGGATTGCTGAAAAGTAGCCTTCCTGCAGCATGTCACAAATATACCCCGTACTGCCTCCAGTGCAAAAGCCTCCCCGAATACCCGTGTCCATCATTCTCTCTTTTAGGAATTTAGCGACAGCAAGCGAAGCTCCCCCCGTCCCTGCCTGAAAAGATAACCCTTCGCGAAAATACCCCGAAGCTTCTATGACGCGCATTGCTTGTGCCGCGATGTGTAACTCCAGGGGATCGCGGGTGAGGCGAGTCGCACCAGTCATAATGCCCTTGGGGTCGCCGATTTTATCGACCTGGACAACAAAATCTACTTGCGTTTGCGAAATGCTAATGGGGAGCGCTGGATAGGGGACAATGTTATCCGTTACGCCTATGACGCAATCTGCGTACTGTGCGTCTACCATGGCGTAGCCCAGCGAACCGCACGCGGCTGGTCCGTGGATGCCGTTCATGTTGCCATACACATCCGCAGCTGATGCCCCTAGGAAAGCTACATCTATTTTCAGCTCGCCCGCTGCAATGGCCCGAGCCCGGCCGCCATGCGAGCGAATAACTACTGGTGACTTGAGCAGCGACTCGCGCGTCAGGACATCGGCTAGTTCACCTCTAAGCCCGCTCGTAGTGATAGCAGAAATAACTCCGCTGCGGATATGGGGGATGAGCGCTTGGTGAATGCTTTGTAGTGAACTAGGCGCAAGCGTTATGTCTTTGAGGCCAAGGGCGGCAATCTCTTCCACCACCATATTGACCAGCATGTCTCCGTTACGAAAATGATGATGAAATGAAATTGTCATGCCACTCTTAAGCCCGCTCGCGAGGATAGCATCACGCAGGGAGGCCAATAACTTTTTGCCTGTCCCTGGGTATCTCCGAATCGGCGGAGCGTAGTGATTGCCTGTGGGGGGGGTCGCAAACAGCCCTGCATATGGCTGGAATTCCCCCAAGTTCTCCACAAATGAGGGCACTATCCTGCCTACCTTGTTAACGACCATCATTGCGCCCTCCAATTTTGTGAGTTCTTTGACGAATTGGCTATGTCCACTATTCTTTGTGCTTTAGTCACAATTGGGCCGTCCACCATTCTGCCGTCTACCGCAATAACTCCGGTTCCTTGCTGCAAAGCTTTAGTGTAGGCGGCAAGCACGCGCTCCGCTCTGTGGACTTCCTCAGGTGTAGGGCGAAAGACGTCATGCACGAGAGCAATCTGGCGAGGGTGAACACAGCTCTTGCCCGCAAAACCTAATTGCTTGGCAACCCGCACATCGGCCCTAAATCCAGTGTCGTCATCTACGAGCGAGAACACTGTGTCGATAGGGTCGATGCCCGCGGCTCGTGCTGCTAAGACCACAGCCGTACGGGCAAAGAGCAGCTCTTGACCCTGTGGTGTGCGTTCTGACTGGATACTATTTGTGAAGTCCTCAGCCCCAAAAGACATGGCCACAAGACGCGGTGACGCAAGAGAGATGCTGGGAGCATTAACAACGCCTTTTGCAGTTTCGATGGCTGCCATTATCTTAATGGCCCCGACTGGTAGTCCTGCTTCACTCTCACATCTGCCTAGAAGCTCATCCAAGCAAACTATGTCTTCGGCTGACTCGACCATGGCCAAACGCAAAGCATGCGGACGTGCTGGCACGAGCGTACGGACGTCGTCCGTGAAGAACGGTGTGTGCCGCCCGTTGATGCGTACACAGACTTCACACGAACCAAAGTCTAGCGTTCTAAGTGCATGTACCACCAGCTCACGCGCGGCATCCTTCTGGTTAACCGTCACTGCATCCTCTAGATCCAGAATAATGCTGTCCGGCAGGAAGACGGGAGCGTCGACAATGAGGGCAGGGTTATTGCCTGGAACAAAAAGCATACTGCGGCGAAGAGGCTTACTCATGTATTTCAGCCTCCATCGCCCGTCTAAGGGCTGTCGTTACCCTGGCCCGGAGAACAAAGTCTAAAGCTCCACGGTCCACTATCTCCACGGCAGCAGCCGTCACGCCTAGTTCCTCAGCGACCGCATGCACGCTCTCGTGCATGGACTTAGAAAACCTTGGGCCAACCTTGCTCTTAATGTGTAACGCGAGCTTTTCTCCGTCAGATGGTGCCACCTGCACCAAGGCATCGCCTGACTCAAGACTTCCGGCTTGTGCACAGCGCTTTATCAATGTACTCATCGCTCCACTCCTGCAGTTTTACTCTCTCTGCGCTTGTATTCATCCTCTGTTTCAAGTCAAATGAAAGGGGCTTTTCAGTTCATCGTTCAAAACGGCACACCTAGGCGCTATACGGGGTTTGCTGATGCAATGGATTCATGTATACACGACAGTGCTGAAAAAAGCGGATTTCGTAAAAATTGGTCTTTTTCTTGAGATTGTGTATCCATGTATTCATTCTAGTTTAATAACATATTCCCTGCAAGAAATTTCGCACTTTACAGATTTTTTGCGAGTTCGGAAATTTAGGCCCGCTGCATGAGGTAAGCCTCTTTGGCCCTCTCAACATGCCGACGCGCTAGCATCTCTGCCAATTCGGCATCCCGAGACTCAATGGCATCAGCGATAGCGCAATGTTCCTTCCACGCCAAAAGCTGTCGTTCTGGCGTAGTTAGGCTGATACCACGCAAGTTGCGCAGCTGACTGGCAAAGGATGCCACTAGCTGTTCAATGCGGGGGCTGCGGCTAGCCCCAATTATAATGGAGTTGAACTCGACATGCACTGCCATGTACCCCGCCAGATTCTCTGGCAATGGGCGCATTTTCTCAAGTTTCTCGCGCAACTGTACTATTTCCTGGTGTGTGATATTTTGAGCGGCTAGCCTCAACGCCAGACCTTCAAGGACAGAACGAATGTTGTATATCTCTATGGCATCCTCCTGCTTTAGACGGTACACAATTGTGCCGCGTCGCGGGGTCACAACAATGAGAGCTTCCTGCTCAAGCATGCGCAAGGCCTCACGCACCGGAGTGCGGCTTACTCCGAGCTGTTTCGCTAACTGCGTGTCAAAGAGGCGTTCCCCTGAGGGTAACTCCCCCCTCATAATAGCCGTCCGCAACTTTTCATGTACAATGTCCCTGATCGGCCGGAGGTCTGTTATTTCAACTGGCGTTAATTCTGACATCTAAACCGCTCCTTGATTCAAGTTTCGGAAATTACTGCAAACAGTATATCACATAGTAAAAGGGAGCAAAGCAACCCTAGTGTCGGCTTCGTGTTTTTTTGAGGGCAGATACAATTCCCGATGCACTCTCCGATATAAGAAAAGAATAGGTGCTTTCAGGAACTAGCTTGGCCAGTAATCCCAGGTCATCGATGCGTAAGGCCTCCCTCACTAAGGACGCAGAGACTGCCTTGCCATCAACCTCCAAAAGTGGAATCTCGGTAATTTCCATATTGTACTCCCTGAAAACAGTCTGCATGGTTGCGTTATAAACTGCAGTAACCGGGGAATAGGGCTCGGTACCTACATAGCGTGTCTTGACCCCCAGGGTCTTGGCAATGTGTTTGGCGTATATAGTGGCGTCTATACTGGCACCCGCCTTAGCGTGGGAAATATCCTCGGCACTGAAATAGCTGGGGAATGTGGTCAGGGACACTGCGTAGGGGCCTGAGGAAAGCACTGTTACATTGCCAAGATGAGATACGCCTTTTCTAACCAAATCAAGTCGAACATTATATGGAAAGACAGATCTGTCCTCCTCGACTACGAGGATAAATACCTAGTCACAATAATTGGCTGCATGTTCAGCAAGGTATTGATGTCCTAACGTAAAAGGGTTGCAGTTCATGACTAGCCCACCAATTCTTCCAGTGGTGGAGACGACATGACGAGCAATACTGTTAAGGTAATCATCGATAGATGGGAACCCATTCTCAAGAAGTGCCGCCCATGCTGTACTTGCCAAAACCCGGAAGCCCATGCTTCTAAAAATGGAGACGTTTTCTGGCGACGTGAACACAAAAATCCTAGTGTGCCCCCGTTCAAAAGCCACTTGGGTCAGATGATCTACTATCTTGTTAGAGTGACCCTCTCCCTGCAACTCACTCGCGACACCAAAGCACTGAAGCACGCTACCTCTCAAAGACCCGGTAGCCACAATACGCTCACCTTGCCTCACCTCTACGGTAACGTCACTTTGATAATCATACTGTAAGTGCAGGGTTTGCAGAAATTCAGCTACTTGATGTCTGTCATATGTAGTCTCAACTCTCCAGGTATTCCACACTGCACTCACCTCTCAAATAGGCTAGGTTTTAGTAGTGATTCGCTCTGGGGAAATCCGTGCTCGACGAAGTGAAGGCCGAGAGATAGAGCAAGCAGGTCTGCTACACCGCCAGGGCTAAGCCTCATGGCTGAGTATTCTGAGCTGCCCTGATCACTTCGTCTCCCGCATGGTTCCCAATCCTGCGGCACTCGTGGGCTGGGAGAGAACATAGCAGGCACTGCCTTGGCGGTAGACCAAGCGCCAAGCGGTCAATCGCTCCGTTCTCCGTCACTACGTCAAGGTCCCATAACCTTCCCCGTGGTTCCGACTCTTCAAGGGCCACAAGATCTGCCTTTACGGAGAAGCCATCGGTGTGCAGTGCAATGAGACAATATGGGCCCGCTGCTGTCTGCAGTTCCAGTTCTTCAATTATGAGGTCTCCTCTAACCGCAAGGAGTTTGTGCACAGTTTTACAAGCTGCAGTCATGATGTCCTGCCACGGGAAAAGAGAAAATCCACCCGGCACATTAAGACTTATCTGCACAACCGAGGGTGCCCTGCTCAGAAGGTCCTGTTGCAGGTTGTAGAGTTGTTCCTTCAAGTCAAGAATGCCAGGCACTTGATAACCTCCCCTTGCTCATTGGTATATCATGAATACATATACTGCCCGTCCACTCACTTCTCCTGCAAGTATCTTTCTTACTAATAGACCATTCTCTCCATTACCCAGTAGCCATCTACCTTCTCCAGCTTAACCGTGAGGGTTTCATCCTCCCGGCCGGCTGGAGAGTTGTTTTCTGTATAGACAGTGAGCCGAGCGTTGGTGCTGGTGATGTCACTTAGGGCGAAGCGATAGTCGTTCCAGTTGGTGTAGTAACCCATGCCACCGTCCTGTATATCCCTGTTGCGGTCTAGAAGGTGGCCTGCAGCAAAGTGCAGCTCTCTCTCCTCTTCTTGATTAGCGATAGGGGTTACAGCCGGAGCAGCTGCGCCCCTTTGGTCATAGGCAAGATGGAATACAGGATAACCCCCCACATAGGGATACAGCGTGTAGTACTGATAAAAGAAGAGTAAATTTTCTTCGGCGAGCAGAAAATCCTCTGACTTGAAGCTGTTACGGACTATTTGTTCATAGTCCTCGTAATAGAAGAAATCCTCTGCGCCTTCTGCTGTCTTTATTTGTGCTATAGCCTCGCTGTAGAGCTTAGCTAATGCCTGCTCCATACTAAGCCCCATGACCTCAGATAAGTCTAATCTATGGCCTATGTCCACCCGGAAGTTGTCCGCAGAGAAATAAGAGACAGGGTGAGTCCCTCCCGCATAGACATATTCGGTGTTGAACACAGAAAACAGATTGTGGGCATTGTAATATATCTTTGGCCATAGCCCTCATCTCGCAAGACCCGTTTGTCTGCCGCAGCATTCTCTTGTCTTTCAATACGAACCCGGCTCATGAAGTCTTCAGCCCTGGCTTGGTAGTACTTATTTATCCTTGTTATGCCTTGGTTGTGGTCAGGGTTTTTTAATCTCCGGTATTACTGCTTTAAGCTCTACTAAAGTAGTCCCGTCTCCAGCATGCAGGACCTCACTGTGGACCTTGTACGCTACTTCGAGCTCTGGTCACTTAATGTCTTCATCTGGCGGAACCTCTACCGGCGGCTCTGCTTTTCTTGCACATCCACCGCCCAAAATAGTGAATACCAAGGCCATAATTATCACTAAAAACACGGGCAATAATCTGTTGTTCTGCGGTTGCTGCTCTGTCACTATTTGCTCTCCCCTCCTCGTCGCAATTCTTTGTCCTCGGCAAGGCTGTACTTGCTTAGCATTTGCTAAGTGTATCATCTAGACTCAGCTTAACGCGTAAATTGCGACAGCACGTGTCCTATAAGAAGCGATTCTTTTGGGTAACAGCAAACATGAATATGGTGGGTATTATAACCATGCTGAATAGCAGAAAAAACGACCTGAACGGTCGTTTTCCCACTATTTCAAGCCCAAGCGTTCCCTAAACTCTTTACATTCTTTACGCTAACTATGACTTGCTGGCTAGCTCCTCTGTACGCCGACAAGATTTTTGTCAAAAACGGACAGGATTTTTGGCAAAAACACCCACGAAAAAAGCCGTAATTTAACGTAAATTATGTGTATAAGCCGAAAATAACCTGTAATGGTGGTGTGATTAAGTGCGAAAAAGTGAGAGGCCCATGAGATGTAGTTTTTCATTTTGCGCGTAAATGGCTTTAACGACTGTCTTAAATACCATTAGGGGCGTTAAAATTCACAGTAATACTAGAGGACGTTAAAACCCTGTAGTGGTGTATGCAACCTGCAGGGTTTTACGTTACGTTATTTCGGTCTTCCTATCCTTATGCTCAATGTTCGATACGGGGAGCCCGCTTCCATTGTCTTACCAGGGTCTCTTCACCCTTGATATGCGTTTTAGGTGTCGAAACACTGTCGCCCTTGAAGCTGGCTCCCAGCCTTTTCTCTGTGCCATTATCAAATATGCCTCGTAAATGTGCTGCTTAGATGGCTGACCAGGCGAAGATACGCCTCTCTGATAAAGCTTACCTCTTCGTCTGTCATCTTCTTTGATGTACCCTTGTCAGAACGGGGCTTGGGCAGTAGTTCAATGCACCCTTCCTTGGTGTAGATGCTTTCCCAGTGGTAGACGCTCCTGATCGAGCACTCATACTCCTTGCACAGTTCTTTAATCCCTGTCTGCCTCTCACCTGGGCGCAGCTTCCTCACCTTCTGTAGCAGTTCTGCTTTCCTTAGGGCTTCCGCTGCGCATGCCTAAAAGCGTGATACACCATAAATCGCCATGTATTGACCGATGGTGTGTTTCTTGATGCTGCCATCGTCCGCAGTATCTCTTATCACGGAAGCGGGGCTCTCTGTTACGCCAGAAAGGTGCTTCTTGCGCACCATGGTATTTCGCCTCCCCCAGCTAAATGATATCTACTCCATTATGCGCCTTATTTCAATTACACGCCCAATTATAGTGACTTGATTCTCAGCTTCTTCTGGGGTGTAGAGTAGAAACTCGTGGGCCGCATTAGTAGGGGACAGCAAAAGGCCCGATGCTTTCTTTGTCACTCGTCTAATTATCACATCAGTCCCGCTGATCCTTACCGCTGCCACATCGCCGCTGGCAACATCAGCTTGCCTATGAACTATGAGAATATCTCCATCGCTCATCCTCGGCTCCATACTGTCTCCTTGCATAACCAAGGCAAAGTACTCACTTGTATCTAGCCCTGGAGCGATTTCCTCGATGTTAATCAACACTGGCCTCTTCCATCCCCGTGCATATCTGCCTTATGTAACGCTCGGACAGACCGTTTCCTATATTTCCTTGCCCTTGTGCCAATGTATTTAAGCTTCTCCCCGCAGCAAGGGGAGAGAACCTGTTCTGTACACCTAACAAAAAACGCCGGAAGACTTCTCAACCAGCGCGTAGTTTGATACTATTAGCATGTGTTTTGGGGGGACGTCTCCGGTGAATCTGCTAAATTCACCAGCAAGGAGGCGTCCTTTCCTTTCTATTTGATACGGTCATTATATCCGTCAATCTGCGGTCAGGCAATACAGTCAGCATTTGGCCACTTTGGGGGAGCGGAAACACTGTATGTTAAACGAGAGATCAAAGTATATCTCTAGCTGACTTAGTGTTGTAGCGGGCTGTCGTATGCGTGGAGTCAACGATTAAAGTGTTGCTCTTAATAATGCCCTCCTCGATGGCCAGCTGAACTGTCTTCTGAATCAGCAGATCCAGGAGACTGATGTTTTTTAGCCGTAACTTTCTGAACCTCGTAAGTGAACTGGGTCAATGACATCTTCCTCAGGAACCATATCAAGGAAATACTTATCCGAAGCGGTGCGAAACTTCACGAAACCTGGTCGTCTGCCAGACGGCACTGCCCTTGATTTCCCCTTGGCGGCCGTACTGCACAGATCAGTGGACGGCATGCGCGCTGGGTTTGAGTAGATACGGTGTATTTGACGCATACAAAGTAAATACAGTTACCCCCTCCCCAACTTAATAGGTAAATGATCCCGACTTTGACAGCCCTCCGCAAAAAAAAGGCCGCAATGCCCTTATAAATACAGGGTTTGCGGCCTTGGTGCATCAACACAAATTTGTAGGGTAAAGTGTACCCTAGAAATAGTTGCCGCTACCTTGTCATACAGTAACGGTCCATACTCTGCTATAGCTGTCCCTACTATGACCATGTAGGCAATGTCAGCCAAACGGCAAGGCCAGATCAATGCCGGGCAACCAAGATAACGCGATGGCTACCCCAGGTGTGGAACGCGAGTGCCCAGTTGGGTCTACGTATCCCAACGAATTATTCCCCACATACACATACCTGTTCTGCGTCCAAGGCTCATCCAGCTTACCCTGCCAGCTATCTTCCGTCACAAACCTCCCTACACTCGGGTCGTAGTACCTCGCTGCGAAGTAGTAAAGCCCTGTATCGTCGAGGTCCTTCCCGGTGAACATGTAGCCAGTGAGGGCACTGCTGGCGTGAGGTTCGCCGAAGAGCTTGGTGGCGATGGGTGACCCTGGGGCACCGTTTACGTCGGTCACTACCCTCGGCTCATCTATTGTAGTCAGCAATACTTTTCACTCTTTAGACAGAGTGGAAACTAGTACTTACGAGAGCTTCTCAGATTGTGTTGTGCATCTACCTTCTTCCAGTTTTTTAGGGCTATCCTACTACCGAGGCACTTGTTCTACTGCCATCAGTCATAGCGTTACCCCTAGTAATAACATAGCACGTGTTGAAGAGAATTCGCTTCCTATCCAACTCAACCCAGAAAACATCAACCGGCATAGTCCCTTGGATTATTTCGTAATCCCCTCCTTGATACCTTGCCAAGAATAATACTGTCTCTGTCGGCGATTGCTCTAGCAAGAGAGTGAGTATTCTCTCAAACTCAGGTCTGTACTCGGCTCTAATTAGCAATGGGGTTAGGTGATAAAGGACATCGTCGTTATCGATCCAGAAAGGCAGCGTGCGATCTTCTGGTCCACTGTAAAAACTAGAGCAGCACAGTGGAAAGGCACTGAGAATCCCATTGTCATCCATTACCAGAGAGTACCATACACCCTTAGTCTGACTCATGAACTTCCATGTCTTCTCAAATCTCACTACCGTTTCGTCATCAACTTCATTTAAAACTTGTATACCTAATTGGGACTGTATCCCTATTGGTCTTGTTTGATTAACAACAAGTATTTCGATATCAAAGGACAATTAAAAAACATCCCTTCTACGGTAAAAAGTGTCTGATATTGAGATTGGGGTCAAAGCTAAACCCTCCAGTCCTCGATACTAGCCTCATCATCCCATCAGAACTGAAATGTATGTCTGGATTGTTGCCCACCTTCTTAGCCAGCTGGCTATAGGGAGAGTCCTTTCCGAAAACGTCCCTCAATACCTCTTGCTTTATCTGATGAAACTGCTCTTTCTCCAAACCATACTTCCTCTCGATTTCATTGGCTGAGTAGCTCTTGAACTCCCTGCTTCCCTGACCCCCACCCTGCATTGACGCCTTCGCTATGTAATCTCCAGCGGCTTTAGCGACGACTAAAGCATAGCCGCCCTCAATGGTTCCGACTAGGGTCATGGACCCACCGGGCAGGGCACCAAACCCCGTTAATACTAGAACGCCACCGCCCGTTATTTTCGCTACGCCCATTACAGCAGTGTACGTGCTGAGACCAAGTGCTG
>Ga0207951_100573_pt1 | contig 17630 bp, 20 predicted proteins | sample Subbio12Aug_8Bad_FD_184830 | JGI IMG/M metagenome (GOLD analysis project Ga0207951, IMG submission 184830) | Serpentinite rock and fluid subsurface biosphere microbial communities from McLaughlin Reserve, California, USA - CR12Aug_8Bad (SPAdes) | ecosystem: Environmental > Terrestrial > Deep... | reverse complement strand
AGGAGCAGGTCTCTAAATTGGGAGATGATTCGATGAAGTGAATACGTCTTGACATTAGGGACTAGCGCCGAACCCTATTCAATTGTCAAAGAGCAAATTCTTTAAACTACCGCGAAGCGGTTTCGTTCAACAATTATTATGCCGCAATTTATAATATCTTAAAAATCCTACCCATTTGAGTGCCTTTTGTCAATGAGATTCCAGAAATCTCTCACTTCCATGAGGTGAATGCCTGTTGAAGTCAATGAGTTAGTAGACTTTTAGAATCTTTGCATTCCAAATAATTTATTAAAAATGAAATGTTATGTTGCGTGTTTATAAATCCACAAGACTATTATTTTGGCTTTTATGAATTGAAGCTTTCCACCTGAAACATTGCATGACCCATGTCCATACGGATACTGAGGACTTCAGGAAGGAAGAGAGGAGGTAGGGGGTGCGAATAACGCCTAATAAGGAAGCCAGGAAGGCAGGAAAGATTCAAATTCTAAAACCCAAATTCTTTATTCATGGTTTCCTGGGTTCATAATAAAGAGATTCCTAATATGGACTCCGGTATCTTTCTATAATGCAATGGTTACGGTATGAAACATAAAAAAGGGCAAATCAATGTGCCTGGATAAGAGAACGAAGGGCCTTGTTAACGGAATTGGAGTTGGGGAAATGCTTTTTTACGTCGGGGTCAAGCATAACTGCTCCATCTTCTTGAGTAAAGTAATGCACTTCAACTGATCCGTCCCGCTTGCCAATTTTGACGGTATGCCCTTTTCGATAGGCTTCAAAATGCTTTCCCCGGACCCCGCCAGAAAAATCGTATTCTTCTCTCATTTCATTAACTTCGTTACTTTTCTTACTTGTTTTCATATTCTCCCCGTTCCTTCCTTCTGGCTTCCCTGCCGCTGATCATACGCATCTTCTCACCTCTCTCACTATATGATACCACAATTAATCTTCCTTTTGAAGACAATCCAATGTCGATATACCTCTCCTCGTCGCTTGAACGATCTGGATCATAAATCGTTACCGAAAAAGGGTCATTGAAAACTGTCTTTGCTTCATTGAAGCTCACTCCATGCTTCCTTAAATTGTCATCCGCCTTCTTTTCATCCCATTCGAATATGAGCGACAATCGCCCCTCCTTTGATCTGAGCCTAAGAGTCAATCTTGGCAATAACCCTTGCAGTTAATTTCTTGCAATGAGAATTTGTTTGGAGTGAGTTGAATATATGAAAAAAGGAGCAGTATGTCAACATTTTCGTTTTGAATTGTGGAAAATATTCAGGAATCACTCTTTCAGGAAGTTACTTTTAGGATCTTATTATATGCCGGAACAGTCTCCATCAGAGCAGATCTGGGAACCTATTTTTTCAGGCGGGTGTAGATGGTTTTGTAGCGTTTGGGGTCTGCAGCCATACAACTTGTGCATTCTTCAGAGGAGAGATCAACGGGCTCAAGAAGGACCTCAAAACCGAGTTCTTTATATTGAGCCGCCATCTCGGATAGACGGGGTTCGTCTATGGTAAAGCGTTTCTCCCAGCCTTCTTTTTTTAGTTCTTGTTCTTCTCTGGTCATATGATCAACAATGAACGATGGACGATTGATGATGAACTACTAATACAAACGCATTAAATAAGATGCTGAAACGAGTTCAGCATGACAAGAAAAAGCATGTCATTCCGAACTTGTTTCGGAATCTCGAATTTAGGCATGACAAAGGATTAATTGCGTTTGCATTAATTACTGATAACCGATCACTGATTACTGTTTATTGATGACTATCTTTAAAGCAAACCTTCCATCCATCGGAGTGAGAGATGGCCCCTGGTTCGCAAACGGCAACGCAGGGTGCAGGTTGATCGCCAAAACCAGGCTTGCAGGGAGCGCAATGGTATCTGATCTTCTTACGTTCCTCATGCTTTACAAAGGCCACGGGTTCTTCACGAAAAATGTCTATTTCATCCAGTCCCACCTCAAGGATTTTTACCGGGCAGACCTCCACGCACTTGCCGCAACCATTACACTTATCGGTGTCGATAGTGACGTACCAGTCGCCAGACCCATCCTTAAACCCGTAATTGGCAATCATGTGATTTCCTTTTCCCCCGCCACCTTGATGGAATAATGAGTGAATCACAGAAAAATGGAATAGTGGAAAATCGGGTTAACCCTAAGGTTTATATAGAATGGGTTTTACCCAACATTCCAATGTTCCATTATTCCACTATTCCAGGTTTTCTTACGCTTTTGACCTTTCCCATCTTCAGCAATGCCTGTCCAAAGAGGGCAGCCCCAATGGCTCCTGCGAGCTGGGTATCGAAGGGATAGTTCTTCTTGCGATACTGTAAATTCGCCCAAGCCTGTTCGGCGGTCTTGATCCCGAGTTCCTTCTCCAGCCTTTTCACCACACCTTCATTCTTTGCGATCCCGCCGGTGATGACAAATTTCTCTTTCACCCCCAGTCGCTTGAGAAGCTCCATAATCCGGTGGGCCATTGCAGAACAGTAAGCGGCCATGATCTCGTTTTCCGGAACACCCTGTTCAAGAAGTCCTACCACCTCGCTCTTAGCGAAGACGACGCAGGTGGTGCTGATGGAGGGAGGTTCTTTCGATATCTGGAAGGAGCGGGGGCCGATCTCCCAGACAGGGACATGAATGAGGTCTGCAAAGACCTCCATGCCACGGCCGGTTCCAGCCGCGCACTTGTCGTTCATCATAAAATTGAGAACCTTGCCCTTATCATCGACATTGATGGCCTTGCAGTCCTGTCCGCCCATATCCATAACCGTCCTCACTTCGGGTCCGTACATGAAGTTGGCCCCACGGGCATGGCATGAGATCTCGGTAATGGATTGCTGGGCCATGGGCACATTGACCCTGCCATAGCCGGTCCCGATGCAGTAATCGATATTCTCGATTTTCATATCGGTCTTCTCAAGCGCATAGCCCATTCCCTTTTTGGCGCTGTTGGGGCTGTCCGAACCCGTGCGTGTATTGCCGAAGGCATAAAACTCGCCATCCACCATAATGACTGCCTGGGTGCTAACAGAGCCTACGTCGACTCCGGCGGTGATAAATTTACCTTTTTCCCAATCGATATCCGGATTTACCCAGTTGGTTTCAGGCCATCTCCAGAACTCAACGGGTTTTCCTTCCTGAACCACTGTCTCCTCCTCCTTATTAAGCTTATCTTTCTGAAACGCTTTCTCTTTCGCCCACCTTTTTTATAAAATGTGCCAGAATACCTCCCCCAGCTTTGCTGGGGAGATGAATGGCCTTCCTTCTCCCCTTGGGGGAGAGGGTTAGGGTGAGGGGGAAACGATCTTCTCATCACCCCCACCTTAATCCTCCCCCATCAAGGGGGAGGAGATATTTTTAGGAATTGGATACCCCCCGCAGATCTGCTGTGGGGCACTTTATTCGAGAACGCCAGAGAGAGCGGCATCTGCTGCCCCGATTGCTCCTATGTAATCGGGATCCTCCGGAACAATGACCGGCATCTCAATATTCTTTTGGAGAGAGTCGACGAAAGCAACATTTTTAGCCATTCCACCGACGAGCACCACATCCTTTTCCAGGCCCACGATCCGGGCGACTGAGCCGACTCTACCCGCAACAGCGTCCATCACAGCCCTGGAGATATCGGACTTGGAGGTCTTCTGATGGATGAGGGAGACCACTTCCGATTCTCCAAAGACAGCGCACTGAGCATTCATGGGAATGGACTTTGTGGAATCGAGCGCGATCTTCGCCATATCTTCAACAGAGACCTCCAGGGCCCGCGACATGGCTTCGACAAATGTCCCGGTTCCGGCGGCGCACTTGTCATTGATGGCAAAATCTAAAACCTTTCCTTCAGGACTCACCTTGATGGAACGGCTTTCTTCAGCTCCGACATTGATCACCGTCCTCGCATTGGGGAACAATTTGATCACCACCCGTGCATCCGCGGCCGCATCTGCGATGGAACCATTGGCAAAGGCAACCCGTTTGGCCCCGCTTCCCGTTGCCACCACACGCTTCACATCTTTTCTTGTCAGGCCCGCCTGCTTGAGCGCCTGCTCATACAAGGCCTCGACCGCCTCTGCCTTTTTGATTCCCGTAGGAGAGGTTCCCTTTCCTACAATCTGACCCTCTTTCTTGATCACGATATGTACATTCTTACCACCGACATCAATGCCTGCAACTATCATTTCTGCTCCCTTTCCATTTATGCAACTTTCTTCAGTCCTAATGTCTCACGCTCAAAGCCGCCCACATCATCTTCCCGTTCAGTTCTCCTTCTGCTGATAGCCTGAGGGCATAGTCTTGGTCTTTAAATGGTATAACTGATTGATATTGTTTATATTATGTTCTCTCAAAACTCTAAAAAACTACCCACACACCCAAAGGAGAACCTGTCTCCGAGTTCCTGATGAAGTCGGAATGCGGATCTCATACCTGTGCAATTAACTTCCCCTACGGTATTTTCGCAAAGAATGGTTATCTTCATAATCCTCTTATTCTTCCCTTAATTTATTTACAGTTTGTTATGACCGGTTCGTGACCCGCAAGCAATGAGAAATCCCCTTTTCGCAGGTCGGGAGACCTGCTTCCACCCGGGTAGATTCGCCTGCCTGCCGGTAGAAAGGGGTCTCCTGACCCGAATGGTGAGTGTGATTCAGAATTATTTCCTTTCCAAAATGCCAAGGGCTTCTTTGACCAGATTTTTCTCGTGTTCATAATCCGTCATCCTCTGGATCATGATCTCCTGGGCCATCACCGGGCCTGCTCCATGCCAGGCGCCAACTCCATGCTGACCGGCTGTCCAGTTCTAAGGAAGTTTCGTCACTTTTATGATATAGTCAATTTGAGATTTTGGTTGTCAATAGATATCGTTTGATTAGAATTTTTTTTATGTTATATTAAAACGCAATTTTAATCAATCCTTTATGATGTGTTTGTCACCTACGAACAATGCTCCCCCCCACCCAACCCTCCCCCTCGAGGGGGGAGGGCAAGGGAGGGGGTGACAAAGCTATTTTCTGAGCAATGGAAAGAAAGTAATGCTCACAGTTGATGAGGCTCTGAATAAAACCCTTTCTCATATCCAGCCCCTGGGATTTGAGAAGGCATCCATTCTGAATGCCCTTGGTCGGGTGATTGCGGAGGATATGATTGCCCCCCGTGATCTTCCCCCTTATGATAATTCTGGGATGGATGGGTATGCGGTCAGGTATGAAGATATCCAGGAGGCTTCTGAAAAAAAACCTGTCCGATTAGAAGTGATTGAAGATCTTCGCGCTGGATTCACTTCTGACAAAACAGTCCAGAAGGGTCAGACCATAAGAATTATGACCGGCGCCCCCATCCCCAAAGGCGCTGATGCAGTTGTGCCTGTTGAGGAGACGGAGAGAGGAAACGGTTTTGTCTTCATCCTTAAGACTGGTTTTCCCGGCGGGTATATCCGAAGGGCTGGGGAGGATGTGAAGAGGGGAGATCGGGTGATCACCAAAGGGGATATCATCCGTCCGTCAGAAATTGGAATGCTTGCCTCAATGGGAAGGTCATTCGTCTCGGTTTATCAAAGGCCATCAGTGGCGATCCTCTGCACCGGTGAGGAACTGGTGGATGTGGGTGAAAGCCTGGATGGGGTGAAGATCGTCTCCAGCAATTCCTACACATTGGCCGCCCAGGTCAGGGAGTGCGGAGCAGTCCCGATTCAATTGGGGATTGCGAAAGACCGAAAAGATGAGATTAAAGAGAAGGTCCTTCAGGGGCTTCGGTCTGATGTTTTTGTTTCGTCAGCGGGTGTCTCCGTAGGGGATTATGATTTCGTCAGGGATGTCCTGAAGGAACTGGGCGTAGAGATGATATTCTGGAGAGTCGCAATGAAGCCAGGGAAACCCGTGGCTTTCTGGATGTTTGATGGAAAACCAGCCTTCAGTCTTCCGGGAAATCCTGTTTCCTCGATGGTCACGTTTGAGCAGTTTGTAAGGCCGGCGCTTCTTAAGATGATGGGCCATCGGCAGATCTTCCGGCCTGTGATAGAGGCTGTTCTAAAGGAGGAAATTCGTAAAGAGCCTGGGAAAAAACATTTTATCCGGGCCATGGTCTCATTTGAAAACGACGGCTACTTCGTCACGACCACAGGACCGCAGGGTTCAGGAATATTGAGATCCATGGTGAAGGGCAATGGCCTTATCGTCATCCCCGAAGGCCAAGAGATTGTCAGGGCAGGGGAGAAAGTCAAAGTGCAATTACTTAATAGTTCGGAGTTATGAGTTCGGAGAAATGACATTTGTGGATGTCGCCCTGAACTTGTTGATTCACATTCGTTCATCCCTTCGGGCCAGGGTCTGGTTCGTAGAATAGCGAATAAAGTATATTACGGAGAGATGCCGAAACAAGTTCGGCATGACACTTTTGGGATTCTATCTTTTTTAAAACTCCGAACTCCTAACTCCGAACTCAAAACTGGAGCGAAGCGACTATGATTCCCATCATTTCTATTGTTGGAAAATCGGACAGCGGAAAGACCACTTTTATTGAGAAGCTGGTGCCGGAACTTGTCCGCAGGAGTTACCGGATCGCAACCGTGAAGCACGATGTCCACGGGTTTGAGGTGGACCGGGAGGGAAAGGATAGCTGGCGGCATAAGCAAGCAGGCGCCCATACAGTCATCATTTCCTCTCCCACTAAAGTCGCACTGATCCGGGATGTGGAGAAGGATTTACGGTTGGATGAAATCCGGGACAAGTTGGTTCAGGATGTAGACCTTATTCTTTCAGAGGGCTACAAAAAGGATGTGCAACCGAAGATCGAAATCTTCAGAACGGAAAAGCACAAGGAGCTTCTCTGCACAAAGGAGGATAATCTTACTGCCATCGTATCGGACAAGGAGTTTGATGTTGGAGTCTCCTGCTTCTTTCTCGATGACATCAAAGGGGTAACTGATTTTATCGAAAAGAGGTTCCTCAAATCGAAAGGGGAAGAAGAGATTACCCTTAAAGTGGATGGCAGAAACGTTCCCTTAAAACCTTTTATCAGAGATTTCCTGTTAGGATCGATTAAGGGAATGATCCGTTCATTGAAGGGATGCGAGAAACCCAAAAAAATTGAGATTCAAATCGAAGATTAAATCTGAAGCCTATCCTGGACCTGTTTTCTCCATTCTTGCAGTTCTTTGACCTGTAACTCCAGACTGGAGAGTCGGTTGTCCAGTTCGGAAAAGGAGAGTTTAATGAGTGAACGAGTTTCCATGTGCTGACGTACGTTTTCTGCTTCCATATGGTCAAACCTGGTTTCCATATGGTCAAGTCGTTGTATGATCCCTAATTGGCCAGATTCTGTTCGATCGAGTCTCGTTTCGACCCCTTCAAGCCTTGTTTCCACCCGGTCAAGACGTTGTATAATTCCCAACTGACCTGCTTCTGTTCGGTCAAGTCTGGTCTCTACTCCTTCAAGCCTGGTTTCTACCCCGTCAAGTCTTTGGGATAAACCTGAATGGCCTTCGGCCAGAAGTTTCATATGGTCAGTCAGTCCTTCAGCAACAATATGAAATTCGTGGATAATCTCCTCTTTAAATGTGATTAAATCTTTCTTGGTTGCGAATTCGTCATGGGCGCCCATTGCCATTTCTCCTTTTGTTTGTGCCAATAATCGTTGCATTGAAAACATCTCATAAAATCCCGTCTTCGTCAAGATCTTTTAAAGAGATTTCTGGGCTTTTTCAGAAATCTCTTAAATTATTCCATCACCCAGAGGGATTCGTCTCGGAGAGCCACTTTGACGCTCTTCCCGACGGAGAGGTCCAGGTTTCTGAAGGCATAATTTGGGATGGAGATTTCAAAGGGGATTCTTCCTTCTATTGTTTGAAAGAGGACGGTGTGGTGTCTTCCTCGGTTCGTAATATCGAGGATTTCCCCCTCAAAGATATTCCTTTTTAAAGATTCCTTCACTGATTTTCCTTCACGGAGGATCATCACTTCTTCAGGCCGGATGTAGAGGTCCATTTCCTTTCCTATCTCCGCCTGGCCCTCCCAGGCACTGGCCGGGACGGAAAATCGGAGACCGTTGATGCCAAGGATCCATCGTCGATCCATATCCTCCTTCGTCAGAACTTTTCCTCTGTAGAGATTCTTCAAACCCAAAAAATAAGCCACATATTTTGATCTGGGTTTTAAAAAGACATCGTCCCTTTTTCCGACCTGCTCCACTTTTCCATCAATGAAGATGGTCATCTTATCTCCCAGGAGATAGGCTTCCTCGAAGTCATGAGACACACATAAAACCGTTGGATGAAAGGATGTGTGGAGGGTTTTTAAAAGTTGCTGGATCTCAAATTTGATGGATGGGTCCAGACCGGAGAGGGGCTCGTCAAGCAAAAGGAGTTTTGGCTTTGGAGCCAGCGCCCTGAGAAGCGCCACCCGTTTCTTCTCCCCTCCGCTAAGATTGGCCGGGTATCGTTCGAGAAGATGTTCAACTTTCATAACCTGAACGAGAGACCCGACATATTCCTCATAGGTTTTTAAGGAGTGATTTTTGGCCCTAATTCCATAAAGGATATTCTCCTTCACACTTAGATGCGGGAAGAGAGCCAGATCTTGCGGAACATAAGAAATCTCCCTTTGCTCAGGAGGCAGGGTTTGAACCTCCTTTTCGCCAATCCATATCTTCCCTTTTTTTGGTTTATGCAGTCCGATGATCGACTCCAGGATCAGAGTTTTCCCGCTTCCCGTGGGGCCGAGAAGAAAGTGGAACTCTCCCTCCGCAATTTCGATGCGGAAATCCTTTAAATGAAAAGAACCGAGAAGAATGGTGAGCCCCTCAATCTTAATCATAACGATATATCTTTCCGGTAAATCGGACAGCGTAGAGTGCGACCAAACCAAGGAAGACGAGGATGAGAATCAAAACAATGGCCTTTTCTATATTGGCTGAAGCCAGAGCCGTAAAGATGGCAACGGGCATGGTCTCGGTCTTTCCAGGCATGGCGCCTGCAAGAGTGACCGTAGCTCCGAACTCGCCGGCGGCCTTTGCCCAGGAGAGGATGACCGAAGCCAAAAGCCCCCGGAAGGAGAGGGGAAGTGTGACTCGATAAAAAGCCTGCCATGAGGAGGACCCCAGAGAGCGGGCCACGGCTTCATATCGTGGAGAGATTTCATCCAGGGAGGCCTTCATCAATCGTGTTGCGAGACCGGCGATGGTAGCGAATTGGGCGAGGAGGATGCCGGGAAATTCAAATACGAAGAAGATTCCCTTTCTCTGAATGGTTTCACCTATGGGAGTATTAAAGAAGACGAGGAAAGAGGCGCCCAGGGCAATGGGCGACATGATAATCGGAATTTCAAGGAAAGTATCCACGATTCGTTTTCCCCTGAATTCGAACCGGGAAAGGGCATAGGCTGAGGGGAGACCGATAGCCACAGCTAAAAGTGTGGCGATTGTGGCGGCAATGAGGCTCAGCCGGATAGAGAAGAGGGTGGAGGGATGCAACAGGGATTCCCAGAAACCCTTCAGGCTTGCCGAGAAGAGGAGCGAAGCTAAAAGGACAAAGTAAAAGATGAAGATGAAAATGGCGGCGCCAATCATGGTGTACCGGAAAGTCATCTGTCCTCCTTAAGTAAAAATTCCAATAATCAAATCTCAATATTAATTTAGCGGTTTGAAATAAACTTTTTAAAATCCCTCCCCACCTCCCTTTTAATGCCAAAGGGAGGAGAAATATTTCCCCCTTTTGACAAAGGGGGATGAAGGGGGATTAGACAACCTTTTTCAAAGGACTAAAATGATATCAATAATCAAATATGATGGACTCGTAAAAAGTCGTCATTCCCGTGAAAACGGGAATCCAGAGAATTCCAACTACATGAAAATATCCCGCTAAGAGCGGGACTTGCGCAGGAATGACAGAAAATCGCCTTTTCGGACTTTTTACGAGACCATCAAATATTGATATTTGAATAATAACCAATAACCAAGTTCCCAATTTGGTTATTTTTACCTCGTTTTCCATTCCTTCGGCAGAACATACTCCCCTCCTACCGGCGTATCGGGCTTTGTAAAACGCCTTGCCTCTTCAATCTCCATCATATATTGATATTTTCGAAAGGCCGACTTCCCCTGAGGAGAAAGAAGAAAATCGACAAACCTCTGGGCAGAGGGTTTATCCTTTGTGAATCTGGAGATGGCAATTGAAATGTAACCGATTCTTGGGATTTCTTCGGGCCTGAGATCGATGGACTCGATCCGCTCCGGATCCCAATACTGAAAGACCTTCCAGCCAATGACCGTATCCACCGCCCTAAAAGAAAGCGCATTTACCGTCTTCTCGAAACTCTCCGTGTAATTGACAATGTTTCTTCTGAATCGCTCTTTCTCTGCAGGAGTGAAATTCTTTTCAACGATTTCGACCGCGTAAAGCCCAATCGCCACCATCTCCGGGTTGGCGATGGCGATTCGGATACCTTCCCTTGTGAGGTCTTTAAGGGAATGAATCCCCCTTGGGTTTCCCTTCTGAACATTGATCGAAGGAATGAGGTAGGCAACCCTCCTTTCGGATTCGGTAAACACCAGCCCTTCTCTTTTTGCCATCTCCATAAAGTCGGAGGAAGCAGGAAAGTAGATGTCCCCTCTTTTCGTCAATTTCATCTGAGAAAGGACAAACCCCGAACCTCCAAAGACCACCTCTACAGAGATACCGGTTTTTCTGCGGAAGTCCTGGATTGCCTCTTCTGTTGGAGGCTTGCTCGCCACGCCCGCAAAGAGGAGGAGTTTACGGGTAGATGACCAGACATGCAAAGGCATGGCAAAGGGAATGGCAATGAGCAGGGAAAGGTAAAACGCCTTACGCAAGAGAGATATCATAAACCCTGCCCGAAATGCTTATGGAAGAGTTCTGTAAGTGTCTTTTCTATCTCTTTCCTAAACTGTCCATACTGTTTCATCAATCGGCTGGCCTCAGGTGTAACCTTCGACCCTCCGCCTGATATCCCCCCTGTTTTCCTTTCGAGGAGTGCAAAACCGAGTCTCTCCTCAAGGGTCCGGATGAGCCGCCAGGCTTTGCTATAGGACATGGACATCTGAAAGGCGGCCTGATGAAGGGAATTCGTTTTCTTAACCCTTTTCAGCAGTTCATAGGGTCCGTCGCCAAAAGCCTTTCCATGATGATCGAGCCAAAGTTTATAAGCGAGCTTCATCGGATTATCTGAAAGCGTTATACTTGTTTGAGAATAACGGTGATTTTAATGAATGGTTGGGTATCTGTCAAGCGGCAGGAGGAAGAAATATTTATATAGACAGAAGCGGTAAATTTCTGTTATATAATTTGAAATTCAAATAGCATGAACGGAGATGAGACGATGTTTCATATCGCTGATCCGAAGGATATCAAGGCTGGGAAGTATACGGATGTCTATTTCACGAGGACGATGGAAGTCCTCAAGGCGAAGAAGATCGACAAACGGGTCAAGGCTGAATTCATTGCCAAACGGTTTCCGGAGGATTACGGGTGGGGAGTCCTGGCCGGGATCGAAGAGGCGGTCTATCTCCTCAAAGACCTCCCCGTCAACGTGAGGGCCATGAAGGAGGGGACGATCTTCCGGGCTTACGAGCCGGTGATGGAGATCGAAGGGATGTATACGGAATTCGGCCTTTTCGAGACATCGATCCTGGGTCTCCTCTGCCAGGCTTCCGGCGTAGCCACCAAGGCGGCCCGCTGCAAAAAGGCGGCGGAAGACCGTAGGGTCATCAGCTTCGGGGCAAGGCGGATCCATCCGGCCATCGCGCCAATGGTGGAACGAAATGCCTTCATCGGGGGTTGCGATGGCGTTGCCGTCGTCAAGGACGCCGAGATGATCCATGAGGAGCCCTCCGGAACCATGCCCCATGCCCTGGTCCTGCTCATCGGCGATACGGTCGAAGCGACCAAGGCCTTTGATGAGGTGATCGATCCCAAGGTAAAGAGGGTTTCCCTGATCGATACCTTCAATGATGAAAAGATAGAGGCCATCCGTGTGGCAGAAGCCCTGGGAAAGAAACTTTATGCCGTCAGGCTCGATACGCCCAGCTCACGAAGGGGTGATTTCCAAAAGATCATCGAGGAGATCCGCTGGGAGCTGAACCTCAGGGGATTTGGCCATGTGAAGATATTTGTGAGCGGTGGGTTGGATGAGAAACGTATCCTGAGCCTGAATCCTGTGGTGGATGCCTATGGAGTGGGAACTTCCATTACCAACGCCCGGTCCGTTGACCTGGCGATGGACATCGTCGAAATCGAAGGAAAGCCACTGGCGAAGAGAGGAAAGATGTCCGGTTCGAAGAGCGTCCTCCGATGCTCCAAATGTTTTCAGGACAGGATGATTCCCTGTCAGGCAAGAAGGGGCTCCTCCGGCAAGGGTTCAAATCGATGTTCATGCGGGGGTCGTTTTCAGGAGCTTCTTCTCCCTCTCATTCAGAATAAAAGGGTCCTTCAGGATTTGCCCACTCCTCAGGCCATACGGAAATATGTCCTTCAGCAGTTACCCCGCTTCGATCTTTAGATTTTGTCCTTCACCCGACCGGGATAGTTCACGCACAGAAGAAGGGAAGGGGATATGAAGGAAGCCATGCTTTACAGTTTCTTGGAAGAGGGAAAGGTCAAGTGTCACCTCTGCAGTCATCGATGTGTCATCTCTCCTTCAAAAAGAGGGGTCTGTGGAGTGAGGGAGAACAGGGAAGGCAAGCTCTTCAGCCTTGTCTTTGGACGGGCCATCTCCATGAATGTGGATCCCATTGAGAAGAAGCCCCTTTTTCACCTCCTGCCCGAGTCGACCTCCTTCTCCATCGCGACTGTGGGCTGTAATTTCCGTTGTCTTCAGTGTCAGAATCATGAGATCTCTCAGATGCCGGTCGACGAAAAAATAATTGATGGATCCTGGGCTCCGCCATCCAGGATCGTTTCTCTCGCAAAGGAAAATCGATGCCGGTCCATCTCTTACACCTATACCGAACCCACGATCTACTTTGAGTATGCGTATGAGACAGCGGCCCTGGCGAGTCAGGAAGGGATCAAAAATATATTTGTCACCAATGGCTATATGACGGAAGAGGCTCTGAAAACGATCCAGCCCTATCTCGATGGGGCCAATGTCGATTTGAAGAGTTATCAGGAGAAGTTTTATAAGGAGGTGTGCGGAGCGAGGCTCAAGCCCGTTCTCGAAAGCCTGAAGTTGATGAAAGCGTTGGGGATCTGGGTGGAAATCACCACACTCGTCATTCCGACCTTGAACGATTCGGAAAGAGAATTTGAGGAGATCGCCCAGTTCATCCTCTCGTTGGGGGCAGAGGTCCCGTGGCATCTCTCCGCCTTCTATCCCACATACAAGCTGATCAATCTTCCCCGGACCCCGGCCGCAACCCTTCACCGGGCAAGAGAGATCGGGCTGAAGGCAGGTCTCCGATATGTTTATTGCGGTAATATCTCCGGGCAAGGAGGAGAGGATACCTTCTGTTCCCATTGCGGGCGAAATGTGATCGAGAGAATGGGTTTTCGGGTGGTCAAGAATGATGTGACGGGAGGGGAATGCCGACATTGCCATGCAAAGATTGACGGCGTCTGGGCGTAGTTTGAGAAGGGGTATCCAATAAGTATGACCCGAGATCATCATCAGAGAGTTATCTGGACGATTGGGGGCGGCAAGGGGGGAAGCGGGAAGAGTTTTATCACCACCAATATCGGAATCTGTCTCTCAAAATTGGGCGCCCGGGTCATCCTCATCGACGCCGATCTGGGAGGGGCGAATCTCCACACCTTTCTGGGCATTCTTCCGCCCGGCCCCACTCTTTCCGACTTCATCAAGAAGAGGGTTTCTCATCTCAAAGAGGCGCTCATTCATACCGGGGTTCCCAATCTCCAGCTCCTGACGGGAGCGCAGGACCTTCTCAATGCCGCCGATGCGAAGAGCGCCCAGAAAAGGAAGCTTCTGCGTTCCATCAAAAGCCTGGAAAGCGATTATATCCTGGTCGACCTGGGCGGTGGGAATGCCCTGAGCGTTCTGGACTTCTTTTTGATGTCGGACGGAGGAATCCTGGTGGCGACCCCTGAACCCACCTCAATCGAAAATACCTACCGGTTTTTAAAGAGCGCTTTCTATCGGAGGCTGAGGCAGGCAGTCTCCTCCTTTTCGGCCAAGAGCCTGATCGACGAAGCAATGGATCGGAAGAACGAGGCGGGCATCCGCACTCCTTATGAACTCCTGAGAGAAGTGAGGCGCATCAACGAAGAGGATGGACGGAAGATGGTTGAGGAGGCCGCGACTTTTCACCCCAATCTCATTTTGAACCAGGTTCGGTCAAAGAAGGATATTGAGATCGGTTTTTCGATTCGAAGCGCCTGCCAGAAGTACTTCGGCATTCAACTCCACTATCTGGGTTATATTGTCTATGATCAGGACGTGGGGAACTCCATACGGAAAAGAAGGCCGTTGGTTCTCGAGAATTATCGTTCCAAGGCGGCCCAATGCGTGTCGGAGATCGCCTCCAGACTGGCGGACAGCCACCGGATGCCCCATGGAATTTAACCTGCTCTTTTTGTGGCGGTGTTTTATATAACGTTAAGGTTCGTTGAGGTTTAAATGAAACGGATCGAAGAGCAGACCCATTATGAAATATTAGAGGTAAGCCCCGATGCTGATCTAAAAGAAATTCAGCGGGCTTATGATCATGCGAAGGAGACCTTTCATGCCGATTCTCCGGCGATCTACTCCCTCTTCTCGGAAGAGGAGATGAGGAAGATACAGGCGGCGATTGAAGAGGCTTACCGTGTTCTGATGGATGAGGCATTGCGGAAGAGTTATCATCAATCTCACTCCCATCTCATAGAAAGATCTTCAAGTGAAAAACAGACGGAGAAATCCGTGAAGTCATCGGAGATAAAAAGCAGCCTTTCTTTTACAGACCTTTCGATAGAGGTTGGAGAAATGACCTATCGGGGAAGGTCGCTCAAGCAGATCCGTGAGAAACTGGGGATCGATCTCAAAGCCATCTCCGCTAAAACCAAGATCAATATCAAGACCCTTGAGTTAATTGAGGAGGAGGACCTGGAGCATCTTCCTGCCATGGTCTATTTGAAGGGGTTCTTGAAGGCCTATGCCCGGGCGCTCAATTTAGACGCTCAGAAGTTGATCGAGGGTTATTTCGAATTGTTTAAGGAAAAGGGGAAAAAATAAAAATGCCAAATGAATTAGAAGATAAAAACTATCTGTCATTCTGAACTTGGTTCAGAATCTCTCAGTGGGAGACCCTGGCACAAAGTGATGAACGAATGTGAATCAATAAATTCAGGGTGACACTCATTTGACATTTGGATTTATTTTCAGGGTTTTTCCGCTATAAGTTCTTCCACCCTCGCTGCAATCTGCTGGCCAATGGCGCTGTTAAATCCAACGATCTTCTCCCGGACATTGCCTTCCTTATCGATAAGGATGGTGGTGGGAAGGGCGGTAACTTTATAATTTCTGGCCACATCTTCGGGAGTCATGATGATGGGGTAGGGGATGTCCATCGATTTGACAAAGCGGCGTACCATCTCCGTTTCTCCTGATTTATCCAGGCTCATCCCAATCAATTCAAATCCCTTATCCTGGTAAATTTTGTAGAGCTGTGTCAGATGGGGAATCGATTCCTTGCAGGGCCCGCACCAGGTCGCCCAGAAATCGAGCAGGACCACCTTTCCTCTCAATCCGGAGAGGGTGATCTCCTGGCCTTCGATGGTTTTAAGGGTAAAGCCGGGCGCGGAGGCAGGCTCCTCCAGCTTTTTGGCACAATGGGGGGTTAATAAGGCCAGTGTCAGACAAAGGCTCCATATAAAAACATATCTTAAAAATGGTTGTCTCATCATCATCCGAAATGATCAACCCCTTCACTTTCATTTGCCCCATCCCCTCCCCACCCTCCCCTTGAAGGGGAGGGAATCTTAGGGGCATTTTTTTAACCCCTCCCCCTTCAAGGGGGAGATTAGGAGGGGGATGGGATAGGATGGACTATTCCCTCTACAGGGCTTTTTCGATCAAGGCCTTCAAGCGGGCTTTAGGGACTGATCCGATAATCTGATCAAGAACCTTTCCCTCTTTAAAGAGGATGAGAGCAGGAATTCCCCGCACACCATACTGACTGGGTGTGGCCGGGTTTTCATCCACATTGAGCTTGGTTATTTTGACCCGGCCTGAAAATTCCTTTGCCAACTCTTCGACGATCGGGCCGATGGCACGGCAGGGTCCGCACCAGGTTGCCCAGAAATCGACTAACACCGGAATGTGCGATTGAAGAACTTCCGCTGTGAAATTCTTATCATTCACCTGGAGCAAACTCGAATCATTCGCCATTTTTAAACTCCTCCATTTAAAAATTCATAACTCATAACTCATAACTCATAACTCTTCTTTATAACTTCCTCTCCAGAACGTAATCGGACAATGAAAGAAGGGCCTCCTTCTCTCTTGAGTCGGAAAGGTGACGGAGGTGTTCTTTTGCCCTTGCCACATATTCTCTCGCCTTTTCCAAGGTGTAGGTTACCCCGTGATATTTATCGATAATCGTTACGACCTGGAAGAATGATTCCCTTGTCATGGGATCGGATTCGACGGCCTCACGGATGATGGCGGACTCTTTCTCAGTGCATTGGTTCAGGGTAAAGATGAGAGGGAGCGTGATCTTTCCATCCTGGAGGTCGATGCCGATCTTCTTTCCGAATTCCTCTTCCCTGGAAGTGTAGTCAAGATTGTCGTCGGTCAACTGAAAGGCGATCCCGAGATCCATTCCAAAATTAGCTAAAGCCGCATCAGTTTCCTCCGGAGCTTCTCCAAGAATAGCGCCGACCTGAGTGGCAGCCGAGAAGAGCGCCGCCGTCTTCCGCACAATGATGGAGAGGTAATCCTCCTCGGTCAGAGAAATGTCATTGGTTTTAATCAGTTCCTCAAGTTCTCCTTCTGCCATAAGGGTCGTAGCCCTGGCAATCGCCCGAAGAATTTTTTGATTTCCATTTTCCACCAGCAGGGAAAAGCATTTTGTAAAGAGGAAGTCCCCCACCAGGACACAGGCCTCATTTCCCCATTTGGCGTTGGCCGATTCCATTCCCCTTCGGAGTTCTGCCCGGTCCACAACATCGTCATGGAGGAGCGTGGCCGTATGGATGAATTCGATTAAACTGGCCATGGAGATATGCGCCTCTCCTCGATATCCGCAGGCCCTGGCTGAAAGCAGGAGAAGAATAGGGCGGAGCCGTTTACCTCCGCTGAGGAGAAGATGTTCTCCAATGGCGGCGATGATGGGGACATCGGACTTCAAATTCCTGCGGAACTCAAGGTCCACCTTTTTCAGATCGTCTCCCACCCATAGGAGAATTCTTTCTAAAAGAGACTTCTCTTCGATTCTCGAAATGGAAGTATTCAGAACGCTCATCTTTGAATTTATAATCCTATTCGATGGCCATTGTCAAAAAAATATTGTGAGTTACACTGGCAGCAGAAAGATTCATAACGATAAAGATTGTATACGGAGTGAAGTGAAACGGAATTCCGGATACAATCGGTTGAACGAAGCCGCGGGCCGATAGCTATGGGGATTCAATCGAAACGATAAAGATTGTATACGGAGTGAAGTGAAACGGAATTCCG
>Ga0207951_100570_pt1 | contig 17665 bp, 16 predicted proteins | sample Subbio12Aug_8Bad_FD_184830 | JGI IMG/M metagenome (GOLD analysis project Ga0207951, IMG submission 184830) | Serpentinite rock and fluid subsurface biosphere microbial communities from McLaughlin Reserve, California, USA - CR12Aug_8Bad (SPAdes) | ecosystem: Environmental > Terrestrial > Deep... | reverse complement strand
CTCCCGCCGCTCCGGTCGAAGACCCGGCCGCCCCGCTTCAGGTCGGTGGTGACTCCCATGGCAAGCTGACGCCTGCCGCCATGTTCATGCTCGCGGACCCGGTCGTTAAGGTCGTGATGATCGGCCTCGTCCTGGCCTCGATTTTCTCGTGGGTTCTCCTCCTCATCAAAATGTTCGAGTTCGGTTCGCTGAACAAAAGGACCGACCGCTTCCTGGAAAGCTTCCGCCAGGCCCGCACCATTGCGGACATGCGCCGGGTGGCCACCTCGGACGAGTTTGACGGCAACCCCCTGGCCGATATGGCCGCGGCCGCGACCGACGAACTCGAACTGACCCGTCAGGCGGGCCTGTCGCTGACCGGCGAACACCGCGACTCGACGATCATGCGCTCCCAGGCTGCCGTGGCCGCCGTTCAGGCCGGCCTCGCCAAGCGTATCTCGGGCGGCCAGCAGTTCCTGGCCTCGACCGGTTCCAACGCGCCGTTCATCGGTCTGTTCGGCACCGTTTACGGGATCATGAACTCCTTCATCGGTATCGCGAACACCAACACCACCAACCTGGCCGTCGTCGCCCCCGGCATCGCCGAGGCGCTGCTGGCCACCGGCATCGGCCTGTTCGCGGCCATCCCGGCGGTTATCTTCTACAACTACTTCAACACCCGCATCTCGGCGTACGGCACCCGCTCGGACGGCTTCAGCGCCGAACTGAGCAACGCCATCTCGCGCAATCTCGACAAGGGAGCGTAAGCCGGATGGCCGCCAAACTTTCAGGCGGCGGCGGCGGCAAGTACACCGTCGAGCAGAACAGCGATATCAATGTCACGCCCTTCGTCGACATCATGCTGGTTCTGCTCATCATCTTCATGGTGGCGGCCCCTCTTGCCGCTCCATCCGTTGAGGTGACATTGCCGCGCGCCGTCGCTCCGCTGGCTTCGAATCCGCCGGTGCCGATCTATATCTCTATCCAGCGTAACGGGCAGGCCTACCTCGGCGACTTCCCGGTGGCGCTGAACGAGATCGGGCCGGAGCTGCAGGGTCAGATTGGACGCCGCAATCCCGCGGACGAGCGTATCTTCATCCGGGCCGACAAGACTACCCGGTACGGCGACTTCATGCAGGTCATGAATTCGCTCCAGGACAACGGCTTCTACAGCGTTGCCCTGGTCGGTGAAGACACGGATCGTCAGTAGGAGCGGTAGATCATGACAGACATCGAATATCACCGCTCAAGGTACGACGCGCCCAAGCCCAAAGGCCTGTTCGGGGTTCCCCCGGGCGTCCTGATCGGCAGCGTGATCGTCGTCACCATCCTGTTTTCCGTGCTGGCGTTCTATTTCATCAACGCCACGTTCAAGCTGAAGGAAGTCAACTACTCGGACGACGCCGTCGACGTCGAGATCATCGAGCCGATCCCGCCGCCGCCGCCGCCGCCGCCTCCGCCGCCTCCGCCGGACACGCCCCCGCCGCCCAAGCTGCAGGTGCGCCCGCCGGTCTCCGCTCCGAATGCGCCGCCGCCTCCGGTGACGCTGCCGATCGAGCCGACGAAGAAGGAAGACCGTGTCGAATACCGGGGTCCCCCGGTGATCGTCCCCGGTCCGCCGCCTCCGCCGGCTCCTCCGGCCCCGCCGCGCCCCGCCGTCGTCACCAACGTGACATGGGGTCGTCAGCCTCAGCCGGAGTTTCCGGAACGGGCCCTGACACGCGGGATCGAGTCGGGTTCGGCCACGCTGCTCTGCACGGTCGGCGCCAGCGGTCAGGCGACCAACTGCAGCATCGTCTCCGAGGAGCCGGCCGGAGCCGGATTCGGCCAGGCGGCGCTGCGGTCGATGTCCCGGGCACGGTTCTCGCCCGGTACGGTCGACGGCGTGGCCCAGGGCGGCCAGGCACGGTTCACGGTTCGCTTCCGCGTCGCGGACTAGGACCGATACTTCCAGACCAAGAGAAACACCCCGGGGGCGACCCCGGGGTGTTTTTCTTTGGCGAGTCAAAAACCTGTCCGAAGCGCACAGGGTCGCCACGCGCCGGAGCGTTTTGAACGCTCCGGCGTTGATCCGGTCGCCGTTCCAAGGAGGAAGTTGAATGAGAACCCCGAGCCTCGTCGCTGTGCTGGCCGTATCCGCCGCGCTCGCCGGCTGCGCCTACAATGAGACCCTGGGCCGAAACCAACTGCTCATTGTTGACGACAGCGCCCTGACGCAACAGGCCGATGCGGCCTGGGCCGAGGCCTTGCGGACCCAGCGCGTCTCGACCGACGCCGCCGCCAACGCCCGCATCCGTCGCATCGGCGACCGCATCGTTCAGGCCGCGGGTCTCACGGACCGGCGCTGGGAGTACGCCCTGTTCGTCAGCGACAGCCCCAACGCCTTCGTCCTGCCGTCGGGCAAGATCGGCGTCACCACCGGCCTGCTGGCCCTGGTCCGCAATGACGACCAGCTGGCGACGGTGCTGGGCCATGAGGTCGGCCATGTCGTCGCGCGGCATGCCGCCGAGCGCTATTCCCAGAACGCCCTCGCAAGCACTGGCGTTGACGTGGCGAGAGGTGTGGCTGGAGACCAGGCCCAAGCCGTCGGGGCCATCTTCGGCATGGGCGCGCAGTTCGGCGTCCTGCGCTACTCGCGCAATCACGAGCTGGAGGCCGACCGGATCGGCGTCGACTATCTGCAGCGCGCCGGGTTCCGGCCGTCCGAGGCCGTGGCGCTGTGGCGGCTGATGGCGGCGCAGCGCCAGGGTTCGACGCCGGAGTTCGCCTCGACGCACCCGTCGGACGCCAACCGCATCGCGGCGCTGGAGCAGTACATCGCCAGTCGAGGGTGGAACTAGGAGCGAGGGCTTAAGGCTGATGGCTTGGATATTCGGGCGGGTCGTCGGCCTCGTCCGGACCCCCGGCGGCTAAACGCCAAGCCCCAAGCCCCAAGCCCCAGGCCCTAATCCCAGAACCCGTCTTGATCACCGAACCGGACCCCGCTAGACACGCCGCTCGCGACAGCGCGCCGCCTTAGCTCAGTTGGTTAGAGCGCCGGTTTGTGGAACCGGAGGTCCTCAGTTCAAGCCTGAGAGGCGGTACCATCTCCCCTGGTGTGGAGACGTATCACAGCATGTCTGACGCGCCGCCCGCCTGGGACCCCCTGCAGTACAGCCGGTTCGAGGCCGAGCGCGATCGCGCCGCCCTCGATCTGTTGCTGCGTCTCCCCGCCGACCTGTCGCCGTGCCGGATCTGGGATCTCGGCTGCGGCGCCGGCCAGCATGCGGCCCTGCTGAAACGACGGCATCCTTCGGCGGCCGTGCACGGGCTCGATTCGAGCGAGGCGATGCTGGCTGAAGCCGCCGCGCGATATGCCGAGATTGACTGGCGACGGGGGAATATCGCCGACTGGTCGCCCGCGGCCCCCGCAGATCTGATCCTGGCCAACGCCTCCCTGCACTGGCTGCCCGATCACGCGGCTCTGTTTCGGCGCCTGGTTCAGGCTCTGGCGCCGGGGGGCGTGCTGGCGGTGCAGATGCCGATGGCCCATGAGACCCGGCATCATGCGACGATGCGGGCGGTCATGGCCGAAGGGCCATGGGCCGGGCCGCTGGCCGGGGTGGAGACGATTGCGCCCCTCCTGCCGCCCGAGGCCTATTACGAGGTTCTGGCCGGGGACTGCGAGGCGGTCGACATCTGGGCGACGACCTATCTCCACGCCCTGACCGGACCCGATGCGGTGCTGGAATGGATGAAGGGGACCGCGCTCCGGCCCGTCCTCGCCGCCCTGACGGACCCGGCTATGCGGACGGGGTTTCTTTCCGCGCTTGGCGCAGCGCTTGCCGCATCGTTTCCGGCTCGGGCGGATGGCGTGACCCTGCTTCCGTTTCCGCGTCTGTTCCTGGTGGCGCGACGTCGCTGACCGCGCGACGACGACGGAGCCCGGTGACGGGCCCGTCCAGCGTCGCCAGCGCGGCGCTGGCCGCCAGATAGCCGGCCGACACCCCGGCGTCGAATCCCTTCCAGTCTCGGATGTCGAGACCGTCGGGCGTCGGCTGGATCAGCAGGTCGGTGGCGGCGCGCGCGCTCTCGATGTCGGCGTCCGTGGTCAGGGTGGCCGAGCGCATCAGGATGGAGACGATCGGCGGCCCGCGCCGCCAGGCTCCGGTGACGATCAGCCCCCAGATCGACGGCGGGTTCTCGATCAGGTCCGGGTCGACGCCGCGCGCCTCCGACATGTCGACGCCGATGATCGGGCCCGCGTGCATCTGGCGCATGACCTCGGTCGGCAGATTCTTGAGCACGGCGCCGTCGACCAGCACCTGGCCGTCGATGACGATGGGCGGCAGAATCCCCGGAATGGCGATGGAGGCGCGCAGGGCTCGCCGCATCAGGCCGCGCCGGTGCACCTCGATCCGGCCGCTGGTCAGATTGGTCGAGACGGCGAAGAAGGGCCGCACCAGGTCGGCCAGGTCGGTGTCGCCATAGGCCTCCTGCAGCAGGCAGTCGACCTTCTTCGCCCGGGTCATGGCGAGCATGGGGAAGGTGATGTCCGACAGGGGGTCGCTGTCGACAAAGGCCTTGTGGATGCGGGCTTCCAGCTCCTCCTGCGACCAGCCCATGGCCGGTCCGGCGGCGATCACCGCCCCCATCGACGAGCCGCCGACGAAGTCGATCGGCACCCTGGCCTCCTGCAGGGCCTGCAGGACGCCGATGTGGGAATAGGCCCGGGCCCCGCCGCCGGACATGACCACGCCGACGGCGCTGCCGGTGATGACCCGGGCCATGCGCCCGGCGTCGGCCTGATCGCCCTCGACCGCCTGGAACCAGCGGCCCGGCTGGATCGCATCCAGCCAGACGGCGGTGTTGGCGGGGCGGATCATGCGCGGGTCGCGTAGCAGGATCAGGTCGGTGCGGCGCTGGGCGTCCAGCAACCCGGCGTAGGAGAGGGGCCGGTTGGGCGGGGCCAGCAGGCCGGAACCTACGACGAAGACGCGGTCGACCTGGCGCGCGCACAGGGCGGCCCAGGCGGGCTCGTCCATCTCGGCGACATAGAGGACGAAATCGTGCTGGTCCTCGACGCGGCTGAACCAGTCCGCGGCCGAACTCAGGGCGGACTGGTCGATCACCTGGCAGGTGAAGCCGTCCGCCTCTATGGCCGCGGCTATGCGTTCGATGAAGGCCCGGATCGGGCGAGGGCGGGCCGAGATGAAGCCGAACACGCTGGGCTCGCCGCCGCCGGACCGGCGGTCGCGAGCGCGCTGGATCATCAGCCGGGACAGCTCGACCATCAGGTCCGGCTCGGTGCGGGCGGCCTCGAAGAAGGCGTCGCGGGGCAGGGCCACGACCTCGCAGTCACGCAGGGCCACGACATCGGCGGTGTGATGGGTGCCGGCCAGCATGGCCATCTCCCCGGCGGGTTCACCGGGCCGGATGACGCCGACGAACTGGGGCGGGCGGTCCGTGCCGTGCTCGCGCCGGAACACGCCGAGGCGGCCGCTGCGCAACAGGAACAGGGTGTCGGCGTCGGAGCCCTCGGCGAACAGGGTCTCGCCGCCGGTCAGGGCGAACCAGCTGGCGCGGGTGTTCTTGCCGCTCCCGAAGATGCGGTGCAGGGCGTCGTCCAGCCGGTCGGAGTGGGGGGCGGGCATGGGAGGACGGTAGCGGGAGTCGGAGGCAGTAGGGAGTCGGAGGCAGGAGGCAGTAGGCAGTAGGAGAAGAAAGCGGAATGGGAACGGTCGGCAAATGGGAAGCTGCCAAACCCTACTGCCTACTGCCTACCACGCCCCCATCTCCCGCAACCGCTTGGCCAGATCCTCCGGCACCTCGCCGGCGTCGAGGGTGGACAGGTCGGGGGGGGCGTCCTTCGGCTCCAGATAGCGCCAGCCCTGGAAGGGGCGGCGGGCCTGGGGGGCGGTGCGGATGACCTCGGGCGACAGGGTGATGTGGCACATCGAGGTCTTGCCCTCGCCGCGGGTGGCGATGTCGGCGATCGGCATGCGGCAGGTGACCGAGCCCTTCATCACCCAGAACAGCGAACCGCCGTCCTCCAGCTCCGCCGCGCGCTTGGGCGTCATCCGGGTGTGGACAGTCAGCCAGTCGCCCTTGCCGACGCGACGCTCCAGCGTCTCGACCTTGGCGACGCCGACGCAGAGCTTGATCATGTGAAGCGGCAATCGAGTCTCTTTCCCCTGCTCCGACCCGCGCCGCGATGCGCCCCTGCCGGAGATTGTTCCAGATCAAGGCGCGTAACGCCGGGTCGTCCAGTATCGCCGGACGCATGGCGGGAGATACATCATGTTCAAGGCCAATGTCGGCGGACTGGATCGAATTCTGCGCGTCATCGTCGGGCTCGGACTGATCGCCCTCGTCTTCGTCGGGCCCCAGACGCCCTGGGGCTGGCTCGGGGCCGTGCCGCTGCTGACCGGTCTGTTCGGAACCTGCCCGCTCTATTCGCTGCTCGGCATCCGGACCTGCGCGCGGCGGTAGCCGCGACGCGGCCGCCCGGGATCTAGGCCTCGCGGGCCGTGATCACCGCCAGCACCGAATCCGCCGCGACCTGATCCCCGACCGCGACGCCGATCTCGCCGACAACCCCGTCGAACGGGGCGACGAGGGCGTGCTCCATCTTCATGGCTTCGAGCACCACGACGGACTGGCCCTTGGTCACGGTGTCGCCGGGCCTGGCGGGGGCAGCGACGATCTTGCCGGGCATGGGCGCGCGCAGGGCGCCGTCGGAGGCGGGGCCGCCGGCCCCGGATCCCGACCGGGAGAAGGCGCTGACATCGAAGGCGGAGCCGTTCTCGAAGGCGATCACCCGGGTCGCCGACAGGCCGAGCAGCCGCGTCATCGGATGATCGTCGTCGTCGAGCATTTGCGCGAGGCGCTGCTCGCCGTCGACGACGACGGCCTGGGTGATGCGCGCGGGCGCGTTGGCGCGGAAGCCAGTGGTTCCGGCGAGGGTGTCCCATGGCGATGTCGGGCTCTCCCCCGGGCCGGCTGCAAGGTGGCGCAGGCGATGGGCCGCGTCTTCAATGCCCATTTCCGAGAGGGGGTCGGCGGCGAGGTCGCTTTCTTCGGCGGCGATGAAGCCGGTATCGACATCGCCGGTCACGAACCGGGGATGCTCCAGGCATTTCATGACGAAGGCGGCGTTGGTCTTCACCGGCCAGACCTCGACCCGGCTCGCTGCTTCCGCCAGGGCGTCAGCGGCGTCCTCCCGCGTCTCCGCATGGACGATCAGCTTGGCGATCATCGGGTCGTAGAACTGGCTGACCTCGCCGCCTTCCTCCACGCCGGTGTCGATGCGGATACCCTCGGGCATGACGAAATGGTCGAGCCTGCCGATGCTGGGCAGGAAGCCGTTGGCCGGGTCCTCGGCGTACAGCCGCGCTTCCATGGCCCAGCCGTTGAGGGGGATGTCGGCCTGTTTCAGCGGCATCGGCTCACCGGCGGCGACGCGGAACTGCCATTCGACCAGGTCGACACCGGTGACCGCCTCGGTGACCGGGTGTTCGACCTGCAGCCGGGTGTTCATCTCCATGAACCAGATACGGTCGGCCTTTAGCCCGTCAGAGGCGTCGGCGATGAATTCGATGGTGCCGGCGCCCTCGTAGTTCACGGCCCTGGCGGCGCGGACGGCGGCGTCGGTGACGGCTTGGCGCGTCGCGCTGTCCATGCCGGGGGCAGGGGCCTCCTCGATCACCTTCTGGTGCCGCCGCTGCAGCGAGCAGTCGCGCTCATACAGGTGGACGACGGTGCCGTGGCTGTCGCCGAAGACCTGCACCTCGATGTGGCGCGGGCGGGTGATGTATTTCTCGATCAGGACGCGCGGGTCGCCGAAGGAGGACTGGCCCTCGCGCTGGGCCGAGGCGAGGCCGTCGGCGAAGTCTTCGGCGCGCTCGACCTTCTTCATCCCCTTGCCGCCGCCGCCGGCGACGGCCTTGATCAGCACCGGATAGCCGATGGCGTCGGCCTCGGTCTGCAGGCGCTCCAGCGACTGGTCCTCGCCGAGATAGCCGGGGGTGACCGGTACCCCGGCCTCGATCATTAGCGTCTTGGCGGCGTCCTTCAGCCCCATGGCGCGGATGGCGGCGGGGGGCGGGCCGATCCAGACCAGGCCGGCGGCCATGACAGCCTCGGCGAAGTCGGCGTTCTCGGACAGGAAGCCGTAGCCGGGGTGGATGGCCTCTGCGCCCGTGGCTTTCGCGGCGGCGAGGACCTTCGCGGCGTCCAGATAGGATTCGCGGGCCGGGGCCGGGCCGATCAGGACGGCCTCATCGGCCTCGCGCACATGCAGGGCCCTGGCGTCGGCCTCGGAATAGACGGCGATGGTGCGCAGGCCCATGCGGCGGGCGGTGCGGAAGACACGACAGGCGATCTCGCCGCGATTGGCGACCAGGACGGATTTGAACATGTGTCCGGTTTAGAGGGGCGAGGGGCGAGGGTCGAGGGTCGAGTTGGAGCGGCGTTGTCGTCGGCCTCTCTTCTAACTTCCCTCGACCCTCGACCCTCGACCCTATTCAGCCCAGCGTGGTTTGCGCTTCTCCAGGAAGGCGCTGACGCCCTCCTGGCCCTCGGTCGAGACGCGGGCGCGGGCGATGCGTTTGGCGGTGTCTTCCATCAGACCATGGTCGATCTTCTGGCCGACGACGTCATTGACCAGCCGTTTGGCCTCGCCCATGGCGCCGGGCGCATTGGCGCTGATGCTGTCGGTCAGCATGGAGACGAATTCGTCGACCGAGCCCTCGGGCAGGACCATGTCGATCAGGCCGGCGTGGGCCGCATAGTCAGCGTCGAAGATATTGGCCGACAGGAACAGCTGGCGGGCGCGGCGGGCGCCGACGGCCTCGACCACATAGGGGGCGATGGTCGCGGGGATGAGGCCCAGCTTGACCTCGGTGAAGCCGAACCGGCTGCCCTCGACGGCCACGGCCATGTCGCAGGCGGCGACGATGCCGGCCCCGCCGCCCATGGCCGCGCCCTCGACGATGGCGCAGGTCAGGGCCGGAACGTCGTGCAGGGCCTTGAGCATCTTCGCCAGACCCATGGCGTCGTCGCGGTTGTCGCCTTCCGACCAGCCGGCCGCGTCGCGCATCCAGCCGAGGTCGGCCCCGGCGCTGAAGGTGCCGCCGGCGCCCCGGACGAAGACCAGACGGACATGGTCGGCCCCTTGCAGGGTTTCGAACGCCTCATAGAGGGCGGCGACCGTCGGGCCGTCGAAGGCGTTGCGCTTGTCGGGCCGGTTGATGGTGATGAAAACGATGCCGTCGGCGGTCGAGTCGATCCGGACCAGCTCGTCATTGGCGTCCGGCGCCGGCGTGGCCAGCAGCGGGTGGGCGATGGCGTTGATCTCGGCGGCCTCGGCGGGCGTGATGTCGAGGGCGTTCAGTTCGGCTTCGGTGGGCTGGTCGGTCATGATGGGCTCCTGCGCTGTCGTCGTATAACGCTTCCGGAGCCGAACGGAACATTGAGCCGACGTCATGGCGATCCATGACCGACCCAGTGCGCCGGATGAGCGTGGCCAGCCCCCTCCCGGACAACCCGCTTGGGCTGAGCCGGGAGACGGGTGGACGCCGGTGCGCTCGTCGGGGGTGCGTCAACCGTCCCGGCTCTCCGCTTCGCTTCGGCCGGGATGACAAGGCGCTACATCCGGAACACGCCGAAGGTCGTCTCCGGGATCGGGGCATTGAGGCTGGCGCTGATCGCCAGGCCCAGCACATCCCGCGTCTGGACCGGATCGATGATCCCGTCGTCCCAGAGGCGGGCGGTGGCGTGGTAGGGATTGCCCTCGTCCTCGTATTTCTGGCGGATCGGGGCCTTGAAGGCCTCGGCCTCCTCGGGGGTCCAGCTGTCGGCGTCGCGGTGGACGGTGGCCAGCACCGCCGCGGCCTGTTCGCCGCCCATGACGCTGATCCGGCTGTTGGGCCAGGTGAACAGGAAGCGGGGGCCGAAGGCGCGGCCGCACATGCCGTAGTTGCCGGCCCCGAAACTGCCGCCGATCAGGACGGTGAATTTGGGCACCTCGGCCGACGACACGGCGGTGACCAGTTTGGCCCCGTTTTTCGCGATGCCCTCGGCCTCGTATTTGCCGCCGACCATGAAGCCCGAGATGTTCTGCAGGAAGACCAGCGGGATCTTCCGCTTGCAGGCCAGTTCGATGAAATGCGCCCCCTTGAGCGCGCTTTCGGAGAACAGCACGCCATGGTTGGCGAGGATGGCGACCGGATAGCCCCAGATGCGGGCGAAGCCGCAGACCAGGGTCGTGCCGTACAGGGCCTTGAACTCGTCGAAGTCGGAGCCGTCGACCACGCGGGCGATGACCTCGCGCACGTCATAGGGGGCGCGGACGTCGTCGGGGATGAGGCCGTACAATTCCTCGGCGTCGAAGGCGGGGGCGCGCGGTTCGCGGACGTCGAGATCGACGTGCTTCACCGTGTTCAGGCTGTCGACGATGGTGCGGACGATCTCCAGCGCGTGTTCGTCGTTCTCGGCGACATAGTCGACCACGCCGGACTTGCGGCCGTGGGTCTCTGACCCGCCCAGGTCCTCGGCCGAGATGACCTCGCCGGTGGCGGCCTTCACCAGCGGCGGGCCGGCGAGGAAGATGGTGCCCTGGTTGCGGACGATGACGCTCTCGTCCGACATGGCCGGGACATAGGCGCCGCCGGCGGTGCAGCTGCCCATAACGCAGGCGATCTGGGGGATCGACTTCGCCGACATCCGGGCCTGGTTGAAGAAGATGCGGCCGAAATGGTCGCGGTCGGGGAAGACCTCGGCCTGGTGGGGCAGGTTGGCCCCGCCGGAATCGACCAGATAGACGCAGGGCAGGCGGTTCTGTTCGGCGATCTCCTGGGCGCGCAGGTGTTTCTTCACCGTCATCGGAAAATAGGCGCCGCCCTTCACCGTCGGGTCGTTGGCGACGATCATCACCTCGCGGCCCGAGACCCGGCCGATGCCGCAGATCATGCCCGCGCCGGGGGCCTCGCCCCTGTACATGTCGCAGGCGGCCAGCTGGCCGATCTCGAGGAAGGGCGAGCCGGGGTCGAGCAGCCGTTCGACGCGGTCGCGCGGCAGCAGCTTGCCGCGGGCGACGTGACGGTCGCGGCTGGCGTCGGAGCCGCCGCGGGCGGCCGTGGCGACCTTTTCGCGCAACTGGTCGCGGAGGCCGCGATTGTGGGCGTCGAGGGCCTTGAAGGCGGGGCTGTGCGGGTCGATGGCGGACGTCAGCTTGGGCATGAGGGTGGGTTTAGGGCGGTTCTGGCGAGGGGGGAAGCGGGAGACGCCTTCGGACAAGGGGGGCGGGTCCGGCGGGGCTGGTTCATCACGAAGGACACGAAGAAGGCACGAAGGACACCAAGAGAGGGAGCTCGTGCCGCCGCAGGCGTTCCAGCCGGCGAGAATTCGATGGCGCTCCGCGCGATCCGTGCGCCGGCCCCTTCGTGTTCTTCGTGCGCCCTTGGTGTCCTTCGTGATGAACCAGCCCCGGCGCCGCCTCTGCTACGTCGGGCAAGAAGGTCGCCTTATGTCACCTGCCTGCAAATCCAGTTGACGCCGCACCTGCGCCGTGGCCTGACGCGCGGCCCATGACCCTGCTCAGCCTCCAGACCCGCGCCACGCTGAAAGACCTTCTGCACCTCGCCTGGCCGGTCGTGCTGGCGCGTATCGGCATCATGACCATGGGGCTGACCGACGCCATCGTGGTCGGCAACTGGTCGGGGCTGGAGCTGGCCTACAGCTCCCTGGCCATGACCCCGACCATGATCGTGGTGACCACCGCGGTCGGCCTGTTGATGGGGGTGCAGGTGATGACCGCCCGCTTCATCGGCGAGGGGCGGCGCAATGAGGTCGGGGCGGTGCTGCGGCGCGGCGTGTCCTATTCGCTGTGGCTCGGCCTCGGCTCCATGGTCGCACTGATCCTGCTGGGGCCGTGGGCGCTGCGCAGCCTGGGCCTGGCCGACGGCCTGGCCGAGGGCGCCTCGCCGGTGCTGATCGTTCTGGCCCTGTCCATGCCCGGCTATCTGGTCAGCGTGGCGGCGCAGCTGTTTCTGGAGGCGATGCATCGGCCACGCGCGGGGATGTGGGCCATGTGGATCGCCAATGGCGTCAATCTGGCGCTGAACCTGCTGCTGGTGCCCGATGTGCTCGGGCTGGGCTTCGACGGCGCCGTCGCCGCGGCCTGGGCGACCCTGTTCGCCCGGACCTCGCTGGCGGTGTTCCTGATCGTCTATATCGTGCGCATGCCCGAGGCGCGGGCGCTGGGGGTATTCAACAGGCCGCGGCGCGACCGGCCGGCTGAACGCGACCAGCGCAAGATCGGTTACGGCGCCGGCAGCTCCTATTTCATCGAGGTCGGGGCCTTCGGGGCGATGACCTTCATCGCCGGCCAGCTGGGCGCCATCGAGACGGCGGCCTGGACCATCGTGCTCAATGTCTCGGCCATTGTCTTCATGGTGCCGATGGGGCTGTCGGCGGCGACGGCGGTGCTGGTCGGACAGGCCTATGGCGCGCGGGACGGACGCGGGGTGATGCGGGCCGGTCTGGTCGGGGTCGGGGTGGTGGCGGCCCTGACCCTGGCTGTGGCGCTGCTGCTGTGGCCGACCGCCTCCTGGGTGGCCAGCGCCTATAACCGCGACCCGGCCCTGCTGGCGGTGGTGGTCCCGGCGCTGGTGCTGGCGACCCTGTTCTTCGTCGCCGACGGCATCCAGGTGGTGTCGGCCTCGGCCAATCGGGCGGCGGGCGACGTCTGGTGGCCGACGATCATGCATTTCGCGGCCTACAGCCTGATCATGATGCCGCTGGGCTGGTGGCTGGCGCACGAGATCGGCGTCAACGGACTGGTCTGGGCGGTGATCATCGCCAGCCTGGTGTCGTCGGTCCTGCTGACCGGGCGGTTCGTGCGGGTGGCCGGTCGTGTGGCGAGTGGCCAGTCGCGAGTGGCGAGCTAGGGCGTCCCGCTTGCGCCTGTCCCGGACATTAGCCCTTGTTGTGTCGCTGAACCGCGGCCACTAACTCTCGCCACTCGCCACTCGCCACTCGCCACTCGCCACTCGCCACTCGCCACTCGCCACTCGCCACTGAGCTTCAATGTCCCGCATCCTGATCACCTCGGCCCTGCCTTACATCAACGGCATCAAGCATCTGGGGAATCTGGCGGGCTCGATGCTGCCGGCGGACGTCTATGCCCGGTTCAAGCGGGCCCAGGGCCATGAGGTGCTCTATATCTGCGCTACCGACGAACACGGCACGCCGGCCGAGCTGGCGGCCGCGGCCGCCGGTCAGGACGTGCGGACCTATTGCGACGAGCAGCACGAGATCCAGAAGGCGGCGGGCGAGGCCTTCGGCCTGAGCTACGACTGGTTCGGCCGGTCCTCGAATGCGCCCAACCACCGCCTGACGCAGCATTTCGCCGAAGTGCTGGAGAAGAACGGCCTGATCGAGGAGCGGGTCGACCGGATGATCTATTCGGTCGATGACGCGCGGTTCCTGCCCGATCGCTATGTCGAGGGCACCTGTCCGCACTGCGGCCATGTCGGCGCGCGGGGCGACCAGTGCGACAACTGCGGCCGGCTGCTGGACCCGACCGACCTGATCGATCCGTATTCGGCGGTGTCGGGGTCGCGGAACCTGGAGGCGCGCGATACGCGGCATCTGTATCTGCTGCAGACCAAACTGGCCGAGCGGATCCGGACGTGGATCAATTCGAAGACCGACTGGCAGACCCTGGCGAAGTCGATCGCCCTGAAGCATCTCGACGAGGGGCTGATCGATCGCGGCATCACCCGCGACCTGAAATGGGGCGTGCCGGTGACAGGGCCCGACGGCGGGCCGCGGCCGGGCATGGAGGGCAAGGTCTTCTACGTCTGGTTCGACGCCCCCATCGAATACATCGGCGCGACCGAGGAATGGGCCGATGCGACCGGCCGGACCTGGCGCGACTGGTGGCGCACCGACGAGGGGGCCGATGACGTCCGCTACGTCCAGTTCATGGGCAAGGACAATGTCGCCTTCCACACCGTCAGCTTTCCGGCGACCATCCTCGGCTCGGGCGAGCCGTGGAAGACGGTCGATACGCTGAAGGCCTTCAACTGGCTGAACTGGTACGGCGGCAAATTCTCGACCAGCCAGAAGCGCGGCGTCTTCATGGACCAGGCGCTGGAGCTGCTGCCCGCCGACTACTGGCGCTGGCATCTGACGGCCTATGGGCCCGAGCATTCGGACGCGGCCTTCACCTGGGAGCAGTTCCAGTCGACGACCAACAAGGACCTGGCCGATGTGCTGGGCAATTTCGTCAACCGGATCGTGAAGTTCGCCGAGAGCAAATTCGACGGCGTCGTGCCGGCCGCGGGCGAGCCCGGACCGCTGGAAGCGAAGCTGGAGGCCGACCTGCGCGCCGGCGTCGCCGAGGCCACGGCCCAGTTCGAGGCCATGGAGTTCCGCAAGGCGGCGGTGGCCCTGCGCGCCGTCTGGGTGCTGGGCAATGAATATCTGCAGGAAGCGGCGCCCTGGACCGCCTTCAAGACCGATGTCGACCGCGCCGCCGTGGGCGTGCGAACGGGCCTGAACATGGTGGCCCTGTTCGCGCGTCTGGCGGCGCCGGTGATGCCGGCGACAGCGGTCAAGATCGCCGCCACGGTCGGGGCGACCGACCTGAGCTGGCCGACCCCGGACGCGGGCCTGATCGACACCCTGCCGCGCGGTCAGACGGTGGCGGCGGCGGCCGTGCTGTTCACCAAGATCGAGGACGGTCAGGTGGCGGAGTGGTCGGAGCGGTTCGGCGGGGCGGGCGTCTAGGACGCGAGCTTCAGTTCCGGAGACGGCGGCGGGATCGGCCGGTTCATCTCTTCGGCCATCTCGAACCAGCAGAGGATGGCGTCGCGCACGTTGACGATCGCCTCCTCCGGCGTCTCGCCATCGCTCATGCAGCCGGGAAGATCGGGAACGGTGGCCAGGTAACCTCCGCCCTCGTCTTCACGCAGCGGTCGGACCAGAACGGGATAGGACAGAGGCGACATCATGCCCTCGAAACCGCGTCCACCATCCGGACGAGCTGACGAATATACACCGACTTGATCGGGCGGGCGAATGGGACGCTGAGCATGTCCGTGATCGCGGGATGCCCGATCTTGTAGTGCGAGCCGCCGCCGCGAGGCGCCGAGCAGCGCAGCCCGTGTTCGGCACATAGGCGCTCGACATCGCGGATGCGCCAGTCAGCCGCCGGATTGGCCCGCATCGCTGCCAGGCGCTTGCTCACCGGACTCCCCCGCTGGAAGTGTTCACGGGAAAGCTGCACCAAAGGGCGGCTTAAGTCAACCAAAAGGTGTATTGAAGGCGTCGAGACGAGTCTTCAGGGCGCCGGGGCCGCACCCGCCCGGGTTACCGGCGCCGGACCGGACGGCTCACCATGCGCCGGGGCCGCGCTCGTCATCTCGCCACGCGTACCCTTCAGATATTTGGCCTTCTCTTCCTCGCTGATGTCGAGGAAGCCGGGGGCGGAGGCGTTGTATGCGTCCATGCGGTCGGTCCGGACGATCACCGAGCGCGCGCCGTCCCAGATCATGTGGAGGGCGACATAGAGGACGATGACGAGGCCGACGTAGCCGATCCAGCGGTGCTGGGTCAGGATCCGGGCGATGAAGGTCGCGGCGACGCCCATCAGGGCGATCGACAGGATCAGGCCGAAGACCATGATCCACGGATGCTCATGCGCCGCCCCGGCCACGGCCAGGACATTGTCCAGTGACATGGTCACATCGGCGATCATGATCTGGACGAGGGCGGCGCCGAAGCTCTTGGGCTTGAGGCCGAGGGCCTCGGGCGGCGGGCCCTCGCCATGGTGGACCGACAGGGCGGTTTCCAGCTCGGCCTGGGCCTCGGCCTGGTCGTGGGTCTTCTGCTCCTGCAGTTCGCGCCACATCTTCCAGCAGACCCAGAGCAGCAGCACCCCGCCCGCCAGCAGCAGGCCGACGATGGCCAGCAACTGCACCGTGATCAGGGCGAAGCCGATGCGCAGGACGACGGCCGCGGCCAGACCGATCAGAATGGCCTTCTTGCGCTGTTCCGGGTGCAGCGCCGCGGCGGCCAGACCCACGGCGACCGCATTGTCGCCGGCCAGAACCAGGTCGATCATCAGCACCTGGCCGAGCGCTGCAGCCTGGCTGGCGAGCTCGGGCGACGACAGAAACTCCATCACCGCTGTCTATGCCTGCCGCGTCGAAATGCAATCGCCCGTGAACGCCGGTCGATCAGCCCTGTTTGCGGCGGGCCTCATAGAGGGCCACGGCGGCGGCGTTCGACACGTTCAGGCTCTCGAAACCGCCCGGCATCGGGATCCGGGCCATGACGTCACAATGTTCGGCGACCAGACGCCGGACGCCATCGCCTTCCGATCCCATGACCAGCACCGTGGGCCGGTCGTCCAGCGCCTGGTCCAGCGTCAGTTCGGCGCCGCCGTCGAGTCCCACCGCCCGCCAGCCGAGATCGGCCAGCGTCTCGAGGGCCCGACTGAGATTGGTCACCCGTGCGCAGGGCAGGCGTTCCGTGGCGCCGGCCGAGGCCTTGGCCAGGGCGCCGGCAAGGGCCGGGGAGTGCCGGTCCTGCACCACGATGCCGCGGGCCCCGAAGGCCAGGGCAGAGCGGAAGATGGCGCCGACGTTCTGGGGGTCGGTCAGCTGGTCAAGCATGACGATGAGGCCCTCAGCCGGCTCGGCGATGTCCTCGAGCGCCACGCCCTCCAGCGGCTGGACCTTGAAGGCGAGGCCCTGGTGAACGGCGCCGGGCGGCAGCATCCGGTCCAGGGCCTGCGCCTCGATCACCTCGATCTTGTGGCCATGGGCGAGCTTGTCGCGCTCCAGCTCGGCGGCGCGGTCGGCGGTGGCCAGCAGTCGACCCATGCCCTTGCGGGCCGGATTGGCGAGGGCCGCCAGCACCGGATGCCGGCCCCAGACGAAATTGTCGGCGTCGGCCTTGGCGCGGGACGGCCGCGGGCCCGAGTCGGAAAAGGCCTTCGGACGGGGATTGGGGTTCCAGCCGCCACGGTCGGGTCCGCCGGCCGAAGCAGCCTTCGAAGCGCCGCCTGGCGTGCCGGGACGGCCGGCGGACTTGTCGCCGAAAGCCGGTTTTTTGCCCGATTTCCGGTCGTTGCGTTCTGGATTTCTCGACACTATAAGACGCCCTCCGATTTGGAGCCCTGAGGGCTTTCGGGTCTGGCGCCCCTCCTAAACCAGGCGACGCGGGACACCGAGAGCTTTTGTTGTTTCGACGACCGAAAGGTCGCCGCGGCATCGGTCCGACGGTTCGAAAACGCGCTGGGGGAATGTCCCGAGTGGCAAAGGGGGGGGACTGTAAATCCCCTGCGTAAGCTTCGCAGGTTCGAGTCCTGCTTCCCCCACCACGCGGTTTCGAAACGAAGGCCCGGACCCCATATCGGGTCGGCGGTCAGAGGCTTTCGGGCCCGAGGCCGTCTCCGTGCGGGTATAGTACAATGGTAGTACAGCAGCCTTCCAAGCTGAATATGTCGGTTCGATTCCGTCTACCCGCTCCAGAATTCTCTAGCTGACCAACGCCCGCTCCCCATCTCTGGGCCAGGGCCACAGGAGTTTTGGCCATGGCCAAGGAAAAGTTCGAACGTAACAAGCCGCACTGCAACATCGGCACGATCGGTCACGTTGACCACGGCAAGACGACGCTGACGGCGGCGATCACG